>OBAM01000008.1_pt1 | contig 317289 bp, 295 predicted proteins | sample 1517751 | NCBI WGS metagenome assembly OBAM01 (sample SAMN04571703, study PRJEB22368) | human gut metagenome | biome: human gut; material: stool | host: Homo sapiens | place: Luxembourg | collected 2012-10-18
TCGAGAGTGACCTGATTGAGATACCATCCTCCTGCCACAGCACATAAAGAATACGCCCCTGGGCTCCATTAAACGCATCAATATTCTTTTCACTGAGAATCTTCTCGAAAATCCGGTCTCCAAGCTGTTTTATTTTGGTGACAAGAAATCCTCCATTCATTTCCATACAAAAGCTCCTATATAGTAGTTTATTAAAAACATACTATATAGGAGCTTTATTGTCAACAGTTTATATGTCTTAATAGGTAAATTCCATTTTTTTCAATTCTCCAAACTGAAATTTGTCTATCTTTTATCCTTATATGCATATTCAAAGTTTATTGGTGGTGCAGTCACTGATACATACACAAATTTCTCATTACCATCATTCAATAAACCATGAACATCTTTATCTGCAAATCTTACAACATCCCCAGCAGTAAACACTTTTTCTTGTTCATCTGCAAGTAATAGTTTACCCGTTCCTTTTGTTGCATACCAAATTTGTTCTGACGCATCATGTGTATGTCTTGGTTGGCAAGCACCTATTTCAAGATGAACCTCTGTAATTGTCACCCTTTCACTTGATGAATTTTCAGGATTTAATAGTTGTCTTGAAACAACTCCTGGATTTGATAATTCAACTATCTTCTCTTTACTTATGAATTCCATACTATACCTCCACAACTCCCGATTTGATAAAATAAGATTATATCCACCATTCTGGTGTTAAATCGCCAAGCGTTACTATTCGCTCATTTTCATAATCCATCATTATCTCAATTTTTTGATATTCTTCTGGCATTAGCTGTGTCATAAATTCCCTGCAAGCTCCGCAAGGTGGAATGGCTTTTCCATCTCCATCAATAGCAATTACTCGTTTAATAGCATCCTCACCATTTGTAATCATATTGAAGATAGCATTTCTTTCGGCACATACGCCCAAAGTACACGCTGTATCTACGCACACCCCAACATAAATTTTACCCGATATAGATTCTACCGCAGCAGCAACTCCTCCTGCTTCAATAATTTTCGAAACATCTCGTGGTTTTAATACCTGTTTTGCTGCATCGTATAACTCTTCCCATTTATTATCCATAAATTTCAGTTCTCCCTTATAACTTTCGCTTTATCTTTCTACTCAACTACACGCCAACTTCTTTAAAATATTAACATAATATTTAAGCTCATTCAAGGAACTCAAATAAACACACAAGTGGAATACCTCAAATTAAGTTTGTTTATTTGAAATTGCAATATAACTGCATATAGAAATCAGGAAACTTATACAGTACAAAACAACCGCTCCAAAACTAAACAATACTTCTCCCAAATAAGTTAGTCCTGGCATAAATCCATATCCAGGAAGATTATTATAGTAAATCATCAGTCCTATGGATATAAGCAGCGGAATTAGTTCTGCCGAAAACAATATTCGCCAAAGTTTTTTTTTTCTTGCGAATGGTTATCACAAATAATATTATAGGAAATCGCAATAATAACAATTTTTTCAAAGAGTATTTTCATCAACACCGGTAATACTAATACAGGAAATATATCGGAAATTGTATTGGAGGTTTTTATCATGAGAAATTTTATCTTATCGTGTGAATCGACAACGGATCTGTCATATTCTTATCTGAATGAACGGGAAATTGCAGTCATTCCTTATACTTACATCATTCATGAACATGTATACGAGGATAACATGGAACGAAATCCGGATCTGATGCCGAAGTATTATAAGATGTTGGAAAAAGGACTGCTGCCTACAACCTCCCAGATCAACGAAGCTTCCTATTATGATTTCTTTGAAGGACTGATACAGAAAGGCGATGTGCTTCATATCACATTCAGCTCCGCCTTAAGCGGATCGGCAAATAATGCCTATCGTGCGGCGGCAGCAATAAAAAAGAACTATCCGGGAAAGCATCTGCAGGTCATTGATTCTCTCTGCGGTGCAGGAGGGTATGGATTGTTAACGGACTACGTTGCCGATATGCGGGATGAAGGTCTTTCATTGGCAACAGCTGCCGACTGGATCATGAAGCATCGTACCTGTATCCATCACCAGTTTTTTACAACCGATCTCACCTTTCTGCACCATAGCGGACGGATCAGCGGCGCTGCTTCCCATATCGCATCGATCCTGAACATTCATCCTCTGATCCGGCTGGATCAGAACGGAATGGCAGATGCCTATACAAAAGTCCGTGGCAAGAAGCGCGCCGTAAGAGAGGTGATCTCTGAGATGGAATACTACGCAGAAAACGGGACAGACTACAATGGAAAATGTTTCATCTCCCATGCTGCCTGCCCCGAGCTTGCTTATCTGTTAAAGAACTCCGTCCTACAGACATTTCCGAATGTCACCCATCCGGTACGTATCTTAAATGCCGGTACAATTACCGCATCCCACTGCGGTCCCGGTGCTGCCGGACTGTTCTTTCTCGGACGCGAACGCCCGTATTAATTTAATATTCATCCGGTACAAGTACCTTTTCAATCTCTGCGATATAGTATCTGTGATAATCCTTATCCGGATATACCTTTGCTCCTTCCTCAGGATCAGCAAAGGTAGCAGGATCAATATCTCCTTCGCACATTTTTCTGCAAATGAGTGTAATGCCTGCCTCTTTGATAACCGGAACATCACCACAGAAATCAAGAGTGATCCCTGCTCCTGCAAATTTATCCGCTACATCCTTACCGGATGTTCTTCCGCAATAAGTCAGTGCCTTTCTGTACTCTTCCGGAAGCACACAAACGGAAAATTTCTTCTGTTCATCGATAAACCGCTTTGTATATCTCTGTGGGCGGATATAAATCGTGATAACAGGCTTTGACCAGAACTCACCAAAGGAACCCCAGCTTACTGTCATCGTATTTGCCTTCTCATGATCTCCTGCAGTTACAAGTGCCCACTTTTTGTTGATCATTTCGATCAGATTTCCTTTTAATTCCTCTGCATTGATTTCTTTCATCTTGATAATACCTCACTTTTCTGATTACTCAGTTCCTGAAGTGTTTACTGTAACAGAAATACATCCTGATACAATAATGAGGCACTGATCATTCTCAATGCCTCATTGCAAAATCGTATGGTACACTGGTATTACCAGCTGGTTTTTGGCTCATTATACCATCCGCTTTTGTTTTGTCAACCAACAGCTTTTCAGAAACAAATCGTTTTTTATTACTTTTAAACACAGGTTTTATAATATATGAAATTATTTTCAACCTTATGCTTTTCTTTTTTATTTTATTCAGATATCAAATACTATAACTTTATTTTTATTTTTTTATAGTGATCGGTCTGTTTTCAGATCAAACACACCCTGTCCATATCGTTTAAACTGCATCATCATCTCATGTGTCAGACTCAGATGTTCTCCATAGTCCGGGATCTGCTCGCGCTCTACCCATTCGCCGCTTGCAAGTTCTTCATGATCGATGGTCAGTTCCGGTTCATGCTCATCTGACTTTTTTCTGTCTGCCTGACAGAAGAATCCCATCAGCAGATTGCTGTCAAATCCCCACGGCTGTGATTTGTAATACCGGATATTCTTAACCGGTATTCCGACTTCCTCCATCACCTCACGCCGAACCGTTTCCTCTACCGTCTCACCTATTTCCGTAAAGCCGGCGATCAAGGCGTATCGTTTGTACTCTCTTGCAGCGTAAGTTGTAAGAATGATACGATTGCCATCTGTCACTCCGACAATTACTGCCGGTGCGATCATTGGGAAGATCAGATGTCCGCATGACGGACAACGGAGCATCCGTTCTTTCTCATCCGGGAGCACAGGCGTTCCGCAGGCTCCACAATAGCGGTTCATCGAATACCACAGATGCAGATGCCATCCGGTTGCCGCCGCAAGCACTTCTTCCTTTGGCTTGCAGCTTCTGGTCTTATACATGCTCCGGTATTCATAACCCGGAATCTCCAGACGCTCTCCCCAATTTACATCAGTTGCTCCATTCGCTGATCTTTCAACATAATAAGGCTCTGTTGTCCGGACAAGATCCTGCGGCCGATACAGAAAATACTGTCTGTCATCGATCACAAACAGGTATGTCAGATTATCCTGCCATGATGCATTCTGCGTGACCGTATCATTTATTCCTATATAGCTTTTATATTCCGAGATAGTGAGCCAGACCAGCTCATGCTCATCCTCCACCTTTTTGGCAAGGATCATTTTCTCGGAAAATGCAAGGATCACATCATCATTCTTCGGCGGTTTTCGATATGCATATTCATTATGAAACCGTTTTGGTTCTATATCCTGTATCATCTTCCTATACCAGACAGGCTGTCTGATACGATATGAAAACATCTGTATTATCAGTGCTTTTATATGCGGATCAGCCAGCCTGTTTCTTTCTTTTTGAATTTATACCATGAATCATTTCTGTCGACACTGTCGTTTCGATTCATATATGGACACAGCCTTGCGTCTCTGTTATTACTTCTTTAACTGAGCCAGACGTTCTTCAACCTGGGCTTTCATTTCTGTATATTTTGCAAGCTTGGCTTTTTCTTCTTCTACCTTGGCAGCCGGTGCTTTATCTACAAATTTAGGATTTGCAAGCATACCGAATGCACGCTTGATCTCGCCGGCCAGACGACCGGATTCTTTCTCCAGACGCTCGATCTCTTTGTCGATATCAACCAGCTCTGCAAGCGGAATATAGAGTGCGGCATCATGTATCAGGGTAGATACTGCATTCTCATCAATACCATTCTTGCTATCCTGAATGAATACCTCACTTGCATATCCAAGTGTTGCAAAGAAATTCTTTGATGCTTCAAATATGTCACGGATCTCACTCTTAGCAGATACAACATATACAGTTGCTTTCTTGCTTGGCGGTACATTCATACCGGTACGCAGATTACGAATCGCACGAACCGCAGCCTTGATCGTATCAACTGCATTTTCATCCTGCTTGAAGCTCCACTCCTCTTTATATACAGGCCAGTCAGAGATCATGATAGATTCTTCCTCATCCTGAATATTACAGAAAATCTCCTCCGTGATAAACGGCATATATGGATGTAATAATTTCAATGCCCGGATCAGAACTGTCTTTAATGTCCAGAGGGCTGCTGCCTTTGTCTCGTCTGCATCATTGTAAAGTCTTGGCTTAACCATCTCGATATACCAGTCACAGAATTCTTCCCATATGAAGTCATATACCTTGGAAACTGCGATACCCAGCTCGTATTTCTCCATATTATCTGTCATCTCAACTGCCAGATCATTGACCTTGGATAAGATCCAGCGGTCAGCGATCGTAAGATCAGATAATTTTACATTTGAGAAATCCGCCTTTTCCATGTTCATCATAATGAATCTGGATGCATTCCAGATCTTATTTGCAAAGTTTCTGGAATTCTCTACACGCTCCCAATAGAAACGCATATCATTTCCCGGTGCATTACCTGTGATCAGTGTAAGACGAAGGGCATCTGCACCATATTTATCAATAACCTCAAGCGGATCGATACCGTTTCCAAGAGACTTACTCATCTTCCGGCCCTGATCGTCACGAACCAGTCCGTGGATCAGAACATGCTTAAATGGGCTCTTTCCTGTCTGCTCCAGTGCGGAGAATACCATACGGATAACCCAGAAGAAGATAATATCGTAGCCGGTTACAAGTACGTCAGTCGGATAGAAATATTCATATTCCGGTGTCTTCTTTGGCCAGCCAAGTGTTGAGAATGGCCAGAGTGCGGATGAGAACCATGTATCCAGTGTATCTTCATCCTGTGTCAGATGTGTGCATCCACATTTCGGACATACCGTCGGAACTTCTCTGGAAACGATCGTCTCATGACACTCATCACAGTAATAAGCCGGGATTCTGTGTCCCCACCAAAGCTGACGGGAGATACACCAGTCGCGGATATTTTCAAGCCAGTGGATGTATGTCTTATCAAACTGCTCCGGTACAAATTCCAGCTCATCTGTCTTGATCAGATCAAGAGCTGCCTGGCCCATTTCCTTCATACGGACAAACCACTGTGGCTTGATCATTGGCTCTACCGTTGTCTTACATCTGTCATGTGTTCCTACATTATGTGTGTGTGGTACAACCTTTACAAGAAGACCTTCTTTTTCCAGATCTGCTACCATTGCTTTTCTTGCTTCATAACGATCCATGCCTGCGTATTTGCCGCCCTTCTCGTTGATCGTAGCATCATCGTTTAAAATATTGATTTCTTCCAGATTGTGTCTCTTACCTACTTCGAAGTCGTTCGGATCATGTGCAGGTGTAATCTTTACACAACCTGTTCCGAATTCCATATCTACATATTCATCTGCGATAACAGGGATCTCTCTGTCTGTTAAAGGAAGCTTCAGCATCTTACCGATGATATCCTTATAACGCTCATCCTTTGGATTTACAGCAACCGCCGTATCACCAAGCAGGGTTTCCGGTCTGGTCGTTGCGATCTCTACATATCTTCCTTCTTCTCCAACGATCGGATAATTGATATGCCAGAAATGTCCTTCCTGCTCTACATGCTCTACCTCTGCGTCCGAAATGGATGTCTTACATACAGGACACCAGTTGATGATCCTGGAACCTTTGTAGATATATCCCTTTTCATAGAGATTGACAAATACTTCCTTAACTGCTTCTGAACATCCCTCGTCCATTGTAAAACGCTCTCTGTCCCAGTCAGCAGATGAACCCAGCTTCTTTAACTGGTTTACGATTCTTCCGCCGTATTCTTCTTTCCATTTCCAGGCATGCTGTAAGAAAGCCTCTCTGCCGATCTCCTTCTTATCAATACCTTCTGCCTTTAATTTCTCTGTTACCTTTACCTCTGTAGCGATCGCTGCATGGTCTGTACCCGGCTGCCATAATGCACTGTAGCCCTGCATTCTCTTGAAACGAATGAGGATATCCTGCATCGTATTGTCCAGGGCATGACCCATATGAAGCTGTCCGGTTACATTTGGAGGCGGCATAACGATCGTAAATGGTTTCTTACTGCGATCTACCTCTGCATGAAAATATTTCTTATCTTCCCATTTTCTGTACAGCCTGTCTTCTATATCGGCCGGATTGTATGTCTTTTCCAGTTCTTTCATCTGTTCCATCCTTTCTGTTTTTATAGCATCTTTAGTGGAGCGTTTTTCCTTTACAGAATCAATCTTCTTACATAGAAAAAGCCCTTTGAAACATCTCTGTTCCAAAGGGCGTATCTTACGCGTTACCACCTTAATTTATCACTCATCTTATTCTGTAACGGGAACGACCCGGCGCATCCTACTGAACATTTCGGATGTGCTGCTCCAAAGCTACCTTCCCACAAATTTCCTCGAAAGACCTTTCAGCCTGTGGATCTTCCTCTCTGGCAGTTCTTTTATGGTACTCCTCTTTTTCCTTGCATTTATGCTGTTAAACTAAATCTCATAGTACAACAGAAGTCTTTCCAGTGTCAAGCGGTTTTAAACGTAATCTTGCTATTTTTCATACATCAATACTCTTTCCCACGGCATAAGTGTCGCTCCATCATCCTCTGGGAAACATGCACTCATCTGATTCGATATCACCTTTAACTTTTTCCGTATTCTTTCATAGCTAAAGAATCCATTATCATTCTGCTGATCCGTCATGGCATATTCAAATACTCTCGCACGGTCTTCATTTGGAAAGCTTTTTGAGTAGGTGTCAATAAATGCAATCTCTGACGCATCACCGGATGAAAATGCAACATAGGTATTGTCATAGCTATTTTCATTTGCAATATAATCGTAATCATAATCGAATCCATCCGGGTTGCACTCCGACCAAATTCCTTCATCAAACCAACAGCCGGTGTAATTCATATGGTTCTCGATCGCATGGAAGATCTCGTGGTGGATCGTGCTGATATAGGAGGACTGATCATTGATATCAATAACCAGAAATGTGTCATTCTCCAGAGTATTCTGAACTCCGGCAGCTGTTGTAAGTGCCGTTTCATCTGTTCCTATGATCGCACTTGCCAGATAGATCTTTAATATGCTTCCATATCCATCATCCAGATTTTTCAACATCCGATCCGGATATTTCTTCAACTCATTCTTCAGGACTTCCAGTGACTGCGCGGTCAGAAGTGCATTGTCTGATGCCTCATACCGGTAGATATCCTTGCTGCACTCCGTCACTTCATCAAATATATGTACCTCTACACCATTTTGATCTCCGATATCCTTTGCCTGCTGCCGCAGCTCCTGCTTCAACTCATCGGACGGATGATCCAGATAACTCCATGGATAACGGTAGACTCTGGAATCACCGGAAATGCTGCGCGCATCGTTCAGATCCCATATGTATACTTCCGGTGTGAGTCCGCTCGTTGAAAATGCAAAGAAGTTGTATGTATCTATATAAGTACCTTGATCGATATAAATATAATTTGTTTCATCAAACGGAAATGTTACTGCAAGTCTGCTTTCACATTTACCGGTATCCACATTATAGATCCGAAACTGCAGCTTCTGTGTATTCGTCTCCTGCGACTGGCTGGCACTGCCATACATAGCCAGACCATGTTCTACATCGCATCCAACCTGAAAATCACCTGTATTATCCGGGAACAAAATTCCCGGTTCTTCCCCGGAAGTTTCTCCATACACCTGATAGACCTGATCATCCGCATATACCGATGCGTAGTACTTATCCCCACTTCCTTCAAATTGCACGATATCATAATCACCGGTTTCTTTTATATCTTCACCGGTCACACTATAACATCTGACCTCCACACGTTCTGCCGTATTATCATATGCCGACACCACCAGATACTCCGGTTCTTCCGCATATCCTAGCAACGTTGTATCTTTTCCTTCTCCTGAATACGCCGGACACACCTCTGACTCTTCCCCCGACCGCAGATCATATTCATAGATCTGTCCATCCTCTGCATTTATATAGAAGAAGCCGGTGAGATCCTTTGACATCAGATAACTGTCCGGTGTCCCCTTTTCGATTGGCATAACAGTCTCCTGCTCCAACAATGCTCCATACCGGATCAGCTCTTTGTTGCCTTTATCATAGAGAACCACCTCATCGGTTCCATTTGAAAATACATCTGACGCATATGTATTCTTCGGGCAGCTTACAACCACTTTCTGCCTGAGATCCGCCAGATCATATAGTGCCAGATAACCATCTTCTCCTACGCCATACTGGATTCCAAGTGCATCCCCAAAAGCAAACATCTTATTAATGTAAATATTATCTTCCTCTACTTTCATATCCAGTTGATACAGGTTCGTATGTCCGGATACCTTTGCCTGCTTGTAGTATTCTCCCGAGACGATTGATTTCCACTCTTCTTCTGTGGTCGTTTCTTCGGTTGTCGTCTGTGAGCCATCTGCCCTGTCAGTATTTTCTTCTGTCAGATACCCGGAGGTTGTTCCCCCATTCTTATCCCCACCTGTCACCTGACAGCCTGTTATCTGTCCAAGTGCCATGCTGATAACCAGCACTCCTGCCAGCCATCTGCCGATACCTTTCCTGTAATTCTTTCTCATATATGCACCCCATTTCTATGCCATTATAATACCCCTAATTTATTTCCACTTTTTAACAGAATATCATATATTAATTTCCTTGTAACTAATAAAAACCATCAAAATGATGGTTTTTAAGCACTGTTTCGCCATCATTTTAATGGTTTTATATGTTGATCAATTATTCAAAGCATTATCCCAGGATCACTGCCTGCCCGGAGCTTAACCGTATACGGTTGCCATTTAAGCATACGTCATTCTTATTATCTAACAAAACATGAAGCTTCGGCTGCTCATTTGTAGTCAGCAGATCAACCGTGATATCTTCTCTACTGTAATTCGTTATAATGTAAACGGTCTGGTCTTCCGTCTTTCTTGCATATGCAAATATTCCATCCTTCTCCACAAACATTGGAACGACCTTGCCATAGGTAAATACTTCTTTGTAGTCCTCGGACTTACGAAGTGCGATCAGCTTCTGGTAATAGTACCATACTGAATCTTCCCTGCCAAGCTGTTCTTTTACATTGATCTCTTTATAATTTGGATTTACAAAGAGCCATGGTGTTCCGGTTGTAAATCCTGCCTGTGCAGAATCATCCCACTGCATTGGTGTTCTGGCATTATCCCTGCTGTTCTCATAGCAGGCTTCCATCGCTTCTTCTACCGTGCAGCCAGCATCGATTGCAACTGCATATTCATTCTTTGTACTAATATCATTGTAATCATCGATTGAAGCCATATGACAGTTACGCATACCGATCTCCTGTCCCTGATAAATAAACGGAATACCACGCAACATAACACTGATCGTTCCCAGCAATTTGATTCCGTCTTCATTCTGAAGGTAATCTGGCAGATAACGGCTCGCACCTCTTGGCTCATCGTGATTCTCTATAATATTTGCAAGGAAGCCGACATCTTCACATTCCTTCTGTGCATGGAAGATCACCTTTTTCAGATCATCAAATCCGACCTTCTTCGCATCGTACCAGCCATGATCGCCAAAGGTCATCTCATGCGCTGAGAAATCAAACATCGTTGAAAAATGTCCGTCGTCACCGATAAATTCTTCCAGCTCATCCTTCTTCATATTGAATACTTCAGCAACTGTAAACGCATCGTACTTTTCAAATGTATGCTTCTTCAGATCCTCTAACAGTTCACCAACGCCATCGACACCCTCAACCATATGGAAGATTCCTGTCATTCCATCCGGTCCGTCCGGCTCATAATCCGGAAGACTCAGATCTTTCTTGATATTGATGATCGCATCGATACGGAAACCCGCAACGCCCTTATCCAGCCACCAGTTGATCATGGTATATAATTCATTTAATACCTCAGGATTGTTCCAGTTCAGATCCGGCTGTTCCTTTGCAAACATATGAAGATAATAATAGTCCGTTCCTTCTACTTTCTCCCATGCGCTTCCACCAAAATAAGACCGGTAATTGCTTGGCGGATTGCCATCTTTTCCCTTACGGAAATAAAAATAATCGCCATATTTACCCTCCGGATCTTTTAATGCTTTCTGGAACCATTCATGCTGGTCAGAACAGTGATTAATAACAAGATCCATAATGATATACATATCCCGCTTCTTCGCTTCTGCTAACAGCTCATCGAATTCTTCCATCGTTCCAAAGATCTCATCGATCTTATAATAATCTGAAATATCATAACCCTGATCGACAAATGGAGACTGATAGATCGGAGATAACCAGATAATATCGATTCCCAGACTTTTCAGATAATCTAAATGATCGATCACGCCACGAAGATCACCGATTCCATCTCCATTTGTATCCTGAAAACTCTTTGGATATATTTGATATGCTACTTTACCATGCCACCATTTTCTTTTCATTATAAAAACCTCCTGTGTTCCTTTTATACTGTCTGTATCTGTTCCACCATCGGATACAGATACTCGTTCTTTTTACACTTTAATTACAGTATACGGAATCCATAGAGGTTTTCTATCTTTAAATTGACTATTTCATTGTACTATTTTGACTTTTTACGATATTCGGAAGGTGTCATGCCCTTCTCCTTTTTAAAGCGTCTGATAAAATATCCGATATTGTCAAATCCACAGGCAGATGCAATATCTATGATCTTATCCTCTGTCTCTGCAAGTGCCGTTGCCGCTTTCTCCACACGGATCATATTGATATATTCTGTGATCGTCTTCCCGATATTCTTCTTAAAATATCGGCAAAAATACTGTTCATTCATATTGACCAGCTCCGCCAGTTCGGACAAGCGGATCGGTGAACCGTAATGCTCCCCGATATACTGCAGCACCTTTTTCAGATTCTCTACCGTTCCGGATTCTTCCCTGTCTTCCCTGACCTGTCTTGTAAACAGGTCATACTTATATGCAACTGCGATCAATTCTAACATCTTTGCCTTGATATTCAAATAGAGCATATTTTTCTGTAGATTCTGTTTCAGTTCTCCTGCCACGTTCTCACGCGTTATTGAAGAATCCAGATGCTGCACTTTCTTCGTATCATGTTCTTTCATCTGCCTAAGCACCTGTTCAATCTCTTTATAACAGGCACTCAATTCCTCAAATGCCGCATCCCCACTCTGGCACAGAACCGGCATCCGAAGCTTTCCTTCTGCAAGTGGGCCAAGCACCTTCGCCTCCGCCGCATCATACCGTTCAAAGCACAGGATATCAAGAGGGAACACAACCGCACTTTCTATACCATCCTTTTCCAGGATCAGTGCATGCAGTTCTTCCGGATGGATGCACATAAATGCCGGTGCATGAACCTGATACTCTTTTGTATTTATCCATACCGGGAAATCACCTTTTTGAAAATAGATCCATTCCATTTCCTCATGCCAATGCGGAACCACATGCCACTCATTTTCTCCGTTCCATTCGTACAAAGCAACCGGATACTGCACCGTTCCATGTGTTCTATTCTCTTTTAACGATGTATTTGCCATTTCCTGCTTTTTCATGCTTTGGTCCTTTCTTATTTTATGCTGGACATCTTCTATATTTCATTATACACTTTTCCTATATGAGGACAAATGGTTTTATATCGTACATTGCATTTATTTTCCTTGGAATCGGTATCGTACTGATCATAATTGCCGTTATATTACTGATACGCTATATAAAACAGGTGACCGCATTTAAGAAATACAAACCTGCATGGGAAAAACACAAAAGCATTTATGATGATTTTGCCATAGAACTGAATCACTGGTATGATTCCGGACTTCTGCCAAAGAGACTCCCGGAACCACATATTTTTCAAGAAACACCGCATGGTATACCGTTGACCTGATGAATGAACATATCACCAGACGACTGCGGTTTGAGAATTCATCCGGCATCATATATGACCGGGATTCCGATGATACGATGTATGAATCTGTTGTCCACACACCAAATGAAGCCGAGCTTCATCATATGACAATGACCTGTCCGAACTGCGGTGCCGTAAATCCGGTTTCCGCTCTGACACAGGGCTGCCCTTATTGCAATACCATATTTCAGGTCAAGGATCTGTTTCCACGTATTACAAATACATATTTTATCCGGGATAATAACAAAATGAAAAGAGGAAATATCATATGGTACACGATACTGGTTGTTTTCCTGCTCTCTGTGATCCCATGTCTTTCCGATCCGGATACACCGATTCCTGCAAGACTTTTCATGTCGTATTTTATTACTCTGATCGGGGGAGGATTCTGGGAACTTATTCTTTCATCTGTCCTTGTGATGACAAAACAGTTCAATCGGGATGGCCGAAAACGGATTCCTTTCTGGGCCTATGTAACAACAAAAGGAAAAATCAACCGGGCGTTTGCACCATATGATCCGTATTTTTCTTTTGAGAAATTTGAAGGTCAGATCATCGCGCTGGTTCGTATGACGGTTCTTGCCGATCAGCCGGAAAATCTTGCCTTCTATCGTGGTGCTTCCTTAAATCCATACTTTCGGGACATTATCGAAATGACTTATATGCATGCACTGACCGTTAACGATATCCACATGGAGGGAAGCAGCCTGTGTCTGAATCTCCGTACCTGGTGGATCAACTACAGCGAACAGAATGGTACGGTAGAACGTCGTGGTGACTGTATCGACATCACCCTCCGGAGAAATACCGCCTACACGGAACCGCCCGGCTTCTCCATTACCTCTGTCCATTGCCCGAGCTGTGGCGCAAGCTTCGATTCCGTACGCCAGCGCATCTGCCCTTACTGTGGCAACGAATATCATATGGAGAATGCTGGATTTATTATTGAAAAGCTGGAGCTGTCTTAGTGACTTCCTCCACATACAATACGAATTTCTCTGAAAAGGCTCATGATATTTTCTGTTCCTGCTTCATATAAAACTTTATCTATCAGACAAGCTGATCCCTGAATTCGTCTTTTAATTCCGACAGGATCGTATCCATACGCCTGTCATAATCTTCAATATGTCCATGAAGTCGGTTATAAACCGCTTTCTGGACTTTATTGTAGATTGGAAGCTCCCGCACATCTTCTTTAGAATCTCCGACTTCACTCATCAGATCCTCTAAAAAGTTCGCAGGAAGTCCTCGTTTCTTAATCTCTTTTTCAAGTGTCGCAGTATCCACTGTAACTGCCAGCACACAGAAATATTCGATCAGGGATTCCTCATTCTTATTTAACGAATATGCCTTAATAAAATAGCTCTTTGCTTCATCAAGCTGAAGATTTCCGGCCAGAGCAACTGCTTTATTATGATATACATTTCCGAGGAATTCATCCTCCTGTTTTTCTTTTTCCAGATAGCAGATGACCTCATCATAGATCGCACCCGCTTTTATATAATGCTTGTACCGCAGATATCCATCCGCCCGCAGCTTCTCGACTTCGTATGATTTTAACGTACGAAGCTTCTGGCATTCCGCCATAAACTGCCGTACTTCTTCACTGCTGTAATATCCGCCATACACAAGAATCTCCACCATGATATCCTGAACAAATGCATGCTTGTCAAGTAATGTATCGATCTTATCCGCAAGCTCTGTGAGATCAAGCTCTCTTCTGATCCATGCCGACAATCTCGCCGTCACATCTTCTTCCCCAACCAGCACCATATTATTATACAGGTAGTAACACAATTCCTCGTAGGAATATACAGATACCTTGGTATTCAGGAACGTATATGGATTCTGTGCAGTTTTTGTATTACATACAATTATTTTTCCCATTTCAGGTCAAATTCCTTCCTATATATCTTATTTGTGGTCGGGAACATCGTTCCAAATCCTTCATCCCTGATAACAACCGCTCCCTTTTCCGCACTGTAGAATTCCGCTTCCAGTGAGATCTTGGTCGTCTTCGGCGGACGCTTCGGCAGTCCGTGGATCTCGATATGCTCCTTATCATAATCTCCTGTCAATATGTTGCGATAGATCAGCTCCACCTGATTTGATTCGTCCGGAAAGATATATAATTTTCCCTTTGTGTGGAACCATTCCTGTCCTCCTCTGGTGATCGGCACAAATGTCTTGCTGTCATCATTTAAACTGATACCTATATCAAAGCCAACTGTATATTCCGACCGGATCAGATAACGATCAAGCACCTTGCTGTGCCGATCGCCAAATGCCCGGTAGCAGGCTCCCTTTGTATAGATATTCTGACCGACAAATACCCGTCTTCCCTGACAGAGGATCGTCGCCGACTCCTTCAGCCAGTTATCTGCAAAGCCAATTCCAGTCAGGAACACCGAGGACACATAAGTCTCTGCCAGAAGCTCCTGACAGATCGCTGCGAACTGCTCATCCAACTCCTCATCGTCCTTCTTAAACGCTGAAAATGTCAAGCGGTCTTTCAGGTTTTGATGAAATACATCCACAATCTCCGGTGATTTGTTATGCGTAATATCGAATCTGTAATAATCAAGCCCGCTGCTGTTAAAATCAAACAACACCACACTGTTATTTCTTAACGACTCCGGCTGATTAAAGATGTAATAAATTCCACTGTCTATATGGCTTGTGATCTCAAACTGTTCATCACTTAAATGAAGTGCTTCCTGTAACTCCTGCACCGCCTTAATGATATGAATATCGGCATCTGCGATCGTTACTACCAGCCGCCTGATCTCATAGCTTTCAAACTGTTTTGTAAATTCCCGGATATGAAGCAGCAGCATTTTGACCAGAAGGTCTTTTGCTTTATAACTTGTTCCATAGATCTCCGTGTCCTCGTTGATGATCGTCTTCTGGTAAATACGATCAACCACCACGCCATCTTCCTTGAACCGTTTCCCTGCAGCCACCGCTCCGACACTCCAACCGGATTCATCCTTTGCTCCGGTTCCGTCTTTATATTTATCTGTATAAAACATAATATTTGGAAGCAGATATGTATCTTTGGAATCACTGTGACAGATTGATTCCGGTACTCCTTCATCCAGCTTATAATAACTTAACTGTGTATACTCCGGACTCAGATCCAATCCCAGATATAATGGATGTTCCGTCATGTTATCTCCTCCTGTTTCTGCTGTCTTATAACAATATCAGATTCTCCTCAAAGAAATGTGTGTTATTCAGATAGGTATCCATCGCCTGGATCAGCTCCTGATCATTTCTTGTCTCCTGACTGATCAGCATACTGTTGATCAGCTCAAATCGATTACTGTTCTTCTTATGACATGTTGTATTCTTTAAAATATCACTCTCAACGATGGATGAATTACCGCTCTCCGCACCATCAATGGAATATAACAGCGTCTCTCCGTGGAACACAACAAATTCCTTGATATAAATTCCCGGTATGATCTCATTCATTCGCTCCGATTTGTAATGTGCCATACTGTTGCTTTCCTGTCCGAAGCTGTAGCTTACCCAGATCTGTCTGCCACTCTCACCCTTAAAGATCAGATAGGTCTTAAACTTCATATCATCCGGCAACGTTACAAAGGATGCAAATTCTTTAAAGAACGGCAGGATCTTACTGCTGTCTATAAAATGACGAACTGTATTCCGGATCCATTCCTTCTGTTCTGCCGAGAACCGTCCACCGCAGCCTGCAAAATAAGAGAGCAGCGCCATCTCTGAAATCTCATCTGTAATGTTCTTCTTCGCCACCTCTTTATACAGACATTCCATGATATCCGCAGGAATCTTCAGATCCTTGATAATATACTGGTATGCACAGAACCGTAAAAATGCCTTGACTACCATGCCCCTGCTTCTGCCTGCGTAATAAAGCGCAAAGATATCAAAGATTGCCTCTGTATAAGCATCCGCAAACATCATCTGTGCCAAGATATTCTCTGCAAGCATATCAATATCACGATAATTTGTGTTAACTGCCTTAAACAGCTCTGCCATTTCCTCTAACGAACCATTATAGTTATTGATCAGGAATGCCAGAACCTTCTGTGTCGCATACCCCCTCCGGTACAGATATACACAGATGGATAATAACGTCCGATCATCATCATAGCGCTTATCGGATATTCCGAATTCCGCGATCCGTATCAGTTCATCCACATCCACATCTACATATCCAAACCGATGGATTCCATTAAATGCCTGCTCATACATCCGTAAAGAAATGTAATATGTAATGATCCGGGAAGCGTCCTCCACTTCCACATAATCCAGATCAATTCGCGACAGATATTTATATAAAATGTCCGCATCATAATTCTCATGATAATACTCAACCATATGGCGGAGTGCTCTCTGCCGGATCAGATAACTGATATTCGGGCAGTTAGAGATATCACGCGCCAGATTGATCTCGGATGCATCCTTATATGAGAAGCTGTCTATATCGTTATACTCAAATAATAACAGGCGGTAATCCTTCGGATTATACTCTTTACAGATATCCAGATAATTTTCTTCTCCGACAACCGGCTCAAGCCGGTATGGTACCGTATTGATATATCTGCAGCCCCGACTGTCAAGTAATGTAATGATAGCGGATTCTGACACGATCTCTACATAAGCTTCTCCGTCAATCACATCCACCTGTTCACTCTTTTCCAGTTCCTCATGTGTTACAACCACTGATACAATATTCTTATTCCGACAGATCAGCTTCTGCTTGAATATGATATTAATTAACTTTGATGCAAATTCCGGTTTCACACTCTCCGGCTCCAGAAATTCTTCATAGATAACCGTCAGATCATCACTCACTTCTCCGTCAATGATCTTCTTCTCCATGAAGTTCTCGATTGCTGGAATATACTCATGGAACACATTCATATTCTGTGCCTTATTCATTATAACATTTGCATAGAGATATGCCAGCTCTTCATCATCTAACGTATTCTTGTAATTGAAATAACGGAGAATGGATTCTGGTATCGGCTGATACGTCTTCTTATCCATGCTCTTTAAGAAGCCCTCATACAAACCAACATATTTAATTCCTGCATTTGCCGCATCCTGATAATATACATGATACTCTTTATCACATTTTTTAAATCTGAGAAGAATTTCACATATCGTATCCAGTGTCATACGGTCATGCTTTGCTGCATAGATATTCTCCAGCATCTTGAATGCGTGAATATCAAAGAGCTTCATTCTTGCAGCCGTCTTTACGAATTCCATAATGACATCTTCGGATACAAATTCATGCCGCATACCCCATCGGATAGCTGAGATCTCAAGCGGTGCGATCCGTTTCATCATAAGCGGCTGCTTATTGAACATATCACATATTTCAAAGTAAATAACCGGGCTGTTTACACCCTCATTATATAATTTCCGGATATCCTCATAAAGGTTCCATTTATCCTCTGTATAACTGTAATCCACAAATAACAGCAGCCAGAAATAAAACAGCTTGTCCTTCTCCTGTTCCAGTCGTCCGCGGACAAGTCTTGCCGTGCTGTCGATCATGTCCTTATCCTTTGTCAGAAGTGATTTCAGATAACTGTAATAACACTTCTCCATGCTGCCTGCCTCGTTCAGATCGGCATCTGCATCGATACGGACAAATTCCTGTTTTACATATTCTGTCTTGCCCTCTAACAGCTTCATATGAAGCAGTCCCAGCCGATAGATGTTATCCTCCGGTCTGTATTTGACCAGTGTTTCCAGTGCCTCTGTCGAACGTTTCGTGTAATCAGCAAGTGCCATCTTATCCGTACGGAAATCAATGTATGCTTTTGCCAGTGCCTCATGACCTTTCTTGATCATGAAATTCACATGACGGTTCTTCGGCTCGGTTCTCTGAACCTCCGGCTTCTTGATGCTGACTTTTACGCTGATGTTCTGCAGGGTATTATTAAAATGGATATAACCTGCCGATACCCCTTCCGGGATCTTCGTCGGATCGATCAGGAAGTTCAGCTCATAATTATTTCCAGTGAAATCCTGACCTGTGATCCGGGTTGCTTCCGGGATCAGGAAATCGCTGTCTGATGTAATATAGGTATGGGTATAACCCCAGGTGTTCTTATTTACGGAGATCGTTGCACGAACCAGCTCATCCGGCATCTCGATCAACAGCTCACGCTGCTTTGCTGTCAGTGTAAGCACACGTTTCTTATGGGTATATACAAGGAATTCTTCCATTGCCTGATTGATGGATAACGATTTCTTCAGGCTCTCATAGACTCCCTTAATGATCGCGTCATCCCCTAAAAAGGTACGCACGAATTCCGGGCTGTCAAAGATCTGAACTGCTACATCCCAGTGCTCCTCTGCGAAGGTCGCGAACTGGAACAGATCCTCGATCCGTTTGTCTTCTACCAGAACATAAGGCGGAACAACCTCTACGCTGTACGGGATCTTATATTCTCCACCATCCGTTATGATGTTGATATGTCCTTTAAAGCTCTTGCCTTCTTCGATTCCGCGGGCATCAAAAGAAAAGGCAACCGTATTCCGTCTGCCTACAAATGTATGACTCTTAAAATCGAACAGGTATCTGCTGTCATATACCATCAATTTGATCGGTACATCATTCTTTGACACCACCTTAAAGGTTCCCTGAAATATGGAGCCGGCTTCCACAGCCAGTTCCAGCTTTGCAATGGAAATATCAATATCCGGTCTTTCTACATTGAATTCTCCTCTGGCGTACTGTTCTACGATCCCTTTCATCTGGTTCTCCTTGCTTTCGTAATCATTTTATTAAAACTCATGTATTTTTCTTGTAATTAAATCCCCGAATCGGTATAATTATATAAAAACATATATTTTGATTATAGCAAAATAAATAGTTTTTTGAAACATTATATATGGAAAAAGAGGAATTTTTTATGGGAAAAAGTACGTCACATCATTCTGGGAGCAATCTGCTCTCCCAGAATGAATCTGTAAGATTTGACCTGAACATGAATCCGCTCGGGGTTCCGGATTCTGTCAAAAATGTCATTCTTAACAGTATCGAAGATCTGAAGCGTTACCCGGATGGCTCATATACAAGATTAAAAGACAGTATTGCAGGCTATTCTGGTGCGGATCCGGACGATATCATTGTCGGAAGCTGCTCATATGAATTTATCAAACTCCTGATCGAATTCAACAGTCCAAAACATGCTGTTCTTCTTTCACCGGGAGCACAAAATTATGAGAAGCTCCTAAAAATGAACGGCTGTGATATCACATATTATCAGTTATCCGAAGAGGAAAATTATGAACTGGATATTGCGGATTTCATCTCTACGTTAAATGAGTCCATTGATATGGCATTTATCTCGAATCCAAATGGAACAACGTCACAGGTTATCGACCGCGAATCTCTGGAATTCATTGCAAAGATCTGCGCAGGAAATGATATTGCACTGGTCGTTGATGAGGAGTATATGGATTTCGTTCAGGATAAGGATGATTGCACCGCTATTCCGCTGGTTAAGGAATATGACAATCTCTACGTTCTCAGAAACACAAGTAAATTCTTTGCAGTACCCGGTCTTCGATTAGCCTATGCGATCACATCTAATCCGGTTTTTAAAAAGACAATGTCAATCACCGGTTTTCCTTATGCGATCAACGCACTTGCCGAGGCAGCCGGCATTGATATGTTCAAGGATGCTTCCTACATAAGTAAGACCCAGACACTGATGAAGACGGAACGGAATCTCGTCTATTCTGCACTGGCAAGCCGCAAGACGATTAAGCTCTATAAGCCGGATGCAAATTTTATTCTGGTTAAATTATTAAAGACCGATATTACTGCTCAGACAGTTGTGGAACATTGCCAGAGTAAGGGATTGTATATCAGAAGCTGTGCCGACATCACAGGATTGGATAATTCTTATATCCGCTTCTGCTTCATGAATCCGGAACAGAATGATCTGGTCGTTAACACTATTTTAGAGGTTGTATAATAAATTATATATGTTATTTAAATGAAAGGGTGGTACATACATATGAAACATGAACCAATGAAATTAACATCTTCTTACAATAATCAGTTATATATCAAAGTGATGAACGGTCACTTTGCTACAAACCATTCTCATATCAACCAGTATATCGATATGACAACCTTGAAGGTCAGAGGCACTATGGCTGCTGCCGCTGCCAAATCCATGGGAACCGAATATATGGCATCAACCATTGTTGACACGATCGTCTGCATGGACGGAACTGAAGTGATCGGTGCTTATCTGGCAGAAACCTTAAGTCAGAACGGTATCACTTCCATGAACCAGCACAAATCCATCTACGTTGTTACACCTGAGGTTCACAGCTCCGGCCAGTTGATCTTCCGTGACAACCTCCAGCCAATGATCGAAGGCAAGCATGTGCTTCTTCTGATCGCATCTGCTACAACCGGTAAAACGATCAAAAAGAGCCTGGAATGTATCAAATACTATGGAGGTTCTATCGCAGGTATCTCTGCTATCTTCTCTGTTGCAACAGAGGTTGACGGCTATCCGGTACATGCACTGTTTACCGAAAAGGATCTTCCTGATTACAAGACCTATCCTCATGATCAGTGTCCAATGTGTCAGGCCGGAAACCGCATTGAAGCTATTGTAAACAGCTATGGTTATTCTGAATTATAATAGAACTATTCCAAAAAGAAGTCTGGGAGAAATTTCTCCCAGGCTTCTATTTTATACGCATACAAAATAAAAATATTTTCAGAAAGGATAAACTATATATGGCTACCACTTCTCTTAACCCAAATCTAACATTGATAGAATCAGCCCTTTCAAAAGATGATATCATGAAAATTAATTTATATTATAAAGATGGTACTTTTTACAACGAACGAGAAGGTACTCCTTCTGATATAATTAAAGATATAGACATAAATAATTTTTATTTTGTTCCCACAGAATTTGGAAATTATATTCCTACATATGCAACTTTCGAGCATTTTGGACGAAAATTTGGTTCTTATGGTTCACCCAATTTTAATATAAAAGCATATATGTGTTTGCAAATAAGATATTTCCATATTACAAACTATTTAAAAGACAATGAACATTACAATACCTTCAATGGATATCACGCATGGAAAGAATATATTGAATCTTTAATTAATGACAGAAGTCAAAAAGACTTTCCTACATACAATACCGAATTAACGAGAATAACAGAACAATATAATTTTAAAGAAATCTACAATCTCAGTGAATGTCAAAAGAAACTTGGTATTTTTATCCTAGCACTAGATGAACAAAAAGTCATCCAAATAGGTTATGCCGATTCTTACAAATATGATTTATGTAAAACAATTCAAAAAGAAATACGAAAATTTAATATGCGCAGTACCGGTATAGCCTTATATAATGCAAAGGATATAACACGTATATTTATCTTAGATGCACATACATTTTTTAATGAAGATACAATAAAACTCACAAAAACTGAAATGCATTCCGTCAAAAGAGAATTTATACGTATGCAACTTGCAGAAGACGATACCTATGAAGATGATTATTTGGATAATAATGAATTATATCGTTCACTACTAAAAGATGCCTTAATTAACAAAACACATGAGCAACGTACATATTTAATTCGCGAAAAAAAATTCCAAATAATTAGTACTATAAAAGAAGATATTTTACTATCATAATTTTTCATTTTTTACTCATGAAAGTTTGATAAAATAACTATTATAAATGCTCACTCTAACAATTATTTTTTATCTTTCTTATTCGTACTACTATTCAAAATAAAGGGACTGCTGCACAGTCCCTTTTATCCATTATTTATTACTTATCCAAATATTTTTTTACCTCCCCAATAACCAGCTCCGCTGTCTGAAACTGTTCTTCCGCTTTTTCTCGTGACGCAATATAGAAATCATCATAATCACTTTTTTCACGTACTCTTTGTAACGTTCCAAGCTTTCTTCCAATTTCACGCGGAAATATTTCTTTAGCCACATATTCTTTATTAAAGTATCCCATAACATCTTTATGACGCTTAAAATCAACTGTACTCAACGCCAATATAGCTTTTACTGCATAAAATGCAGCATAGTAAGAACGATTAATCGAATCCTTATACAAACCCTCTTTTAAACAATGTGCTGCTACTTTTAAACTATCTTCAGCTTCGGCAATTCGATAATTACTTAAATTCTTTTGTCTCTCATCCAATTACTATCCCCTCCTTCTCTACATTATCAAAGAATGGCAACGCCCCCAACCAATATTTATAATGTTCCTCATTTTCCAGAACTGGATTAATCACAATGCCTGATTCCAGTTCTAATTCAAAAGCAAGATCAAAAATTTTGTTCTCGACTTGTTCTATTTCTTCTTTTGAAAAGGGGGTTAATATCATAACATCAATATCTGAATTTTCCTTATAATCACCACGAGCATAAGAACCATAGACAATAAGCTTAGATAAATTATTTTCCAATATTTTTTTAGCACCCTGTGCAAAGGTCATTAAAACTTCCTGTCTTGTCATAAAATTTTCCTCCTGTTCCTGATTATTTTTATTCATATATTATGTAGTTATAATAACATTTTTTATTTATTAATACCATTTAAATCTATTATAATTTCAAAATCCCTCAAATATCACTGAAAAAATTATTTCATCTTATTATTCATGCTTTGGACGGCTTTCATTCGTCCATTTCTTCGGGTTCGCGTCATCCGGTATCAGTCTGACCGGAATAGCACGTAAAACTAGCAGCCACTGACGGATGATGAAATGGCTTTCTTATCTGCTCTGGACAGAAAGGAACCGCTGATCGGCAAACCGGAAACACCGGAGCTGGTTGAATTTTCATTGACCTGGTAATCCCCACAAAAAAGAGGAACCCTTCTTGTTCCACCTACAAAAGCCAGACATAAAATCTGACGATTGTATGGTTGGAACATAAAGGATTCCTCTTTTTTATTCTATAAACTCCCGGCTGATCGCCGAAATCACATCACTTAGCTGTGGTAATGAGAACGTTTATAATGTACGATCAGCCCTGCTGCCGCAAGGATCAGTATCACCACGATTGCCCACACCTGCGGCGTTACATCCTTAATGTTATAGCAACGGACATTGATCCACATCTGATTGATCTGTTTGCTGGCATCTACATCGAAATACTGCATGATCGCACTTCGCTCGATCGCCGCTTCGTCCGGATACTGGGCATAGAGCTGACGTCTTGTCTGCTCCTTCGGAGCAGTTATGATGTAATCAGGATCCGAATTATCACCACTGAAGAAATAACCAAGCGGATATTCTGCTGTATCTTCTTCTCCATCTTCCGCACCATAATTCCAGTTCAGATAATCAAATACTGTATTATCATCTTCACCTCCTGCAATAACAGAAGTATATCCGATGTAGTACATATTTCTGACTGCATTGTCCGGTCTTGAAAGAAAGTTCACAAAGCTTTCTGCTACCTGTTGTTTTCTGGCATCTTCATCGATACCATCCTTTAACATCACCCAGCCATCAAACCAGAGATTGGTAGATTCCTTCGGCACGGCGAAATCAAGATAAAGATCATCTTCTTCTGCCTGATCCATCGCATAAACCGCATCACCGGACCACTGATAATTTGCAAGCACCTTACCGGATACCATATCTGCCTTACCACTGTCTGTCTCAAAGGAATATACATTGTCCTTCATATCCTGAAGCAGATCCTGCACTTCCTGTATCGTTTCCGGGCTGACATCATTCATTACCCGAAGCAGATCATCATGATAAGTATCTGCATTTATGAATTCCTCTGATGTCAGTTCGTCCTGCTTCAAAATGCCAAGTGCCGCAAAATAAGAATCACGCACATTATCCTTGATCGTAACCTGACGTGCAAACTTCGGATTATTCAGGATATTCCATGTACCTGCTTCTTCCTCTGTTATCTTCTCCGGATTATATAAGATACCGGTTACACCCCACATATATCCGGCTGCATATTTGCTCCAGCTCTCACCATTGATCTCATTTTCATCAAAGGTCTGTCTGATATATGGAGATACTCCCTTTGCATAATAATTTTCCTCTATACTCGTGTCATAAAACGAATCCGAAAACGGAACTACTTTTTCTTCTGCCATCAACTTCATGATCATGTAGTCGGATGGACAGACCAGATCGTATTTATCACCAAGGGTAAGCATGTTATAAAGGTCTTCATTTGTTCCAAAGCAGGAATATTCCACCTTTACCTTCTGACCATATGTCTCATAGTACCAGTTCTCAAAATCTGTCACCATGGAATTCTCACCGAAGATCTCGGTTCCATCTTCCAGGTCGATCACTTCGTCCTCATCCCATTCTCCAAGGTCGATATATTCTTCCCAGTTGGATACACGAAGCACGATCGTATCATCCGATTTCTGTACATTAGCAGCATCTGTCTTTGCTGCATCACTTCCTGTATTATCTGATGCTGCAGACGATTCTGCCTGATCCTGCGTTTTATCATCTGCCTCCGCATGTACCAGATAAGCCGCAGGCGTAAGCATCATAAGTCCGGCACAGAAGCCGGCAAATCCTTTGAATAACTTCTTCTTATTCATATCTGCCACCTGCCTTTCCGGCTCTCGCCTTTGCCTTTGATGTCATATTCATACCAACAACAATCAGTATAACGATCACGAAGATCACTGTTGATAACGCCCATAAAGCAGTCTTGATCTCTGTCTGAGAACCCTTGGTCGCATTTACGACATAAGTACTGATCGTATCAAAGGTAGCCGGCTTTGTATAACTCGCAATGAAATAATCGTCTAATGACAAAGTAATTGCCAATGCAAATCCCGAAATTACACCCGGCAAGATCTGTGGAAGAACTACTTTTACCAGTGCGGTAAATGGTGATGCGCCCAAGTCCATAGCAGCCTCATACAAGCTTCCATCCATCTGCTTTAGCTTTGGTACAACTGACAGATAGACAAATGGTGCAGACAGCACAACATGTCCGACTACCAGCGGCACATAGGATTCCTTACTGACACCAAATACTACGATCAGCAGGATACAGATTGAAAAACCGGTTACAACATCTGCATTTACAACCGGAACCTGATTCATCGCAGATACGATCCCCGATGCAAGTTTCTTGGAATAAAATGCACCGATCGCACCCAATGTTCCAAGCAGAGTGGCAATCAATGCAGATCCAACCGCAAGAAGAACCGTTCCCCAGATCATATCTGCAAGCTCAGGCTTGGTAAATAATGTAACATAATTCTGAACGGAAAATCCGTGTATCGTTCCGATATTTGCCGAATCCGTAAAACTATAAACTGCAAGGATCAGAATCGGCAGATAGAGGATCACCAACATCAATATAATAAAAGCAACCCGAAATCCTTTTTTCATTATAACAATGCACCTCCTCTGTTGTTGTCTTCTCCCTCATATTTATTTGTAAAGAGAGTAACGATTAATATAATCAACAGAAGCACCAGTGCGATCATGGATCCATTGTGCCAATCGTATGCAGCAAAATAGCTGCCTATCAGACTACCCATAACATAAGTGCTGTTATACAACATATCCAATACAACATAGTTCGTCATAGACGGAAGGAATACCATCACGATACCACTGATGATACCCGGAACAGATAACGGAAGCGTCACCTTTAAAAATGTCTGAACAGAACTTGCACCCAGATCATTTGCTGCTTCTAACAGACTGTTATCTAACTTCATCAATGTTGTATAGATCGGCAGAATCATAAACGGAAGAAAGTCATATACCATACCGATCACGGAATTCAAAAACGGATAATATGCCAGATTATGCTCGATCAACGTCAGGACTTCCTTTAAAGCAGTCAGTCTTAACGTAAAATTGATCCACATCGGAAGAACGAAGATCATAACAATGATCGACTTTTTCTTCCATTCACTTCTGGCAAGTATATAGGCGATCGGGTACGCCAGCAACAAAGCTGCTGCAGTCGATACACAGGCGATCGCAAAGCTGTAGGCAAGGGTTCCGATCGTGTTCGGACTGGTGAAGAATCCTGTCAGGTTCTCCAGCGAAAACTGTCCCTCCCCATTTGTAAATGCATAATATATAATGACTATAAGCGGTGCAACCACAAAGCATATCAGGAACAATGCATATGGCACACACAGTTGTTTTCTGGAAAAACGTAATGTACTCATCTCTGTCTCCTTTTGCTTTCGGTTATTTCTTAAGTTCAAAGTGGATCTTATCCTTTGGAATCACAAGGCTGACAAAGTCATCCATATTCCAGAGATATTCATCGTGAACAATGAAGTCTTCCTCATTCTCCGTACGGACTACATAGCTGTAGTGGTCTCCTTTATAGATCAGGTTAATGATATGACCGGATATGATACCTTCCTCCTGATCATCACTCATCGTAATATCATCCGGCTTGATCGTTAAGATCACCTTGAGCCGCTCATGATCGATGACATCTCCGGACGCATCCATTAATACACCATCCTCATAATGAGACGACGGAACGATCTTACTCAGATCACACTCAAGCTCACCATCTAAGAATTCCAGCTTATAATATTTGTCAACTCCTGTCTCGATGCGGTTCAGTGCTTTCTCCGCAGGCATAACATGAATGCCATCCGGCTCTACGTTAAGTCCAACCATGTCGCCTACCTTTGCAGACTTTGTGGACTGTATCACGATCTCATTTTTACCGGACTGTACTGTGATCTCATAATGAACACCCTTGAATACCACAGAGATAACCGTTCCTTTTACTGCTCCCTGCTCCGGCGACACGATCAGGATATCCTCCGGACGCACTACGACATCCACCTGTGTTCCATGCTCTACATCATCCAGGCATTCAAATTCCGCACCACAAAAACGAACCTTTAATTTGCCTGTCATGATACCATTAAAAATGTTGCTTTCTCCGATAAAGTCCGCAACGAATGCATTCTTCGGCTCATTGTAAATATCCTCCGGCGTACCAATCTGCTGGATACGTCCTTCTGACATTACAACGATCTTATCTGACATTGTAAGCGCTTCTTCCTGATCGTGAGTTACATAGATAAAGGTAATTCCAAGTCTCTCGTGCATTTCCTTTAATTCGAGCTGCATCTCTTTTCTCATTTTCAGATCCAGCGCACCGAGCGGCTCATCAAGCAACAGAATCTCCGGCTCATTTACCAGTGAACGTGCGATCGCAATTCTCTGCTGCTGTCCACCGGACAATGTCTGAACGCGTCTATCTTCAAACCCTTCAAGATCTACCATCTCAAGAGCTTTTTTTACTTTCTTTTCAATCTCAGCCTTTGGAAGCTTTTTCATCTTCAGGCCAAATGCGATATTGTCATAAATATTTAAATGTGGAAACAATGCGTATCTCTGAAATACCGTATTGATCGGGCGCTTATTTGGCGGCAACTTACTGATGTCCTTACCATTTAATAAAATCTCCCCCTCTGTCGGCATCTCAAAACCGGCTATCATTCGAAGTGTGGTCGTCTTACCACAACCGGACGGCCCTAAAAAGGTTACAAACTCTCCACGCTGCACCTCCAGATTAAAGTCATCCACAGCCGTAAAGTTATCATCAAAATTTTTTGTGATATGCTTTAACTCGATAATGTTTTCCAATTATTTATACACTCTCCTTTTCAAGTTATTTATAATTTTTATCATTAGACAAAAATCAACTAATTCTAACATATCCGGGAGAAAATTAATATATATTTCATGTTATTTTTCTTAGGTTTTGTGTAAATTTTACATCTGAAATTTCATCGTCTGAGAACTGACGCATACAACCTGACCAGATCTGTCTTATCACCGAATTGAAGATGAACCGAACCGTAATCCGTCTCCTGAATCCGGACATTTTTATTCGCTGTCAGATTACTCAGATGCACGCTGGAATTCAGCCGCCCGTACCAGCCATCCGGGTTCTGCGTAAGCCCTGTGACTGGAAGCTCAGCCAGCAATTTCTCTAATAATGGGTCCTTCCCTGACGGCTGCAAAGAAATATCAGCTTCAACGCTCACCACCTCATCAATATTCAGATCATCATAGAATGTATGAATCCGGTCAACTGCTTCTATATTATCCGTATGAAAGATCAGATAACTCTGACCGGTATTAGAATCAACAAGGAAAGTGATTCTCCAGAGCTCACTTTCCTCGTTGCTTTGAAATGTTGTTATATACTCATCCTGTCCAGTGACTGTCAGTTCACCGGAAGTTAGGCAAAAATATTCAGCCGTATTTAACAGAAGATTTTTTATTGCTGTCGGCGTCAGATGAGAATGAGCCACCTGATACACGCCCCATGCACTCACATCCGCATCGATCTGCATCTGTGCATCTGCCTCCTGCACTCCGGCAAATACTTCTTCAATGTCCATTTTCTCATTTATAAAAAATTGCAATGCTGCTGCGATCCAGACAAGCAGCACCATATATATCTTCGCCGAACGCTTCATGTATACATCTACCATCCTTTTCCTATATCCATATTCTGGACAATATCATGTGCTTTTATTCCAGGAACTTCTTGGATTGCTGACGTACATCATAATCTTCATATTCATGAGGCAAATCAGATACTGCAGACTTACGTTCTTTTGCAATATAGCAAAAAGAGGTGCCAGACACATAAATGCCTGACACCTCCAATACAGCTCACTTCCATCACAACTTCAGATATTTTCTACTTGAACTTCATCTTCTTTGTTACACCCTTCTTTAAAAGGATCTTTTTGTATGCCGTCTTCTTTGCTTTTGGTACCTTGATCGTTGCTTTTGTATAGATCTTTGAAAATGCTTTAGAGCCAACAGTCGATGCTGTTAACTTTGTTGACTTGATCGTAATGGTCTTCAGATTTGTGCATCCATAAAAAGCATAATTTCCAATCTTGGATACATTTGCACCGATCGTTACTTTTTTCAGCTTCTTTCTGTTTACAAAGGCACGGGATGCAATCGCCGTTACCTGATATGTTTTCTTTCCAATCTTCACAGTCTTAGGAATTGAAAGTGATGTGATGGTATTTGAAGTAACTCCGCCAAAGGCAACCGTCTTTGATGATGTAATCTTATAGATCATCTTATCCTTGATATAGATATCACCCTTCCGGTATCCACTCTTCTGTCCATTATCAAATGACTCTGTCTTGTCGGTTTTGAAGGTCTTTACGTTCCTGGCTTTTGTCTGTACCTTGGATAACTGATATGGATTGATCTCGACAAATACGGGTGAATCGTTATTGGTTACATACCATATAACCGTACCGGATTTGGTTACAACCGGCTCACACATCGCAAGTGCCAGTGGAGAAGAACAGATCTCCGAGGTTTTATTTCCACTTTCATCCAGCAGCACCATCTTCGTTGTATAAGTATTCTTCACTGTATTCTTTTCTTCCCATAATAACAGGAACTGTGTTCCCGACAATTTTACAAGCTTTGGATTCATAACCGTGATCTTATCCTTCGCTGTATAGTTTGTGATCCACTTTGCACCTGTCTGCAAATGTGTCTTCGATCCTGCATTCACATAGATATTTCTTACAGAGGTCTTTTCGTTCTTGATGCCTGTTCCGGTCAGAATATAGTTATTGGTTCCAAGCTTCAGATCATTTAATGTATAACCGGTATAGTTATATCCTGTGTCTCCCGGAATCGCAATAACCGTTCCATACATGGACGGATCCTTTACCTGATCTCCGACTTTCGTTGCTGTAAGCGCAATACCCCTTGGATAAGCATCTCCCAGATCTGCACGATAAATGTACTTACCATCTGTTTCAATCTGCTGTGCAAATGAATGGCTGACATAACCCTCTGACAGATTCATAACATCATAATACGAATCTGCCAGCTTCATATTGCTCTCTTTTACAACAAAGGTACAGTTCGCCTGATGATGATATCCGTCGCTGCTGGCAAACATCGTATGACAGGTGTGTATATATAATTTACCTGCTGTTTCTGTCATTGAAAGTCCACCTGCATCAAATGGCATATATGTATTTGCTCCCTTGATCCGGCAGGCTCCGATCCGCTTCCAGTTTTTATCATACTTTACAACACGGATAACTTCCTTTGTCTTGCTCTCCTTTGTATTTGACTGTCCAAATACAAGATAGTTGTATTTCTCTCCATTATAATATCCGCCAAATAACGGGAGTTCGCATTTGATCTTTTTCCGGCTCTTTAACCGATAAGAAGAATCATAAACCTCGCGAACTACCGAACCTCTGATATACTCTACACGCTCAAAGGTTCCATCGGATCTTGCATTCAGATAAGCGGTCTGTACATTTCCATATGTATATCCACTGTTGATGCTCTGATGCATGGTTGCTGATGCTGTACCGACTGCTCCTGTAGATTTATAAGTTTTACTGCTCTTTGACAATGTGGAATTTGTTACCTTGATCGTGATCGTCTTTTTTACATTGATCGGGTCTGCCTTGATCGTGATCGTTGCCGTTCCCTTTTTCCATGCATTTAAATTGCCATTCTTATCGACACTTACGATCTTTGCATCTGAACTTTTATAAGTATAGTCCAGAGCAAAGCCACCATTTGTACTGCAGGCGGCTGTTCCCGATGCTCCTACCTTCATACTGGCCGGTGCATTCACACGGAAGGTTGTCGGATATGTCCAGTCAAATGTTTCCAGATAATAATTGTCATTCTTTTTCTCTACTACTACACAGGTGGATTTGTCCATGAAAAATGTATAGACCGGGTACTTTGTCTGTAACCGTATCTTCTCTTTTTGCTTTGCTATGTCGTATTCTGTTAATACCGTCTCATCTGTTTTTACGATCAGAGACGTTGCTGTGCTGTTTAATGCACATCTTGGTCCGATGCTTGTAAGGTCAATATATCCATCGCCGTAATATGAATCAGCTGTGTAAAACGCCATCTTCAATGCTTTTTTATTTGCAATGTTGATCGGTGATACGGATACACTGCTATCAATCAGGTTAATACTTGTAGAGCTCTCGGTTACATCATTTATATCATACTGATTCGAATCTATCAGTACACAGATGTTCCCATTAAATGTAGACAGAGATACCAGATACCTGTCATTTAACATCCGGATCGGAGCCTTATGTGCAAACCATCCATCCTGGTAGAGATACATCATATTCTCTCCCTTGATCGTGATAGAATTATCGCTGTTTACCTTGCCAGCCTTCAGACTTGCCATGCTGTGATCATATCCCCAATATCTCCAGTTCTCTGATCCTCGGTAATAAAAATTACCATTCGTTTTATCAAAGCCTGCAAATTCATATATCTCACTTCCACATTTGGTCGTACTCAATAATTTTCCTTTGGAATTGAACAGATACAATTTATCTTCATTGGTCGCAATATAATATCTTCCATATGAATCGACTCCAAATGTAGATATAGGATTTGCCCAGTTCGCACCAATATCCAATGTTTCAAATGCCTGCTTATTTACTGTTCCTGTCTTAAAATTATAATTTGTGATCTTTATATCACATGTACAATCATAAGAACCTGTATTTTCGTTATTCGTATATGATACATCCGTTTTCGCAAAATATATGGCATTATCATCCATATAAGACTCTTCAACCCCTCGTTCACTTGTATATACCGTCGTATATGTATTCTTGGAAATATCATAGAATACGATCTCGTATGTCCTGTAATTTCCATAAACCTCACCTACTGTATGGACAAAATAAATTCCATTCTTCTCCGGTGAATACACCATATCATTGTAGGAGGTTGTCTCCCCAACCTTATCCGCATTCAGCTTTACCGCCTTTACAGCCGATAACTCCGCTTCTGTCTGGTCTGATTCAGATACTGTCTGTGTCTGCAATACAGCCTTTGCAGAATCTTCCTTTGCCTGTACCATAGCCGGACTTCCGATCAGTCCAACACAAGCGGCAATTCCAGCTAATGCCACAGTTAATTTCTTCCATTTTTTCATAGTCACTCGCTCCTTTTCATTTATATGATCTGTCTTCCTCTATTCATCTCCGCAGATATTAAACATATTTTATCATTGCATTTACGCTCTGCACAATCACTAATCTATAGATGTTGTAAAATTTTTTCTTTCTTTCCATATCGCGGCAGCAAAAAAAACAGGCAGCCACCAGATCTTCGCAGATATGCATTCACTCTTTATCATGCATATCCAGACTGATAACCGCCTGTTTTTATTAATTTGTATTTAGTTAATATCTTTCAGGAAGAACATATTTCTCCTGATAGTCGATCATCTCTTTGTAGATTCTCTCGCAGTTATTATGATCTCTGTAGTAGAAGAAGTCATCGGCACGTTTTACATACTCCGGCTTCATCTTACAATCATTCTGCATATACTCGATCAAGGTATCGATCAGCTCGTCATTATCATGACAGATCTCACCAAATGCCATTGTATCATAATGGAAGGTTCCCTCCTCATAATGCTGTGGTATATCTTTGTGATGGAGATATACCAATGGTTTTCTCATATAAGCAAAGTCAAACTGGATACCAGAGAAATCCGTTACCATCAGACTGGATTCACAGAACATATCTTCATAGCTCATATCTCCAACTGCCGGAACGATATCTACAAAATCATTCTTATCAAAATCATCCACCTGAGAACTTACGATCGGATGTAAAACATATTTGATCCGGTATCCGTATTTCTCTGCTGCTTCGATCAGACGCTTATCATTAATAAGTGCATTGAATACTTTAAAGTATTCGGATTCTTTAAACAGTGGATTGTAATCACGCTGTTCGCTCTCACTGGTACGAACCGGCATCGCTGCCTGCATTCTCCAAGTCGGGCTGATCATAATCTGTTTCTTTGCCCGATCCTTCAAACCATCATAACGTGGTACACCGGTCAGCTTCAATGCATTATAACCAACATAATCATATACCGGTCGTGACAGGTTCTCGATCTCATACTTGGATGCACAGAAATAAAGTCTGAGATTGTCTCGCAGACGGTTCTGTGCGATCGCGATCTTCTGGATCGACATACCATGCTGAACACAGCAGACATGAAAATGCGGAAGATCACGGATAAATGCAGAATTCTTCAGCTTATAGCCGTTAAACGCATACACGGTTGAATTCGATATAACCATCATATCTGCATATAAGAATACCAGTCTGTGCTTTAAGGAATCACGCACCAACGGCTTGTATCCTTCCTTCTTCAGGCGCTTATAATCGGTACTCTTCTTATCAACCAGATAATAATGCTTAATATCCTTGCTGTTTTGTGCACTGGCATATTTATACAGGTACTCGGATGAATCTCCGCCCTTGTAAATCTTATCAATATACATCCAGATCGGCTTTCTGGTCATAAATGGACGACAGATAAAGTACAGCATTCTGAATATCGCATACTTTCTTGTCCAGTTATCCTTCTTAAACATATCCTTCAGTAACTTAAGCTCTTTTACAAATTTCTGTGACTTGCTAACCTTACGGATCACCATACTTCTCCGCTCAGATGTCATCATATACTCTCTGTTATCTCCAAAGAACCAGTGGCTGTTTGTAAAGGCTCCACATACCCGACTGAAATGGGATGGGAAATGAAGTGAGATCGTCTCGATCTGCGTTCCGAATTTCGCCTCACAGGATATTGCTGTTTCATTTTTCTTTGCGACCGGAATACTCAGATGGAAAGAATGCCTCTTACAGATAGCTGCTCCAAATGCCTTTGTCAGACCATATCGTCCGTTATATTCGATCTTATATTTGACATTGTTATATTTGAAATAAATCTCGTCCGCCATGGAGTACAGGATTGGATGAACCGTTCCATCGATCTCCAGCTTACCATCTCTGTAATTGATGAACAGGATGTTAGTGCTTAAGCTCATAACTGAATTAAACAGGGTATCCCCGATTCCATAATAGATCTTTCCTGCAAGGAAAAATCTCTGGAACTTATAATCCTGTCCATTTCGTAAGATACCATATACCCATTTCATCGTATCTCCTGTAATACAATCTGCGATCTTATTCCGATTCAGCATGATACTCTCTTCGATCAGTCCAAGTGACCTGCCTATCAGTTCCAGATACTCTTCGCCATGGCCTTCCTCGATTACATGCTTATTCCGGTTGTCCATGTTGCCTTCAAATCTGGCATGTATGGAATACATGAAGTTATACTGGATAAATACCGGTATCCTTCCATATTTTTCTTTCATTTCTGTTAAGAACGGCATCCAGAATTCTGTAATAGAATCAAAATACCACTCCTGCATATACAATCCACGATAAAATGTAATATCATGCTCCTCATATTCATATGCTGTATATTCCACACCCGGAAGATATACAACTTTCATTTCTTCTGCTAAATAACGCAGGAAGAAATCACGTTCCATTTCCAGTCCCAATGAAGCATTCACGTTACGCTTCTTTAAAATATCCGTCTTTAATATTGTTCCTGCAAAAGTAAATGGATAACAGTCGTATTTATTTTTCAGATCAATCACATAAAATGGTTTTAATTCCTTTTTACTGTCTGTGACTTTTAAGAAATTACGAAATGCACCTTTCGTTGCATTTGCAAATGTTTTTGCGACCATATATACATGATGTCCCGGGCAGATTGTAATTCCATTTGTAAGGATCTCTGCCAGATTCTCTGAGATCACATCTCCGGCTTCTATAAATGCACAGTAATCTCCCTCTGCTTTCTCTGCCATCTGATGATATGCTTCTGCCGGTGCAGTATATGCGGTATCGTCAATTGTTACCGTAAATGCAGGATTACCGATCCTGGTGATCACATTATTATACCAGTCTTTATCTGCTGTTACCTGACTGGTATTCAGCACAAACTGAACCGAATACTCTGCCATCTGCGCATCCGAAACTACAGTCTCTGATTTCTTTTCTACTTTTTCTTTCTCAGTCTCAGCATGCTTCTTCTTTTCACCCATGCTGATCTTTTCCTGAGAAATATCATCCGCCGACAGATCACTGTCGCCAATATCAGTACTACTTCCTTCTGCAAATGCCATACTGCCTTCCCCTGCTGCATTTGCAAATTCTTCACCGATCCGGACTTTATTATTCTTACCAAGCCCATATGCCGCCATCTTTTCAAATACTTCAATGGTCGCCTTGTTTAATTCTTCGTCGTCCGTTAAACAACACAAAATGGATAATTTCATCGTCCATCTCCCTCACAACTACTTTACTTTCTTCTATATAGTATCATTCATTTCTAGCATTTTACATACAGAGATTATTTTACCTAACTTTCTTCTATAACGCAAGTAATTGTTTTAATCTTGTATTCATTATTTTCTTGATTTCATTTATGATCTGTGCTATAAAGTAAACAGTGTTTACCATTTTAAACAGACAGGGAGTGAGAACAATTCGAGAAAGTACAAAAGCAACAAAAGAAGCCATCCTTGCAAGTGCCAGAGATATCTTTTTAGAATATGGATATCAGGAAGCCTCCATGCGTAAGATCGCAGCGCGAGCAGGCATAACACCGGGAGCGATCTATAAACACTTTTCCGGCAAAGAAGATATGTTTGAAGAAATTTTTGCGGAAAGCGGAAATAAGCTTATGCTGCTTTCCGAATCTATGTTGCATGCAGATTTTACTTCCATGACAGATGATCAGTTACTTCAGGTCTTATATTCCGGGATATCCATCCGCACCTTTGAGCTGTTAGAGGATGACATGCAGTTATTTCACATGCTCTTAAAAAATGACTCCGGTACATACCTGAGCCGTTTTCGTAAAATCTACATTGAACAATGCACCGGATTTGCAATGCAGTATTATTCCGAATTATACAAACGAGGACTTGCATCAAATCAATTATCAGAAAAAACAGTCTATATTCTCTCATCCTCTGAGTTCTCGATGGTCTGTGAAATAATCGCAGATGATTCCTGCAAAAACGGGATCACACCTGAGTGCAAACAGGCATTTTTAGAAGCAATGAACATTCTGCTTCATGGACTGGAAGCAGCACTTGGAATAAAAAAACAGGAGGAACCAAAACATGAAAAAAATTAAGATTGAAAAAGGAACCGTACAGGAAACATTATTAATTCCTCTATATGGAAGAAAATATGCCAGATCATCGAACTGGAATTTGACTAGTATGGAGGCAGTTTAAAATGGAATATGGATTTACACAGAAATTATTTGGATATTTTTATCACAGCTCCTGTATGAAACAGGCAGCAAAACAGAGGTTGAATATTGATAAAAAAGCAATAAAGCAGGAATATGTATCGATTATGAAAAATGCGAAGGACATTGGCAAATCCAGACTTATGAGTTCCTATTGCATGGGTGCATATTTTATCGCCTTAAACCGTAAAACCCCACTGTCACCGGAGGCCTGCTTTGAATTGTACAAGAACGGCTTATCTTCCAACAAGCTGTTCCACATGGTTCTTGGAAATGTTGACAGCTATCTCGATAAAAAGAAGATGCCAGGCAGACTGAAATGGTCAGCAGATTCCCATTTACGCCGATATGAAAATGACTGGGTCGTTGATATCATTGAGGGAACTCCTCAAGATGATTTTGAACTTGGCTACGACTATCATACCTGCGGTATCTGTAATCTCTGTCGGGATGAAGGCTGCTTTGAACTGGCAAAATACCTGTGCCGCATGGACTATGTTCTTGCAGACATGATGCAGATGAAGCTCATCCGGACAAAGACGATCGCCGAAGGTGCAGATCTTTGTGATTTCCGATATGGACGGAAATAATCTTATACGACCGGCATTCAAATACAAAAGAATTAATACACTTCGTAAGAACATAAAAACAGCCGCCAGTTGAATGACTGGCGGCTGTTTTTGCTCTTCCTTATATTTACACTCTACTTTTTTGTGAGCGCTGCACCTCTAATATCAGATTATTTAATCTTGACTGCTTTTACAGCACTCCATTTTCCATACACCCGGTTTCCGGTAGAATCCTTCTTAAATGCACGAACCTTAACGTAGTATTTCTTTTTAGATTTTAATCCGGTTAATGTCTTGGATAATTTCTTTGTTACTTTTTTCTTTGCTCCACTCATGTTTTTCTTAGTAGAATAACAAATCTGATATCCATATGCATTCTTGACTCTTTTTATCGTTACTTTTGCTTTTTTCTTTGATATACTCTTAACGCCAGGTTTCTTTGCCTTCGCTACTTTAACCTTTGTCCAATGTGCATATAATGTAATATTCTTATTTGCAACCTTACTCTGTCTGGATACTTTAACGCCACCGGCAGGGCTTGTATACCAACCTGCAAATGTATATCCCTTTCTGGTCGGAGCAGGCAATGTACCATAATATTTACCAGGAATAGCCGACATGCTCTGCTGTTTACATGTACCACCATTTGCTGCGAAGGAAACCTTGATCGGTCTGACTTCAAATTTATAATAACCATCATAAGAAGCAGTTTTATTGGTGTCACTTACAAATTTTGCTGCAGTTGAAGCAGCATTTCCTTTTAATGTAGTTCCTTCTCCAAATGCGTATCTGGAAAGAACAACATTATCATCTAACACATCAACATATGCATTTTCTGCCAAAAAAGCTTTTGCCTGAATAGCTGATACACCTTTTGAGATCGTGATATTCTTTACTGTATCTCCAAACGCACGCTCTTCTATATTAATTGTGTTTTCCGGTATCGTCACAGCGGTAACCTTTGTCTTTTCAAACGCACCTTTATTAATATACTGCAGTCCTTTATTCAACCGAACATCATTAAGTCCGGAGTAATAAAATGCATATTCATCAATAACCTGTACATTACCCGGTATATTGATGCTTGTTAACATATCACAATCCTTAAATGCATATTTACCAATCGTCTGAACATCTTTACCGATTGTTACAGAATTCAAACTACTACAAGCTCTAAATAAATAGTTTCCGATTGATGTGATCCCATCCCCAATTACAACACGATTGATTCGTCCCTGATATGTTTCAAATCCATTCTTATTTTTATCCCCATACCAGAATGAATTGGTCCAGTTATTTTCACTATCTCCCTCATATGTACTTCCGGTACCGGTCAGAGTCAGAGTACCCGTAATATCCAGAACTCCTGTAACATTTGCTCCGCATTTGAACACACACTGAATGTTCGCATTACCTGCTGCCTTTACTGTCAGCTCAGGAATCATACTAATAATCATTATCCCTGCAAGCAATAATGCCGTTAATCGTTTCATCACCTGTTTCATCTGTTATTCCTCTTTTCTTTCTCATTTTTGTCGTTTTGGGTATATGCATGTATATATTTACATGTCAACCTCAGATACTGTTTTATTATAAAAAAGCATATATTGCCTGTCAATAGTGTACAAATTCTTTTTAACTTTTTAGATAAATTGTCAAATTTCCTGATACCTGTAATAAAGCATAAAAGTCCAGATACAGCATTTCTGCCATATCTGGACTTCTACTAAAATATACATGTTACCTGTCCTGCTTGTGTCTTTAGTCTATAATTGCCTTAATTTCCGATTCGCTCATATCGGTTACATCCATGATCTGTTCTAAGGTGTAGCCTTTCTTATGCATTTTCAGGATAATATCAACTCTTTCTTCCGATCTTCCTTCAGACCTTCCAATGACCTTACCTCGTGCTTCGCCTATTTTTTCGCCTTCTGCCCTGCCAGTGGCTTTGCCAGCGGCTTCGCCCTTCGCATATCCCATTTCTTCTACGCCTTCACTCAGATTACACATGATCTTCACCTCGTCTCTGATACCGTGTCTGTCTACTGGTATGTCATACTCTTGTTTCATCAGCTTCAATTTTTGTTCTGCCGTCATTGTCTGCGACAATAGCGTTCCAAGTAAGCGATGCAGTTCATATCGTTCTTCCTTAGGCGGTATCTCCTTTGCCAATCCGATCATCACGATGTTAGGAATATCCAGATTGCCTTTCCAGTCCTGTTCGCCAAGTAAATCATCTTTTACCATATGAATATGACTCAGACTGTTCTCTTTCATATTCATACAGATCCAGATGGAATACACCTGTTTGATCTCGTTATAGTCAGAACCTGTAAATTCCCGCTCTTTCTGGGATGACACCAGTCTTGCCGTATAGAAGATTGCCCGATTTAAGATATGATACTTTGTCGGTTCATTCTTCTGGGCTTCCAGATTAATGATCATTTTCGCCAGTCCATCCCGCATCCGTACATAGAAGATAATATCAAAATATATCTTTCCCTCATCAATTTCGGAACTTTCTGTATTCAGTCCGACAATCCGTTCACCGGTTCTGGCATCCACCGTTTCTTTGTTCGTTAATCCCGGTTCTACCGGAACCTGGCTGATATACGGTTCACCTTCAATCAATAATGCAACCGTATCTGCATCCATACCTTTAAATTCTTCTACTACCCTGATCAGTATATGCGCCAGTATGATCTTCTGTCCAAGCAGGCGCTTGGCACTGGCATCATACTGTGCTTTCTGATCAGTAGCCTTGGAGGAATATACAATTTCGTTATCCATGTTCTATCTCCTTTCCCGATAAAACAGAATAACATGCATATTTTAGCTTTGTATATTGCCTCCGTCTCTCCAAGTTTGATTGTAACGGATATCAGAAAGGAAAACAAGTTTATAATTATTTACCGTAAAATCTTACAATTGATCAGACCGATACCACATACGGTTATTCCAACTGCGATCACTACATCTTTGTTATCTCCAACAATGTTCACATACTTTGCTTTGCCCGGACGATAAATGATCTCCACCGGATCATTCTGGTTTAACTTTTTGTTTCCGCCATTTGCAGCTCGTAATTTCATATCCTGTCCATTATACTGAAACCGCACAACCGGAAAATCAACACCATTTTCATTGACAAAGTCAGTAATCGTTCCCGGAAGCTTTTTCCCCTGCCGGTCAACGATGACCTTGATCAAACACAGGATACCTCCAATAAATTCTCTGTTACACGCAAAGAATTCATTTCTTTCATATTATCGTGCGAACAAAAGAGGTACAAGTTGAAAATGTTTATTTCTTATAGAAGTTATATCCATCTATCTAATATTACAAATGCGTTAATACATATTCCCCAAATTCAGGTAATGAAAAGAAAACATACCCATGTTCCTTGCAATCAATAATACCCCTTTTCTTTAACCTGTCTCGATACGGATTAAACTCATTTGTTTTCAACGAAAGCTTATCTCGTATCTCCTTTATTTACCAGATTCTGTTTTTGCAATACCATAACAGATCTTCCTGTCTCTGCTCTATTTCTACAAGTCAATATGACTCGAAAAAATGGCATAAACATTATAAAAAAAGAGTCGTCAATATACCAAAAGAAATTAATAAAAATATTCTGCAAATATGCAAGTTATTACATCCAGACATGCTGTTTGTTACATCAACCGTTTTTTCATTCCTTTTTCTGGTATGGTTATGTTGTCGACAAAACAGGCGCCGGATATTACGAGGAATTAAATTTATGTACAATGAAAATGAAAAAAGAAACATTGCTGTCTCACAGAAAGGCAATGCTATACAGCCTGCCGCATTAAACATCCATCAGCTTTTCCCATTCCGGACCAAAGATGAATGTCTATTAGAATTAAAGAAGAATCCATCCGTTTACCGGACATATCTGAACTGGCCTGACAAATGGAAATCAAACTTTCTGGAATTCATGGAAGGTAAGAAAAGCCTGCCATTGACCTATGATCCATTTTTCAAAAAACTGTTCAACCCAGATATATACCCGGAACGGTTATCACGACTGATCAGCAGTATCATCGGCACAAAAGTAACCGTAAAATGTATCCTGTCAAATGAGGACAGCATGCTGCCATCAACCTCTCTCCTGCTTCTGGATATCATTGTTCAGTTAGAAGATGGTTCGATCGCAAATGTGGAGATCCAGAAAATCCCATACACCTTTCCGGGTGAGCGGATGTCCTGCTACTCTGCTGATCTTCTACTTCGCCAGTACACCAGAGTAAAAGGGGAAAGAGGAAGTACATTCACCTATCAGGATCTGAAAACCGTTTATACGATCGTGATGTTTGAAAACAGTCCAAAAGAATGTAAAGATCCCGAATTATCCGATATCTATCTGCATCATGGAAAGGCTGCATTTGATACCGGGATCAACTTCCATCTTCTGCAGGAATACTATGTCGTTGCACTTGACGTCTTCCAAAAAAGTAAGTATTCTAAAGATATCAACGAACTTAACGCATGGTTATCCCTGTTAACGGCAACTACCCTGGATGACCTTGCAACACTGATATCCGACTATCCGTGGATGGAAGCCATCTGCATGGATATGTCAGAATATCTGTATCACCCGGAGGAGGTTGTTACCATGTTTTCTGAAGCATTACGAAAATTGAATGAAAATACCGTCAACTACATGATCGATGAACTGAAAAAAGAACGGGACGAAGCAGTCACTGCTCTAGCCGAAAGAGATGCTACAGTATCTGAAATGAATGCTACCTTATCTGAAAAAAATGCTGAGATTGCAAAATTAAAGGCGCAACTTGCCGAGCGAAACAAATAAAATCTTATTTTCTAATATAACAACAAGCAGAAAACTCCTGATATTATACTTGTTATGTAGCAAACCTATCCGAGTGCCGGTTCTTAGGCAGCGTCCCTTGCTACCTTACGTACCGTTGCACCGAGGATAGAGTGCAAGCGTTTTGCGTAATAACAATGTATAATATCAGGAGTTTTCGTTCGTCTGCATCACTCAAATTGATGCTCTTTATAGTGATGGGCTTCCTCCAGCATCATATCCTTGACCTTCATGAGCCGCACCTGCGTGCTTCGCTCATTCTCATCAAGCTTCATACTGATATATCGGATGCCCTCCTTTGTCTCAGGAATGATAACATGCTCCAGTGCATTTACACGTCGTCTGGTCTTTTCGATCTCCGATGCCAAAAGCTGACAGGATTTCTCAATCTCCGCCAGTTTCAGCATATCCGGAAGGATGTCAGCAAGTGACTTTACTGCATCATCCAGATCACCGGAGGTAAATGCAAAACCATAAGAATAGATATCATTCTCATCCGCACTTTTTGTTGTATATTCAAATACCGGAATATCTACACTCATAACATTTCGATCCTTGCAGGTAAGCTGGACTTCCTGTTTCGGTGCCATCAGTGCTGTATGAAGGATCTGTTCAGACATGCCGGCTTTTGCTATGACAAAATTCGTATTGGCGGCTTTGATGCCGGCCTCAACCTTCTCACGAAGTGCCATATTCTCTCTTGCCATATCAAGGAACTGCCGCATCAGCTCATCTCGTTTATCTTTTAACAGCTTATGGCCTCTGGTTGCCGTAACAAGCTTCTTCTTTAAACGGGTCAGTTCCATTCTGGTAGGATTTACCTGTGTAGCTGCCATTTTTGCCTCCTTATAATGTCAACTCGAAGCGCCTGCCTTGCTTGGCGACTCGTAGCGCTCTTCCGTTTATTAACTCGAAGCGCTTCACCTCGCCTGACGGCTCGGTGGGTTCTGTCGAACCATGCTCGTATCCTTGCAAATCGTCTGCTATAAGCAAGCTCAAGCATCCCATTTGCAAGTCTACTCACGCGCTTCTCGTTACTTTCCATAGTATTGATCTAACCACTTGTCATCGATACGTTTCAGTTCTGCACGAGGCAGGATCGATAACAGCTTCCAGCCGATGTTTAATGTCTCTTCGATACTTCTGTCTGTCTCATACCCCTGAGATACATATTCCTTTTCAAATGCTTCTGCAAACTTTGCATATAAAATATCGATATCCGACAATGCAGATTCACCAAGGATCGTCATAAGCTCCTTTGCATCCTTACCACGGGAATATGCAGCAAATAACTGGTTCATAGTGCTGGAATGATCTCCTCTTGTCTTTCCTTCACCAGTACCCTTATCCTTCAGACGTGACAGAGATGGAAGTACATCGATTGGTGGTGTTACACCCTTTCTGTAAAGCTCACGACTTAAGATGATCTGTCCCTCTGTGATATATCCTGTTAAGTCAGGGATTGGATGTGTCTTATCATCCTCTGGCATGGTAAGGATCGGGATCATTGTGATACTACCATTCTTGCCACGCTGTCTTCCTGCTCTTTCATATAATGTTGCAAGGTCTGTATACATGTATCCGGGATATCCACGACGACCCGGAACCTCTTTTCGGGCTGCGGATACTTCTCGTAATGCATCTGCATAGTTTGTGATATCCGTCAGAATAACCAGTACGTGCATGTTCTTTTCAAATGCAAGATATTCCGCAGCGGTCAGTGCCATACGAGGTGTAGCGATACGCTCAACCGCAGGGTCATTTGCAAGGTTGATAAACAGTACGGTTCTGTCGATCGCGCCTGTCTCCTTGAAGCTCTCCGTGAAGAAGTTTGCTTCTTCGAAGGTGATACCCATAGCAGCAAATACTACGGCGAATGGTTCATCTGTTCCACGCACCTTAGCCTGTCTTGCGATCTGGGCTGCTAACTTCGAATGTGGAAGTCCCGATGCTGAGAAGATCGGCAGCTTCTGTCCTCTTACCAGTGTATTTAATCCATCAATAGCAGAGATACCTGTCTGGATAAATTCCGATGGATAATTTCTTGCTGCCGGATTCATTGGCAGACCGTTGATATCTCTTCTCTCCTCCGGAAGGATATCCGGTCCTTTATCGATCGGTCTTCCCAGTCCGTCAAATACACGACCAAGCATATCTTCTGATACGCCAAGTTCCATACTTCGTCCAAGGAATCTTACTTTGCTGTTTGAAAGGTTGATACCTGTTGAATTCTCAAATAACTGTACCAGTGCATCTTCACCATTGATCTCAAGAACCTTGCATCTTCTGACTTCGCCACTTGCAAGCTCGATTTCACCAAGTTCATCATAGGTAACATTTTCTACACCATGTACCAGCATCAGAGGTCCTGCAACTTCCTGTATGGTTCTATATTCTTTTGGCATATGCTTAGTCCTCCTTTGCTATGGCTGCTTCCAGTTCCTGATGAAGTGCCTTTATGATCTTGTCATATTCTGCTTCCACATCTTCCGGATGTGTATATTTGAAACGTCCGATTTTCTCACGAACCTCCATATTCAGAATATTCTTTATAGTTGCACCACTCTTCAAGGCCTCTGATGATTCCTCATAGAATGCCAGCACAAGTTCCATCATGCGGAACTGCTTATCCAGTGGTGTGTAGGTGTCGATCTCATGGAATGAGTTCTGATGCAGGAAGTCCTCACGGATAGATCTGGCTGCTTCCATCTTCAGACGGTCGCCTGCAGATAAGGCATCCATACCAACCATCTTAACGATCTCATCCAGCTCTGCTTCTTCCTGTAATAATGTCATAAGCTTCTGACGATCTTCCATCCAATGCTCATTGACATTTTCCTCAAACCATTTTCCCATGTTATCTACATACAGCGAATAACTGGTCAGCCAGTTGATCGCCGGGAAATGTCTCTTATAAGCCAGTGCCGAATCCAGTCCCCAGAATACCTTAACGATACGAAGGGTTGCCTGTGATACCGGCTCTGAAATATCACCACCGGGAGGTGATACGGCTCCGATTACGGATAAGGCTCCGGTTCTTCCTTCCGAACCAAGTGTCTTAACCATACCGGCACGCTCATAGAACTGTGCCAGACGGCTTCCAAGATATGCAGGATAACCTTCCTCACCGGGCATCTCCTGTAAACGTCCTGACATTTCTCGAAGTGCTTCTGCCCATCTGGAAGTAGAGTCAGCCATCAGCGCAACAGAATATCCCATATCACGGAAATATTCTGCGATCGTAATACCGGTGTAAATAGAAGCCTCTCTGGCTGCAACCGGCATATCCGATGTATTTGCGATCAGAACGGTTCTCTCCATCAGGGAGTATCCTGTCTTCGGATCCTTCAGTTCAGGGAACTCGTTTAATACATCTGTCATCTCGTTTCCACGTTCACCACATCCGATGTATACAACGATATCGGCTTCTGCCCATTTTGCAAGCTGATGCTGGATAACGGTCTTTCCACTACCGAATGGTCCGGGAACTGCTGCTACACCACCCTTTGCGATTGGGAAGAATGCATCGACAACTCGCTGTCCTGTGATGAGCGGCATAACCGGCGGAATCTTCTCTGCATAAGGACGACCCTTACGAACCGGCCATTTCTGCATCAGTGTCAGTTCCTTATCACCCTTTGCTGTCTCAATTACACATACAGTTTCTTCTACTGTGAAATCTCCGCTCTTGATCTCTTTTACAGTTCCTTCTATACCATATGGAACCATGATCTTCTGAGTTACGACAACTGTCTCCTGTACGGTTCCGATCACATCTCCGGTCTCTACCTTGTCCCCTGCCTTAACGCATGGAACAAATGGCCATTTGATGTCTCTCTTTAATGATGGAACTTCAACGCCTCGCTGCAAATTATTTCCACAGATTTTCATGATATCATCCAGAGGTCTCTGGATACCGTCATAGATACTGCTGATCAGTCCGGGTCCAAGTTCTACGGACAGCGGCATTCCGGTTGACTCTACCGGTGCACCCGGTCCAAGTCCTGATGTCTCTTCGTAAACCTGAACAGATGCCTGATCTCCATGCATCTCTATGATCTCGCCGATCAGTCGGCTCTCACTTACTCTGACAACGTCATACATATTCGCGTCACGCATTCCCTCTGCGATAACAAGAGGTCCTGCAACTTTTTTTATCTTACCTGTTGCCACGTTTTCTGGTCACGCTCCTTCCTAGTTTCCACTGAACAGAATGTCCGAACCGACTGCCTGTTCTACGGATTTCTTTACTCCATTTATACCTGCAGATGTATTACCGGAAACTCCTGGGATCAGGATGATCGCCGGAAGCATCTGCGTCTTATATCTCTCTATCTCTTTCTTGATCTGCTCTGCCATGCTCTCTGTTACATAGATAACGGCATATCCACTTTCTGCCAGTCTTCTGAGCTGTGTACTGCCCTGTTCTGCATCGGATACCGGGAAGGTCTCAAGTCCCAGAGTCGCAAAGCCATAGATGCTGTCATATTCACCTAATACTGCAATTCTATACATACATTTCCCTTACCCTTTCCCTGATCGCATCATCCGGCAGATGATTTAACTTTCCAGTCAGGATGATCCTGACTGTCTTGATCTCATTCTGCCTTGCAAGTACATAAGCAACAAGTGGTCCGATCGTAAATGAATTATATTTCTGCGGCCGGATCGCCTCTATGATCCGGTTATCGCACCAGCGTTCAAATGCAGATGAACTGTCTGATAATGCCGCAGCTCCACCGGAATACGGTGTTTCTTCCAAATATTTGATCACATCCGGCATACCGGAAAGTGCTGCCCGCATCAGCCGTTCCACATTGAGCGTCTGACATTCCTCCATCGCACGTCTCATAAAATCCAGTCCTTTTTCTGTCTTTACAGAACGGACTGCGATCTTGATATTTGCAACTGCCACAACTGTCTCTGCATATTCTTTTAATAATGCATCTCCATTCTTCTCCGCTGCCGCAAGCATTGCCCGCATGGCTGCCCGGTCAATGATAACATCACACATCTGACCATCTCCGGTATGCACCAGACACTCATATGCCTCTAATGCGCATTCCCGCATAGATTCCGGCAATGACCGGAAATCTTTATTTTTAATGATCTCGACTAATGCTTCACCCGAAACAGATGCATTGTCATAAAATATATTTGCCTGAACTTCTCCGTCTACAACGGTCTTGACCGCTGCCTTCAGATTATGGAAACTATCCTGGATCAGCAATACGTCAAATACTGTCTGATCGGATACCATCTCCTTGACCAGTATCCATGTTTTTTCCAGTTCCCTGTTCAAAATGGTCTCTGCATCCTGTGCTCCGGCTTCTGTATCACCCCAGCCTTTTTCACCTAAGAACTGAAGGCAGTCCGCATATGTTTTCTGAGCGATCAACTGCTCGATCACAGCCTGCGAAAACAGGGACATCTCAAGTGCCCGGATCCTGGCAACTGCATATATATATTTGTCTGCCATTTTTCTACCTCCCTTATGTGAATAACAGGGAATTTAATTTGTCTGCCATTTCTTCTTTCTGCGCATGGAACATGGCAGTTAACGAACAATTCTCCTCGATACCTCCATAGATCAGGATAAATCCTCCATCTATATCACTGGCTTTATCTGCGAGCGTCAAATCTCCTCCATGTGCTTTTGCTATCTCTGATACCCGTTTTGCAAATCCTGCCGGAAGCCGCTCCATATCTTTGGCTGAGAAGCTGATCTGTCCGCTCTTTGGCTGTACTGCATTTCCGATCATACGCTCCATCATATGGAAATATCTGTCAACTTCCATATCGATCATTCCGTTATAGGCTTTACCTATCACTTCATTGATGATCTCCTGCTTTGCCTTTAAGACTGTCTGGCGTTTCTTCAAGTCGGCAGAGGATTTTGCTCTTGCCATTCCGTCCGCTTTTACATGGCTGACCTTTTCAGCCGAACCCGCCTTGATCTTATCTGCTTCCACCTTTGCATCTTCTATAATCTGATCTGCCTTTTTCTGTGCATCTTCAAGGATCATATCGGATTGAGTGTTTGCTTCTTCCAGAATCTGTTCAACGATCTTCTCTAATCCTGTCATACAAATCCTCCTGTACTACTTGTTCAATCATGTTTCAAATCTGTGCCTGTTTTATACCGGTACACCGTTAATTGCAAGAATTGATACGAGCAGAGCAAGGATCGCATATGTCTCTACCATTGCAGGGAAAAGCATTGCTTTACCGAACTGATCCGGCTTCTTTGCTACGATACCAACTGCTGATACAGCGGTTTTGCCCTGATGCATAGCGGATACAAGACCAACTAATGCGATTGGAAGACATGCTGCAAGGATCAGTAATCCGGTCGCTGTTGAAAGTTCTGCAGGAGCACCATTTAAAATACCGATCTTTGATAAAGCGATGAATCCTACCAGCAGTCCATAGATACCCTGTGTACCGGGAAGAAGCTGGATGATAAGAACCTTTGCGAATTTGCTTGGATCTTCACTTACTACACCTGATGCAGCCTGACCTGCGATACCTACACCGTAAGCAGATCCCATACCTGCCAAAATAACTGCTAATGCAGCTCCTGTTAAAGCTAAAACTGTACCCATTGTCATATTGATTATTCCTCCTTAATTTCCGGTTTACAGGTTTTCATGCCTGCATTCCCTATATCTACATATTTTGTATTTTCTTTAAATGGATGGAACGCTTCTCCGCCACCCTCATAAAACTTACCAAAGAATTCTACATACTGAAGTCGGCATGTATGGACATAAGCACCTAACATATTGATCGCAAGGTTAAATGTATGTCCGATGATGAATACCAGAATGAATACGATCGCGCCCAATATTCCATCTCCTACCATACTTCCCATCTGATTGATAACCTGTGCGATAACACCAGTTGCAAGTCCCAGTGCAAGCAGTCTGGAATAAGATAACAGATCAGACAGCCAGCCTGTGATATTGTAAATATCATACAAACCAAGTGCCAGTCGGAGCACCGGATTCTTATGACTTCTGCCGGACATCACAACGATGATCGCTGCACCTAAGATCGTAATGACATAGCTGAAGGTCTTAAGTCCATCTGAAAAATGGAAGCTTACCTGTGCGATCGATGCAAATAAACTGGTTGGCATCAGCATCAGTACCAGACCGATGATGAGCAGATACCAGGATATAACATCTGAGAAGAAGCCTACAAAATCTTTCTTCTTTAAACACATATAACCTTTTAACGCCAGACCGCCGAACAGATGGATCAATCCAAATAATAGGGAGAAGATCAGCATCTTCATCGGGTTGTCAAGCGGTGCAAACCATACCGGTGCGATCGTGATCTCATGATGGAAGAAGGTTCGTGATACGACTGCTACCACATCTCCAAAATATCCTCCAAACAAGATACCCCATATCAATGTCGATATACCGCAATATTCAAATAATGTCAGTGACTTCTTCATGCCATCTCCCATCTTCGGGAACTTCCGAAGCAGGATGAAACATGCAAGGAATATAATAAGTCCATATGCCGCATCCGATAACATCAATCCGAAAAAGAATACATAGAATAAACTCATCGGTGTCGTCGGATCCATCTCGCCTCTGGCAGGAAGTCCATAGGATTCCAGGATTCCTTCTGCCGATGCAAATGGCATCTTATTACTTAACCGTACCGGTGCCGGTTCATCCTCAGGTATCTCGCTGGTTTCAACCATCAGCACAAAATTCTGATTCAGTTCTTCTTTTACCCTTTCTTCATCCCGCTCCAGTACATAACCGGTTATGATAAATGTACTGTTCGACTGAAGCAGAGTTCCAAGCACCTGATATTTCTCAGCTCTGATCTTGTAATAATCGGATAAGGTCTTAAGTGCCTGTCTGCTTTCTGCAAATCCGGCAATCTGTTTTTTCAAATCCTCGATCTCATCCTCATACCCCTCTATCGTGAGTCGGTATTTCTTGATCTTATTCTCCGGTGTCCGTTTTGAAAAATACGACATCCGGGTAAATCCTTCTGCCCTTAAGGCTTCTTCCAGTCTTTCCGTCTCTGTTTTCAAACATACCACAAATATACATGTCTGATCTTTATCAGAAGATATCACCGTGATCTCATGAGCTGATAACTCCGGCTGTCTTTTTGCAACCAGTTCTTCTATCATATTCTCTGTAAAACCGGGTCCTAAACTTCCCATAATCACATCTGTATGTTCGGTTCCGGTCGTATTGATCGGAACATCCATATTGATCCACGGTTTCAGTCCATCGATCGCAAGCTGACATTTGGCAATCTCTGCTTTGCAGTTTCCAATCTTCTTATCCTTTTCCCGGATCTTCTGCACGATCATATTATAATCATGTCGATTCTCAACAATCTCTTTATATACAGAATCGTCTACATCAGCTTTGCCTGCAAGTGCCTGCAGCATTGATGTTTTTTCCGGTGCATATCTGCCAAGGATCTCTAAAGCTTCGTCGGTATTCTGGACTCGTTTTTCATATTTGGAACGCTGACTGGTTGTGTTGATCTTCTTAAATACATCCGTCTCATCCCCACCGGCCCGGATCTCCAAAGCTCCCATGGACTGAAGTTTCTCCAATATGGCTTTTCTGTCTTTCTTCATGGCGCATATGTCAATCTTTTTTATAGCCAATACCGCCATAATGATTACCTCCCTTCTGCATCCTGATATTCAAGCATTTACAATAGCTGCTTGATCACAAGCTCTACGGCTTCACCCTCTCGCTCGGATGCACGTTTTTTTAAGGAAGCAATCTCGTCGGATGCTTCTTTCAAAGCTTTTTCTGCAAGATCAGTTTCCAGTTTCTTCTGGTCGACCGCGATAGCCGCCAGATCTGTTTTAGAACCTGCATTTGCATCTACGATCATCGCATTTGCCTTTTCCTTTGCTTCCGCCTGAATTGCTTCTGCTTTTTTACCGGCTTCTTTTACAATCTCGGCTGCCTTTGCTTCTGCATCTTCTAATGTCTTCATGGCTTCCTGTAGCATAATTTCTCCCTCCGTAATTATTAATCTCGGCATGTAATGCCGCTCTGCTAATATTTTATTATGTTAGTGTGCTCTTTTCAAGCAATATTTATCTTCTTTTATAGATTTTTCATCAAAAGGTCATGAAATTTTACCAGTTTTTGGGGCATTTTTGACAAACATTCTAAACTGTCAAATTTAGTTTAACCATTTTTCACGTCATTTTGCACAATTTTTGTTGTGATTAACAACAGCCATATAATAAGACCGCAGTCAAAGACTATCTGCGGTTTCTATGAACAGCATATCCCTTATCCGCAAATGTTCCAGTGCTAACTCGCCTGTCGGCTCAAACAAGCACTCACATTTGCTGGTATATGCAGTTCATATCGAAATCCTCGATAATGTCTTCTGACTGCGGTCTTATTATATGGTTGTTGTTACTTTACATACATTAAATACCAATGCAAAAAACTGTTACAAAACTATAACTACACATCCCACCCTGATAGATGATGTTTTTCTTACTACTTATAATCTTCTATAAATTACATATCCCTTATCCGCAAATGTTCCAGTGCCAACTCGCCTGTCGGCTCAAACAAGCACTCACATTTGCTGATATATGCAGTTTATAGTATTTTCTTTACTCTTCAATCATCTTGATTCTTCTGATATGACGTTCGTCATTTGAGAATGGTGTGTCAAGGAAGGTGTCAACGATCTTGAGTGCCAGTCCCGGTCCGGTTACGCGGGCACCCATTGCAAGGATATTGGCATCGTTATGCTCTCTTGTCGCCTGTGCACTGAAGCAATCGCCACAAAGTGCTGCACGGATTCCCGGTACTTTATTTGCTGTAATAGAGATTCCGATTCCTGTTCCGCAGATCAGGATTCCTCGCTCACATTCTCCATCTGCTACTGCGTGTGCAACTTTCTTTGCATATACCGGATAATCAACGGATTCCTCGCTGTAGCATCCGTAATTCTTGTATTCCAGTCCTCTTTCTTCCAGATGCTTGATCACATCCTGCATTAATCCGTATCCACCGTGGTCACATCCAAGTGCTATCATATTCTTTGTCCTGCCTTTCTTGTTTTCAAAATTTTTTCGGGCGGTTGTCACCCAACCCGTTTTTTCTATGTTAACTTTTTTCATTATATCGTGAGCATAGCTCACTCAATACATTTCGCAAAATCAGCATCCTTGCGAACAAATAATTTTGCGTTCATTATATCATGTGCTTCGCACATTCTATGCATTCCGCAAAATCAACATCCTTGCGAGCAAATAATTTTGCGCTCATTACATCACACCGATATGATTCTATGTCCTGCCGCCTTGATCAGCCGGTTCATGATCGCATATCCCATATCACCTTCCCGGAAGGATTCACTGTAAATATAGTCTGCGCCGATATCATCACACAGACGAAGCAGCCGGTACAGGGATGAAGATACCGTAATTTCATTCTTTTTGCTTCCTGCATCAAGGACATTTTCACAGGAATATAAATCCGTATTTTCTGTATCACACAGAACTGCCGTCTTATATCCCTCTGCCTGCTTACAAGCAACCAGCTCTGCGATCTTTGCGGCAACCTTTTCCCGCTCCCCCTCTACGATCGTGAGTTTTCCCTTCGGTGCATAATGTGTGTATTTCATGCCCGGAGCTTTTGGTCTGACTTTCATATCCACACTTTCCAATGCCGGATCGATCATGACATCTCCTAAAATATTCTTGATCATATCCGCCGAGATATAGCCCGGACGCAAAATTGTCGGACGCTCGCCTGTCACATCTACGATCGTTGACTCAATTCCGATTCCAACCGGTCCGCCATCTAAGATCATATCGATCCTGCCGGACAGATCTTCCTCTACATGTGCTGCTGTTGTCGGTGATGGTCTTCCGGACAGATTTGCACTCGGTGCTGCAATATACACGCCTGAATCTTTGATCAGCTTCATAGCTGCCGGATGTGATGGCATACGGATCGCTACCGTTTCCAAACCGCCGGTTGTCTCATGCGGTACAATGTCTTTCTTTTTGAAAATGATCGTCAGTGGCCCCGGCCAGAACGCTTCCATCAGCATCTGTGCCTGTGTGGATACCTCTGCCGCCAACTCCCATACACTTGCCGTATCAGCAATATGTACGATCAACGGATTATCCGATGGTCTTCCCTTGGCACTGTAAATTTTTTCGGATGCCTTTGGATTTAACGCATCTCCACCTAGTCCATATACGGTTTCTGTTGGAAATGCAACCAGTCCACCACTTTTTAATATATCCGAAGCCTTCCGGAATAATTCTTCGTTTTCCAGATCAGCTTTCGCTACTATGGTTTTCATTTTAATTACCAGCCTTACCTGTATAGTCAGGCACATCGCCTGCCAGTCTCATTTTAGCCTTATCCCCTCACAGTGTCAACCTGTGAAAAAGAGCTTCCCGAATCATGGGTATAATCTCTATATTCTCACACTTATACCCTCTATTATATGCTACCATTGGGTATCGTACCTGTTTTTTCGTCTTCATACCAAATTTATTTAGCTTCGTCGGGTATTTTCCCCCAACATTCTTCCTAATACCCGCATCAGACTTGTCCTTGTGGGTATCGTGCGCTCATATCCTATCTCATACCCATATCTGATCAGTCGTCTCGGGTACGACGCCTACTTATCATCTACCATACCCACATCTAACCAGACACCTCGGGTATCATACTTACTCATCCACTACCATACCCAGAAATCAAGCATCATCAAGCAATAAATCACATATACAAACGCAAATATAGCCTGTCTGGCTGTTGACTAGATCGCTGCACTATGACATTCACGAGGATTTCGTTATGAAATGCATATGCAGCTCATCGAAACCACAGTGAGTCATAGTGCAGTGGTCTAGTCTACAGCCAGACAGGCTATATATATCTTAACTTTATTCAGCAACTGAAGCTTCCGCCGGATACTCCCTGCCAAACCATGTGGCGATCACGCGGTATGGACACTTCGGTGTTGCAAGGCTGACAACCACCATAATGATCGTGGAGATCAGACAGGCAACGATACAGGAATTAAAACCAAGTGAGATTGGCAGAACACCCATATCGATCAGGAGATATAAGCCAATACCACTGATGATACCTGCGATCGCACCATACTCATTTGCACGCTTCCAGAAAAGTCCAAGAAGCAGAGTATGAAGGAATGCAACTGTCATACCACCGGTTGCATAAGTGATCAGAGAAGCCAGAAGCTCAGGTGGATCACATGCGAATAAGAACACCACAAGTGCAACAACGATAACACTGATAACATTTAACTTCTTTAATGTCTCCTGCTTTGCATCTTTATTGAACAGGTTCTTGTACAGATCACTGACGATCGTTCCTGCAAGAGATACGATCATTCCACCAACAGATGACTGAACCGCACCACATACACCGGCGAGAACCAGACCTGCTGCCCATGCGGGCATTACACTTACTGCAAGTGTCGGAATACCAAGGTCAGGAGTTGCAAGGCTTCCTTCCGGGAACATATATTTGATCGTGAAGCACAGACCATTTAAGCCAATGAGCCAGATTGCAACTACAACCGCACCAACCTTGATCGCACGATGCAGAGTCTGTGTATCCTTATAAGTAAGCGTTGTCATTGTTACATGAGGCATTGTACAGGTTGTGATACCCCATAAGAATGCAAACGAAAGAACCGTCTTTACACTTGCAGGTACGAACCAGTCCGGATTACTCTTAACTAATGACTGGATCGTCTCTGTATAGCTGAGATCTGTTCCGTTGATGCCCATAATAAATAAGATAATAACGGAAACTGTCATGATAATTCCCTGAAAAACGATCGCAGATGCGATACCTTTAATACCACCTGTGATAGCTGCGATGATAACCAGTACAGTGAAAATAGCAAGTCCGATACGGTAATCCTGACCGGTTAAGATCTGGAAAATTCTTCCGCCGCCGGTAATTGTGGATACGGCAAATGCTCCAAGGAAGAACAGGATAACCAGTCCGCAGAGCGCACCAACGATCTTGCTGTTGTTATATCTGTGCATCAGAAGTTCAACAAATGTCTTGGAATCCGTTCTTCTGGCTACGATACCGACACGCTTACCGATCAGTCCAAGTACCATGAAGTTCGTGCACATGGACCAGAAACAACATACCATCCAGGTCGCACCAAATGTATATGTATAACCCGGTACACCCATGAATACTCCGGCACCGGCAACACCGGCAGATACCATCATGGCAGTTACAAGCACACCACCGCTTCTACCGCCGGTATAGAATTTGCTCAGGTAATCGCCTTTTCCATTTGCCATTGCTTTTCTGGTAACAAGACTGTATACCAACTGGAAAATCGTATATGCGGCAAATACAGTAATGATTATAATTCTCTGATTTGTAGATAAGTTCATCTCTATTTGCCCTCCTTATGTTTTCTTTCTTTTAATTTTCCGTTTGGAGTAACATCCATATCACGATATACAAATGTTACAACCAGAATAACCGCTACTACCATTGCGATCAAAATAATGATCTCATTAAAAATCCACTGTGGAAATCCAAGAATGTATTTGTACTTTGATACATCCTTACCGCCCACCAGATACAGGTTGGCGATCATCAGCACCATAAATACCAGATAGGTTCCAAGCGTGATCCAGAATTCCTTTGTTGTCTGGGTGAAACGCTCATCCGGCTCTATTGATTTCAAATCATAATCCCTGCTGTCAGGATCAATGTTGTTATTTATCTGACTCATCTTATGTGTCTCCTCTCAACGTAAGTTTTTGAATAATTATGAAACGAAAAAATCATTCACCGAGTAAAATAATCACTGTTATTTACGAATATAAAATCTTCAATCGTTTTATCATAGTTTGTTCTTCTCCGGAAATGGATCGTCCAGCATTCTTGTCGCATGGAACTGACCCTTTTCTGCAGAAGCAAGCTGCAGCAATACAGCTCCGATACCTGCTGCACCATCGAATAAACCGATCGGTGTACTTAATACATCCGGTGCGACACGGTCAAGTGCAAATCTCCATGCGCACTCTCTTCCTTCCGTACTATCTGTGATCGTTGCTCCGTCTGTGATGACCTTACCGCACCTCTTTGCCTGTTCCAGATAAGTCTCATCACCAAATGCAGCCCACAGACCCAGATACATATTTAACAGGCCCGCAGTTCCGCAGCAGATATTGTAAGTATTCCAGTATCCTTCCGTCCGAACCTCAGGTGCGCCTGTATCAATTACACCCTGTGTCAGCATATCGATATACCGCTTATACCGGTCTTCTCCTGTCATCTCATATAATTTATAGAAGAAACGATTTGTTCCCGCCGGGCCATGACAATAGCCAAGATAGAACAGATCCTTACGATCCGGCAAACCATGTGGGATCAGGCTTCCTGCCTTCATCTTAACCGCCTGTGCGATCATGAAATCCGCGATTCCCTTTGTCGCATCTAAGAACCTCTGATCACCGGATGCTTCGTACAGATTCAGCAGTACAAATCCGATTCCTCCGGTTCCCATCGGGAAGTTCGGATCAATATAATCTTCTTTTGCTCCAAAGTAAACAGGATCTACACCCGGATACCAACAGGTTCCGTTTCCAGCATCATGACGCTGCCCGAGGAAATTCTCTCCTGCTTTTGCAGCAAATGCTGTCCAGTCCTCTCTGCCAAATGTTTTTGCTGCATATAAGAAGAACAGAACCGTTCCGGCATCTCCTACGATACCCGGAAATGAAGTCCAGCTATAACCTCTGCCATTTTTTCCGGGCTTTGCATCTGCCTTTGCAGACTCAATAATATCTGCCACAAATGTTTTATATTTCTCATTTCCGGTTGCCTTATAGAGCTGTATCATGGCAAAGCCTGCTCCGCTCCATCCACTGGAAAATGCATATTTTGAAAAGTTTCTTTTCAGATCCCGGTCATGATCAAAACGATAACGGATATATGTGGCTGCTTCTTCTGCCTCCTGCAGATAGCTCACATCATTCGTCGCCTGATATAATCCCAGAAGAAATACGATGATTCCGGACGCCCCGGCATACATACAGATCTCATCATAATAAATGGATCTTCCTTCTGCCGCATCGTGCAAAGACCAGTAGATACCTTCCGGTCCCTGTTTCTTCCGGCTGTTTATAAAATTCATGGTTTCTTTCGCATATGTAAGATAGTCTGCCATGTTGTCTCCTTCCTGTTCTATGTTTTATATGACATACGATATTCCTTTATTCCTCCACATACATCTTGGTTGACAAATATTTGAATGCGTTGTCAGCCATGATGATTGCAATATTCTTTCCTGATGCTTCCGGACGCTCAGCTATGATTGTTGCTGCCTTTAAGGCTGCTGCCGCTGACTGTCCGAGGAATACGCCATCACTTTTTACCAGTCTTCTTCCTGTCTCATATGCATCTTCTGCTACAATATCCAGACATTCATCATATGGGACCTGCTCCGGATTGAAGAATACCGGAACACTCTGTGCCGGAACATCGTTAAATGCAAGTACGCCGTCGATCGTATTTGCTTCCGGATGATTGACATTCTTTCTGGACTGTACTGCCGGCTGTGCGCCGATGATCTTGGTACCAGGATTTTTCTCTCTGAAATATCTGGACAGACCAGCCAGTGTTCCACCGGTTCCGACCAGTGCTACCACATAATCAACATTTCCGTCTGTATCCTCCCAGATCTCGGGACCCGTTGTACGGTAATGCGCTTCCGGGTTATCAGGATTTGTTCCTTGGTCAATATAGAAGTAACCATGCTCATCTGCATATTTGTTCATGATAACTGTAAGCTTTGCCATGCTTAAACCACCGTTCTGCAGCATCTCCATGAAGCCCGGTACATCGGCTGCCTGAAGCAGCTCTACGCCATATGCCTTTAAGATCAATGTACGTTCTACTGATACTCCCGGCTGAATGACTACTACATATTTATACCCTCTGGAATTTGCAAATGCTGCTGTTGCAATTCCTGTATTTCCACTTGTAAAATCAAGGATCGTTCCGCCCGGCTTCAGTTTACCTGATTTCTCTGCCTCTAAGATCATGTTAAGAGCTGCACGGTCCTTTACGCTTCCTGATGGATTGAAATACTCCAGCTTACCAAGGAGGTGGGCGTTCAGCCCTAACTCTTTTTCATAATTTACGAATTCTACCAATGGGGTATGTCCTACAAGTTCTGTAATTGATGAATGAATATTTGCCATTTTTCTATTTCTCCCTTTTCCTATCTGGTTAGTATGCTTTGTTGTCGTTATAAAACCCGGAAGCATCAACCTCCGGGTAAATGTCTGTTTGCAAGTCACCATCCAACTCTGGATAAATGATTTTCTCATCCGGCACATCTTATAGCGTTTCTTTATCATAGTATTAAAGTAGGTTTTATATGTTATGTGCCTATTATAGTGACAGTTCCATAATTTGTCAACCAGTCAAAATATTTTAACTGGCTATAACCACAGCTTATAACCAGATCAGTCGATCACTGCCTTTAACCGATCCAGAGCCTCTTTGATCGTTGCTCTCGGACATGCCACATTGATACGTTCAAAGCCTTCGCCTACCTGCCCAAAGATCGCACCGCTGTCAAGCCACAGCTTTGCCTGATTCACGATCAGGTTCTCCCGTTCCTTCTCTGTCATTCCGAGTGCCCTGAAATCCAGCCACAGCAGATAAGTTCCTTCCGGCTCGATCAGCTTGATCTGTGGAAGTTCCTTTTTCAGGTAATCACGCACAAATGCGATATTACTCTCTACATATCTCATCATTGCCTGATACCATGTCTCGCCATGAGTATACGCTGCTTCACAGGCGGTAAGTCCCATTGCATTTAACTGGCTGTATCCCGCCGCATCCACCTGCTTACGAAATACTGCGCGCAGAGTTCCATTTGGAATAAAGATATTCGACACCTGAAGTCCTGCCAGATTGAAGGTCTTTGCAGGAGAAGTACAGGTAACGGAGTTCTGTTCGAATTCTTTCTTGATCGTCGCAAATACCGTGTGCTGGTGGTCTCCGAAAACAAAATCCTCATGTATCTCATCACTTACAACCGTAACGCCATGCTTGATACAGATATCACCCATCTTCGTAAGCTCCTCTGCCGTCCATACACGACTGACCGGATTATGCGGACTGCACAACAGGAACAGCACAACATGATTGCCAACGATCTGTTTCTCAAAATCATCAAAATCGATGTGATATTTTCCATCATCCCCAAGTACCAGATCATTGCTCACAAGCTTCCGGTTATTGTCACGGATCACTTCTGAAAACGGATAATAGACCGGCTGCTGGATCAGAACGGCATCCCCTGCCTTGGAATATGCTTTGACCGCCATCGCCAGTGCAAATACAACACCCGGTGTCTTTGTCAGCCAGCTTCGTTCCACCTTCCAGTCATGGTGAGCTTCCATCCATTTGCTGACCGCCTCGAAATAACTCTCTCTGCTCTCCGTATAGCCAAAAATTCCATGCTGTACACGCTCTGTCAACGCATCCAACACCAGACTCGACGTCTTAAAATCCATATCTGCAACCCAGAGAGGAAGTACATCCGCAGGCTTTCCTCTCCGCTCTGCAAAGTCAAATTTCAAACAGTCTGTATTTCTTCTATCTATTACTTCATCAAAATTCAGGTTTTTTTCTTCCATAATTATCCTCCCGTTATGTCTCAGATCCTATGCTGTAAATATATTCCCATATCAAAATATTTTTCAGGCAAATTACTTTTTCATCATTATTCGTATATTACACTGTTTTATTCCCGAAAAGAATCAATTGCCTGTTTCAGATCCGCGATCAGATCCTTCTTATCTTCGATTCCTGCCGACAGACGCAGAACACTGTCTGTAATACCGTTCTTTATACGGATTTCCTCCGGTACATCCGCATGAGTCTGTGTCGTCGGATATGTGATCAAGGTCTCTACGCCGCCGAGACTTTCTGCAAATGGGATCAGCTTTAGGGATTCCAGTATATGGAGTGCCAGCGCCTTGCTCTCCACTTCAAATGTCAGCATGCTTCCAAATCCACTCGCCTGGCTCTTACAGACCTCATAATTATTTGTTCCCGGTATTCCCGGATAATAGACATTCTTTACTTTCTTCTCCTGCAACAGGAATTCCACGATCGCCTGTGCATTTTCCTGTGCCTTCTCCATACGGATTGGCAGTGTCTTGATGCCACGAAGCACCAGCCAGCTGTCAAATGGCGCAAGTCCCGCACCTGTCGTCTTTATGATATATCGTAATTTCTCCGAAAGCTCCGGTGTATTTACCACGATGAATCCGGCCAGTGTATCGTTATGTCCGCTTAAGAACTTTGTTCCGCTGTGCAGGATGATATCGGCTCCCAGTTCAAATGGCCGCTGGAAATACGGTGACAGAAATGTATTATCCACGATCAGCAGCAGATTATGTTTCTTTGCAAGTTCCGCCGTCTTGCGGATATCAATAACATTCATCATTGGATTAGTCGGTGTCTCGATATAGATTGCTTTTGTATTTTCTTTGATGTAGTTTTCCGGATCCTCCTCTGCAAAATTGATCCGGCTGAACTCGATCCCATTTTTCTGATTGACATGGTCAAATAAACGGATACTTCCGCCATACAGATCTGCTTCCGAAATGATATGGTCGCCCGGTTTGAAGATCTCCATCAATGTTGTAATAGCTGCCATGCCGGAAGAAAAAGCGAGAGCATCCAGTCCTCCTTCTAATGATGCAACGATCTTCTCCAACTGTTCTCTAGTTGGATTCTGGAGTCTGCTGTAATCATACCCCGTACTCTGTCCAACTGCCGGATGTGCATACGTTGCTGTCTGATAGATAGGAAAACTGATCGCTCCCGTTCTGTCGCCTTCAAATTTTTCGTGATTTCCATATATACATTTTGTAGCAATTCCTGTATCCATAATAACCGTCATCCTTTCCTGCTGCCTGCGTTTTTGACTTATGATTTGTTCTGACAGGCTATTACTGACATTACCAATCAGGGAACGCTTCCGCTCGTTGAGCCCTGCAGCGGTACTAAGATGCTGCTTTCGCACCATCAAGTACCGGCGGTCTCAAATGTCCCTGTATTGGCAAGTCATAATAGCCTGTCAGAACAAACCATAAGTTCATGCATTATTTATACCATAGTATATCAGTAGGAATAAGATTCTGGTACTATGTATTTCTGTGAGCTGGTTATAAGTATCATTTATAACCAGCTTGTTACTAAATTATCATTTACCCCGCTCCCTGCAGGCTCAAACTCCACTACAAAGGAAACGGCTGAGCATTTACTCAGCCGTCTTCTTTACATTTTCCTGTGTTCCGTATTGGGTCAGTATCTCGATATAGCGTCTGCCAAGGGTACTCAGCCGCATGCCTTTTCGTTTGATATAGCCGATCGTCATTTTCTCCTCCGTGTCAAGCGGAATTGCGCGGTAAGCGCTGCCGTTTAATTCTTCACAGATAATACCGGAGCACAAGGTATATCCGTTCATACCAACCATCAGATTCAGCATTGTTGCACGATCATCTGCTTTGATGATCTGCTTGTATTCCAGAGTGCTGAATACTTCTTCTGCATAATAGAACGAATTTCGTTCGCCCTGTTCAAAGGAAAGGCAAGGATAATCTTTTAATTCTTCAAATGCGATCTTCTCTTTTCCTGCCAGTGGATGCTCGTTGCTCAAATAAACGAATACATCACAGTCAAATAATTCCGTAAATTCCAGTCCGTTTTCTGAGAAGATCTTCTGCAAAGCCTTTCGGTTGAACTCATTTAAATATAAGATTCCAAGCTCACTCCGGTAGTCTCTTACAAACTCGATCACTTCATTTGTCCGTGTCTCATGCACAGCCAGTTCGAAATCATCCAGCCTGATCTCCTTTGCAAGCTCGATAAAGGCTTCTACCGCAAATGAATAGTGCTGCATGGATACACTGAATTTATTCTTTTTCTTTTCGTTATTTATATATCGATCTTCGATCATCCGATTCAGTTCTACCATCTGTCTGGCATAGCTTAAAAATTCATCACCATCTGCCGTGATTACGATACCGCGATTGGTTCGGATAAATAATTCGATATTTAATTCTTCTTCCAGATCCCGTATCGTACTGGAAAGTGCCGGCTGAGATACATACAATTCTGCTGCCGCCTTATTCATGGATTTGGTATCTGCTATCTTTACAGCATAGACAAGCTGTTGTAATGTCATATCTGTGCCTCCCGATTGCTTCCTTATATGTTTTCTTTTTATACAGGTACTTTATGCTTTAATATACTGCAAGACCTGTGTCCAAACAATTACGCTCATTGTACCACACCTCTTTTTTATTTTCGATATTTTCTGATCGTTTTTATAAGATTCTGTCAAAGCATAGTTCTTCAAATCGAATTTTCCGGTAAAAAAATGGTTAAACCTTTCTAAAAACGGTTGACTAAGCTTTTCATACATGATAAAAATATATCATTCAAAAAGGGAGTAGTTTCATGCTGTGCATGTGCCGATTCTCGTCAGTACGCCTTAAAAGGCCGGGGATCGGATAACCGATATATACGTTAAAACGAGACTTTTTGTGCATATTTTTTGTGCACAAAAAGTCTCGTTTTTTATTATCAATTACAAAAAACAGCATGTACCAATCAGAATTTTTCCGAAATACAAGCAGTATGTTTAAAAAACTACTATTCATTATCTGTCTCAGGAAAAAAAGCAAAAGAAAGGACATGGTCTTATGAAAGAAATCTATCAACTGAACAAAGAAGAATTATTCCGAACCTGCGGTAATCCGGAAGGACTTACCACTACAGATGCTAAAGAGCGACTTCAAACCTATGGTGAAAATACTCTGGTCGAGCAAAAGAAACAAAGTGTTGCTTCTGTCTTTTTTCACCAGTTTGCCGATCTGCTCGTTATCATCCTGATCGCTGCCGCGATCGTCTCTATGGCATCCGGCAACATCGAAAGTACGATTGTTATATTTGCGGTTATTATCATGAATGCGATCCTTGGTACGATCCAATATGTAAAGGCAGAAAAATCTCTCGATTCCTTAAAAGAATTATCTGCACCAAAAGCGAAAGTATTACGTGACGGAATCAAACAGGAGATTGCATCAAAAGACATCGTACCGGGAGACATCCTGCTCTTAGAAGCCGGTGATATGATCGTCGCTGATGGCCGTATCATCGAAAATTTCTCTTTACAGGTAAATGAAAGTTCTCTGACCGGAGAGTCTACAAATGTGGATAAAGACGACTCTGATATCACCGAGGACGTTGCTCTCGGTGACCGCATCAATATGGTATTCTCCGGCAGTCTTGTTACCTATGGTCGTGCAAATGTTCTCGTTACAGCAACCGGAATGCATACAGAAATGGGTAAGATAGCCACCCTTATGAATAATACAAAATCCAAAGCGACCCCACTTCAGATCAGTCTTGATAATTTCAGTAAAAAACTGGCAACGATCATTATGGTGATCAGCCTGATCGTATTCGGTCTCCGTCTGATGCAGGGCGAGAAAATACTGGATTCTCTGATGTTCGCAGTTGCCCTTGCTGTCGCTGCCATTCCGGAAGCTCTCGGTTCAATCGTTACGATCGTTCAGGCAATGGGTACCAGAAAGATGGCTGCCGATCAGGCGATCATCAAAGATCTGAAAGCGGTCGAAAGTCTGGGCTGTGTCTCTGTTATCTGTTCGGATAAGACAGGTACACTGACACAGAACAAAATGACAGTTCAGCAGCTTTATACCTGTGATACTCTGTTAAATGCCGGCCAACTGAATCTCCATATTCCGGCACATCGTTATTTTCTGTACAACTGTATCTTAAACAACGACAGCAGTATCCGGGATGGCAAGGATATCGGGGATCCGACTGAAACCTGTCTCCTTACGATGGCAAGGAAAACGAAACTATTTGATGTCGGTGTAACAGAAGAAGTTCTGCGTGATCTGATGCCGCGTCTGGAAGAGATTCCATTTGACTCCGAACGGAAACTGATGAGCAGCAAATACCTATTGCACGGCGTACCTACGCTTCTGACAAAAGGTGCAGTCGATGTTCTTCTTACCCGTATGGCTTCAATCATCACAGAGGACGGTATCCGTCCGATTACAGAGAATGACCGCGACAGAATTCTGGAACAGAATATGCAATTTTCCAGACAAGGCTTACGGGTTCTGGCACTTGCCTATAAAGAATGTTCCGATTCGGAAGTTCTGACCGCAGCCTCCGAATATGGTTATACTTTTATCGGACTTGTATCCATGATCGATCCGCCAAGAGAAGAATCCATGGCTGCAGTTTCGGATGCTATCTCCGCCGGAATCAAACCGATCATGATAACCGGAGATCATAAAGTAACGGCAACCGCTATTGCCAGACAGATTGGTATCTTCCACGATGGTGATATGGCCGTAACCGGTCAGGAAGTCGACCGTATGACCGATGACGAACTTACAGATGTTCTTCCAAAGATCTCCGTCTATGCCAGAGTTTCACCGGAAAACAAGATCCGTATCGTTGATGCATGGCAGAAGAAAGGTCACATCGTTGCCATGACCGGTGATGGTGTAAATGATGCTCCAGCATTGAAAAAAGCAGATATCGGTGTCGCTATGGGAATCACCGGAACCGAGGTATCAAAGGATGCCTCAGCTATGATCCTTGCAGATGATAATTTTGCAACGATCATAAAAGCTGTCCTGACAGGAAGAAATGTTTACCGTAATATCATGAATGCCATCCTGTTCCTTTTGTCCGGAAACCTCGCAGCCATTCTGGTAGTTCTCTACTGCTCCATCATGGCGCTTGATACCCCATTCCAGCCGGTTCATCTGCTCTTTATCAATCTGCTGACCGATTCACTTCCAGCACTTGCCATCGGTATGGAACCATCCGATAAGAAATTACTTCGTAACAAACCGCGAGATCCAAAAGCAGGAATCTTCAATAAATCCTTCTCGCTCCAGCTTATTTGCTACGGTGTTCTGATCGGTATTGTTACAACCGTCGCCTTTTATCTGGGTGATTCCGTAAATGCCCTGACTGCCAGCACAATGGCATTTGCCACACTGACGCTTGCAAGATTGTTCCACGGATTTACATGCCGCAGCGAATCCTCTATTATAAAAATCGGTATCCACTCCAACCTCTGGAGTGTCGCCGCTTTCTTCGCCGGTGTCCTGCTGCTTGGCTTTGTCCTGCTCGCACCATTTATGCATGGCTTATTCATGATTGCCGACCTGACAGTTAAAAATGTATTGAGCATTTTAGGGCTTGCATTTATCCCAACCTTTATTATCCAGATCACACGAATAATAAAAGAAGCTGTTCGTAAATAACTGCAGCGTCAAGACTTATGAAATGGTTGTATTGTGCCTGCAAAAGTCATGACTTATACAAAGTCGAATGCCGGCTGGCGGTTTCTTTTAATAAAACTCCAGTCGGTGTTCCACCAGCTCATCTTCTTCATAGACCAGCCGCAGAGTGAAGAAACGTTGTTCATCTTCTAATAAAAGTTTTAAAAATATGGCATCTCCTGTCCAGGTCGGAAGAGATGGCACGATGCTTTTATCTACCCATTTCAGTTCTCCTTCATTGCAGGCGGTTAAGCTTCCGGTAAAGCCATCTGCTGTAAACAGACACATCAGCTCCGGCTCACAGACATCACTGATAAATGTGATCAGGCCACGGAACTGATAAGATGTCAGTGTCAGTCCTGTTTCTTCTTTTACTTCCCGAAGCAGGCAGTCTTCCGGTCCTTCTGTTCCTTCCGCATGTCCGCCGACTCCGATCCATTTATTCTTATTAATATCTTTCTCCTTCTTTGTACGATGAAGCATCAGATATTTTCCGTCTTTCTCTATATAACATAATGTTGTCATTTTCATAGTAATTGACATAGTCTTTCATCTCCTGTTATTTGTCATATTTACCCATATGCGCTCATTATACCTTCCCCCCGGACAAATGCAACCGATAATTCAAATACAGTTGCCATATTGAAATTATCGTTTTTCCGGTGCTATAATAAGGAGCGACAGGTTGTAAACCTGTCCGATCACAATATGTGAAGCAATTACAAAACATCGACAGTTTTGCAATTACCTATATATAACTTTATACGGAGGTATGAATATAATGAGTAAAATTGATGAAGTCAGAAGCGAAATGATGGCCGCTATGAAGGCACATGATAAAGAGAGAAAGGACGCATTATCCGCACTCCTTACAGCCCTGAAAAATAAATTTATAGACAAACGTGCTGATCTGACAGAGGAAGAAGAAAACGAAGTTGTATTAAGAGAAATCAAGCTCGCAAAGGAAACAATCGATACAACACCTGCTGATCGTACCGATATCATAGATGAATGCAAGGCAAGAATCACCGTATTCGAAGAATTCGCACCAAAGATGATGGATGAAGCAGAGATCACTGCTACGATCAAAGAAGTTCTTGCAGGTCTTGGTATCGATGCCCCAACAGCCAAAGACAAGGGTAAGATCATGAAAGAGCTGATGCCTAAGGTTAAAGGCAAAGCTGACGGAAAACTGGTCAACCAGATCCTTACATCTATGATGGCATAAGCATACAAAGCCACCACACGATAACAGAAAAACTCCATGCCCGGTGTCTATATATCTTTATTTCGCAGAACACTTTCGTTCGATCCGGAACGTAACGGTACTAAACTCATCACCTGTTGGTAATTCGTTAAGAACCGACGTTCCGGATAGGTCTGCTTCATAAAATATATAGACACCGGACATGGAGTTTTTTAGTTTATATCTCTGCTTTCATTGCCGGACTCTTCTATCCTTTCTCTATTCTCGCACCAGATGTAACTTCTCCGCAAGCTTCAGGATCAGGGTTCCCTTTGGCATAGCAAGGATTTCTTCCTTCGTATATCCACCGACTGCCAGAATAGCTGCTGCATAGAAAATAACTGCAAGCAGGATTGCCAGAACAACACTGACTGAATTCATATGGATCAGGTGGTAGAAGATCTGATAACTACCCCATGCAACGATTCCCATAAATATCGATGCAACAGCAGGAGCAAGATAAATCTTCTTCACATTAAGCTTTGTAGACATATATTTGGATACAGATATATGGTTAAAGATACATGCCAGTAATGAATACAGGATCGTAGCCGCTACCAGCCCGAACAGCTTCGCATCTGTAAATTTCAAAATAGCAGCAAGAAATACTAAATGGATCAACAATGCAAGTGTCGCATTCTTCACCGGCTCCATAACCTTTCCGATTCCCTGCAAGATACTGTTTGTAAGTGTTGATAATGAATAAAATACCACAGATATGCAGCCGGCAGTCAATGCCTTAAATACCAGCGGATCCGCGCCACGGAACAACAGTGTGATGATCGGTTCTGATAGTACACCGATTCCGACTGCACATGGTATCGTCACCATCATCGTGATACTCATGGACTGATTGTATACATGATTCGTTTCCGCTTTATCCCCCTTGGTAAATGCTCCCGAAATATTTGGTATCAGGGTTGTTCCAACCGCAGATGCGATCGATACCGGAAGATTGATCAGCACCATGTACTGACCGGAAAAAATACCGTACAAATTTGCAGATTCAACACGATCTACATTTTTACTGTTTAAGACATTGTAGAAAATCTTCATATCTACGGTGGTCGTAATATTATACACAAATGCAGCAATAATGATCGGTGTTACGATCATTACGATCTGCCGGAATAACTTTCCATATGATTCTACATTCGACGAAACATCAGACTCTACTGTCTCCATGATTTCTTTTCTTCTTCCTGCATATGCGATCAGAATATAAATAATTCCACAGAGAACACCTGCCCCTGTTCCCATTGCACTGCCTGCTGCACCATATTTTGCATGTTCAGAGGTTCCCGGTACAAATGGTCTGGACATCAGATAAGCAGCCAGAACGCTGACAACTGCATTTGCAATCTGCTCTATAATCTGTGATATGGAGGTCGGAATCATCGTTTTATATGCCTGAAGATAGCCTCTGTAGATAGCAAGAAAGCCCGACAGAAATATTGTCGGTGCGAGGATCTGTAAGCTTAAAATCGCATTTGGCTGTTCCTTCACCAAAGCCGGTGCAAATGCAAATGTCAGGACAGCCGCCACCAATCCGACAGATACTACATAGATAAAAGCACATTTAAATACCCGTCTCGCATTTCTGTATTCTCCCAGGGCCAGCTTTCCTGAAATAATCTTAGAAACCGCTGTTGGAATGCTGTACGTAGCGATCATCAATATCATGGAATATATTGCATACGCTGTACCATAATATCCATTTCCCTCATCTCCGATAATCTGAAATAACGGTGACCGGTATAAGAGACCGATCACTCGGGATAATATACCTGCACCTGCCAGCACTGCCGCCTGAAAAGCAAAATTTGTCCTCATACCGGACGGCTTCTTTATTTTCTTCTTTTCATTATCATTCTGCATGATTGTTTCTCCTGATTATTTTGTAACTGACTACAAGACGATCAGCTACCATTCTATCTGGTTGCACATATTTCCGGCGTCTGCTATACTAACATCGGAAATGACACACGTTTCCAATACCCTATATATATACCAGTTTTTTTTACTTATTACAAATAAAAAATGTAAAAGATTTTCATAAAAGGAGGTTTTCCACCTATGGCTAATCCAAATATTCCAAAAGATCCTGTTATGCTCCTTAGTTTTATTAATATGAAGCTTCGTGATTTTTATCCGAGTCTGGATGAATTATGTACGGATCTGGATCTGAATGTAAATGATGTTTCCGAAAAACTGGCATCTGCCGGTTTTAACTACGATGGAAAATTAAATCGATTTATCTGATAAAATGCTTCTAATTCAAAGAAAACAACTATTTTATCCTATTGCAAAAGGAACGCCGGCAAATCTCTAACCGGGTATTTACCCCACAGAAATCTGCCGGCTTATTCTATCACATAAAGCTACACTATATGTGCCCTGTCATTTCTGAATATGCCACATTTCCTACATTTGATCATCTTTGTCGTCATCACTGCTCTGTTTTTCCGCTTCATGCTTCGTTGCTGCCAACTGATCGTCAGCTTTCTCTGCATGCATCACTTTCTCAATCTGCTGATAAAGCTTCTTCGCATGCCTCTTTGCTTCGCGCTCTGCCTTTGCGGCTGCTTTTTCCTCCGGAGTTTTTTTATGAAAACGGATATCCTCCTCTTCTTCTGTCAGATAGATTGGCTTTCCGGTTTCTTCATCGATCCGTTTGATCCGCTCAAATTCCGAGGACACCGATACCATATGTTTCTTTTCCAGCTTGTCGGTACATGTCTTATTGATATACATGTAGATACATGCAAATACCGGAACACCCAGTAACATTCCGTAGAATCCGAAGATACCACCGCCTACGATAACCGCGGTCAGAACCCAGAAGCTGGAAAGTCCCGTTACATCACCAAGGATCTTTGGTCCTAAAATATTTCCATCAAACTGCTGAATACACAGGATCATGATAAGCAATATGATACTCTTGATTGGATCTGCGATCAGAACAATAAACACACATGGGATCGCACCGATGATCGGACCAAAAAACGGAATTACATTTGTCACACCAATGATAACACTGATCAGCAATGCATATGGCATATCTACGATCGTTGTCAAAATAAATGTTATAATCCCGATTATGATCGAATCCACGATCTTACCATTGATAAACTGACTGAATATCTTATTTACACTTGCAAGTCCATCCAGAATGATATTCGCGTTTTTCAGTTTAAACAGTGCATAGACGATTTTCTTGCCTCTGGAAGACAAATATTCCTTATTCGCCATCACATAGATAGATGCTACAATACCGATCAGGAAATTATAAATGAACTTCAATCCGCCCACAACACCGGAGCTGATATTCAATACAATCTTATCCAGATTCGGAACAACATCTGTGTTTACCCATTTCTGTAAGCGGTCATATACAGTGTTTACGACATTCATTACCATTTCTTCGGATTCGCCAAGGTTCTTGAATTTATCATAAATGGTATTGATCGCCTTCATGATATTATTATAGTAATTATCCATATTGGATATAAGAAGATTGATACTGTCGATGACCTGTGGCACTACCATCCAGATCAAACCCGTGAGCAGACCAAGGAACAAAATGATCGTTATAATGATCGATATGGCTCTTGATACATGAAACAGTTTTTTCTTGTCTTTGATCACCCGATCCTGTAAGATCGTATGACACAGGCGATCAAAAAAGATAAGCACCGGATTCAACAAAAAAGCGATCACAAAACCAATTATAATCGGTGCTGCCGCCCCGGTTATCGTATCCAGTACCTTCCGAAAGCCTGTCCACTCCTCCAATATCTTATTAAATACAAGCGCTGCTGCAATTACCAGAAATATGATCGTTCCCGCCTTAAACAGCCGTCTTTTTCTTTCATTTCCCAATTTTGTCTGATAACCTTTCCCTTTCCGCATTCAAAACCCAACATCGGATATGTCGTTTCATTCCATTCCTGTAACAACACATCAATGGATTTATTCTTACATATAATTATAAACAACCTGAAAAAATTATATACTGTTTCAAAAAGTCAGGCAATAGAATTTCCTATTTTTAATAGATTTTAAATAGATTTAACCATGACTTTACCGAATCCGAAATCGTTCAAAAAATGAACCTTAAATAACCCTATATTTTTGAAAAAAGCATTGTCGATATTTTAGTTACATAGTAAAATAGTGACATGTTTAAGGGTTCTTAACAAACCACAAAACTTATTTTGCCTAAGACCGGGGAAGCATAAAGGAGGTGTTCTTATGGAAAATGAATTAATCTGTCAATTAATTATCTGGTCCGTTATCTTTATGGTCTGTATAATTATCGAAATCATTACTCTCGGACTTACAACCATCTGGTTCGCGGGAGGAGCTTTGGTATCTGCGATCTCTGTATTCTTTGGTACATCACTGATCATCCAGATATTGATCTTTGCAGTTATTTCATTAGTTCTTCTGTTTACTACAAGGCCTGTGGCTTTAAAACATTTCAAATTATCCGATATGGAAAAAACAAATGTTGAAAGTCTGGTCGGCAAACAGGTGATCGTATCTGAAACCATTGATAATCTAAAGGCTACCGGGCAGGTAAAAGTAAATGGTCTCGAATGGACCGCACGTGCTGCTGATGAAACTGATATCATTCCCCAGGGAACCGAAGTCACGATCAATGAGGTTTCCGGCGTAAAACTTATTGTCAGCAGAATATAATTTATTTAATTTGACAGATACTATATCTGTCGCCACTTAAAGGAGGTACTTATTATGGATTCACCACTCACATGGCTGGTAATTATCTTAGTATTCATTGCTATCATTATTATCTGCAGCACAATCAAGATCGTCCCACAGGCACATGCTTACGTTATCGAACGTCTGGGAACCTACTGCGGTACATGGTCCGTAGGTCTTCATATGAAGATGCCTGTTATCGATAAGATCGCACGTCGTGTTACCTTAAAGGAGCAGGTTGTAGACTTCGCTCCACAGCCGGTTATCACGAAAGATAACGTTACAATGAGAATCGATACTGTCGTTTTCTTCCAGATCACAGATCCAAAGCTTTTCTGCTATGGTGTTGAAAATCCGATCATGGCAATCGAAAACCTGACAGCCACTACTCTCCGTAACATTATCGGTGATCTCGAACTTGACCAGACACTGACATCCAGAGAGACAATCAACACAAAGATGCGTGCTACCCTGGACGAAGCAACTGATCCTTGGGGCATCAAGGTAAACCGTGTTGAGCTAAAGAATATTATCCCACCTGCAGCGATTCAGGATGCCATGGAAAAACAGATGAAGGCAGAACGTGAAAGACGTGAACAGATCCTGAAAGCAGAAGGTGAAAAGAAATCTGCAATCCTTATTGCAGAAGGTAACAAACAGTCCGTTATCCTGGAAGCAGAAGCCGAGAAGCAGTCACAGATCCTTCGCGCAGAAGCTAAGAAGGAAGCAACGATCCGTGAAGCTGAAGGTCAGGCACAGGCTATCCTCGCTGTACAGCAGGCAAATGCAGACAGTATCCGTCTCTTAAATGAATCTGCTCCATCTAATCAGGTTCTTACGATCAAGAGTCTGGAAGCTTTCGCAAAGGCTGCCGACGGCAAGTCAACCAAGATCATTATTCCATCTGATATTCAGGGTGTTGCAGGACTTGCAACTTCATTATCGGAATTAGTAAAAACAGAGAAATAAGATTGAACTGATTCATTGGTAATATTAAAAACTGCCACTGTCAGAATGAAACCGTTATTGGGTAACCATTCTGATAGTGGCAGTTTTTATTTTATCTGTTATCCTTACAATTACTCCATGCTTTCATCCGCCCAGCTCTTTATCATTGCTATCTCTCTTGCATATCCGGCATCATCATTTGGTGTCTCTAAGATAAATGGTCTGCCGGCAAGCAATGGATGCGTTACAATCCTTTTTAATGCTTCCGCTCCGATCTCACCCTCTCCGATCTTCTGATGTCGGTCTTTGTGTGAATCTCTCACATTCATGCTGTCATTTAGATGAACAGCTTTTAAGCGGTCAAGTCCGATGATCTGATCAAAGGTACGAAGCACACCACCCAGATCTTCCACAAGATCATAGCCACCATCCCATGTATGACAGGTATCAAAGCATACCCCGATCTTATCCTTGCAGTCAACCAGCTCTATGATACGTTCCAGTTCTTCAAAATTTCTTCCAACTTCCGAGCCTTTGCCTGCCATTGTTTCGAGCAATACAACGGTACTCTGATCCGGTTTGATCGCATGATTTAATGCATCAGCAATTACCGGTATGGCTTCTTCTGCTCCCTGACCAACATGTGCACCCGGATGAAAATTATAATAATTTCCCGGAAGATACTCCATCCGCTCCATATCATCCTTTAAGATATTCCATGAGAACTCCCGAATATCCGATTTTGCTGCACAGACATTCATCGTATATGGTGCATGTGCGACCAGTTTTCCAAAATGATGCTCCTCCATCAGGGAACGTAACCGTTCCGCATCTGCCGGATCGATCTCTTTCGCCTTTCCGCCCCGTGGATTTCTTGTAAAAAATGCAAATGTATTTGCACCAAGTTTTAATGCCGCCTTTCCCATAGCCTCAAAGCCTTTGGAGGACGACAGATGATTTCCTATATATATCATGTTGTTTCTCCTATATTGTACTTAACAAAAAAGCCGGATCACTCCGGCTTTTTTGTATCTATATCATTTCCTGATTCTTAATTGTTCTTATAGTAGTTGATCAGGCAGCCATCCATGATGATCTGTCTCTCATCATCGGTCAGGCTTCCAAGCTTCAGGTCTAATTCCTTGAAGTCTTTATTTACAACATATGCCTTGATGATCTCGTCCTTATTCTGAACAGCCTCACGAATACCCGGAATAAATACATAATCATCATTATCAAATGCAAAATCTTCCTCCATGATGAATGGAAGCATACCCCAGTTGATCAGGTTGGATCTGTAACGCTTTGTTGCATATTCCTTGGCAATGTTTGCCCAGCCGCCAAGTACCTTCTGGCAGGAAGCAGCCTGCTCTCTGGCAGAACCGTCACCCGGCTTTACTGCAAAGATCGTACTACCGTAACCGGTATTGGAACCTGTGATCTCACGATCTGCAAATTTTGCTTTGATCTCTTTCATCATAGGCTTCATGGATTCATCTGCCTTGCAGAAGCATCCAAGTTCTTCTCTCTTCTTCTCAACTGCCTGAATTGCCTTTGCACGGCCTACATATTCAGGATCTTTTCTGGATAAAGTGAACTCAGCAAGTCCCAGCGGATTTGAACGATAGGAAGATGTCTCACCAGATGGAATAAGTTCATCTGTAGTTGTTACAGGATCGTTAATAACAGATGCAACCTTTAATAACAGGTTGTCTGTCAGTGCGATCATCTCCGGCCAGTCTTTGATATTCGGACCAAACTTGATCTCAACAGATGGATCAGCCTTGCCGACACCATTGTAAACTCGTCTGTCATAAATGCTCTTATCGAAGAAATATTTCTGTCCCTTGTATTCAACATCCAGATCTGTAGCTGCTGTAAGGTATCCCTTGTTAGCTGCTGTCGCTGCGATCGATCGTGCATCCATAAGTGCAACGGATGAGATCTGACCATTCTGGATCTTGGAGCCTTCACGGTTCGGGAAGTTTCTGGTTGAATGACGGATTGATAATGCATTATTTGCAGGTGTATCTCCGGCACCAAAGCAAGGGCCGCAGAATGCTGTCTTAACGATCGTACCTGTCTCGATCAGGTCAGCCAGTACACCGTTCTTTGCAAGCTCCATATAGATAGGAGTTGATGCAGGGTATACAGATAATGTAAATTCATCTGCACCGATGCTTCTTCCACGGATGATATCCGCTGCCTGACAGATGTTCTCGAATCCACCACCGGCACATCCGGCAATGATTCCCTGTTCTACATATAACTTGCCATCACGGACTTTATCCTTTAATGTGAAGTCAACCTTACCGTCCAGACTAACCAGTGCGCGCTTCTCGCAGTCGTCTAAGATGTCCATCAGGTTTGCATTTAATTCTTCAATTGTATATGTATTGCTTGGATGGAATGGCATAGCGATCATTGGTTTTACCTTTGACAGATCCACATATACAACGCCATCATAGTAAGCAACTGAGCCCGGATTCATTTCCTTGTATGCTTCCGGTCTATAGTGTGTATCATACCACTCTTTGATCTTCTCATCTGTCTTCCAGATAGAGGACAGACAGGTTGTCTCGGTTGTCATTACATCGATACCGATACGGAAATCAGCAGATAATTTATCAACACCAGGTCCTACGAACTCCATTACCTTATTCTTAACATAACCACACTGGAAGGTTGCACCGATGATCGCAAGAGCAACGTCCTGAGGACCTACTCCCTTTGCAACTTCTCCGTCCAGATAGATTGCTACTACACCGGGCTTAGCTACATCGTAAGTTCTGCATAAGAGCTGCTTTGCAAGCTCTCCGCCGCCTTCGCCAATCGCCATTGTACCGAGCGCACCATAACGGGTATGGCTGTCAGAACCAAGGATCATTGCACCACATTCTGCAAGCATTTCTCTTGCGAACTGATGGATAACAGCCTGATGAGGCGGAACATAGACACCACCGAATTTCTTTGCGCAGGAAAGGCCAAACATGTGATCATCCTCATTGATCGTACCACCAACTGCACATAAGGAGTTATGACAGTTTGTAAGGACATAAGGAATCGGGAATTCTTTCAGTCCTGAAGCTCTTGCTGTCTGGATGATACCTACAAATGTTATATCATGAGAGGTCATCTTATCGAATTTGATCTTAAGATTGTCCATATTGTCAGATGTGTTGTGCTTCTTCAGGATACCATATGCCATAGTATTCTTTGCAGCTTCTTCCTTGGATGGAGCTGTACCTAACTTCTGTGTAAGGATCGCATTTGCATCGACATTGTCTTCTACAAGCTCTGTGCCATTTAAAAGATAAGCACCATTGTCAAATAATTTAATCATTCTATTTCCTCCTGATTTGTTGGTGATTCTTTTTCTCATTTTGTCAATCGCTGTTTATTTTAACACAAATCGGCATAGTTGTGAACAACTATGCCGATGAAAGTTTTCATTATAATATTTTTAATCATCCTGCTTCAACCGGAACCCTGAATGAGCACCACTGCCTTTATTCTGTGAAGCACTTTCAGCAGAACCCGCAGTCTGAGGTTGTTCATGATTCATGGTAGTCTCATCTACATTCTCTGCCATCTGTGTTGTATATGGTGCTGTCTGATAGTCCGTGACCGCATTTTCATTCGCCGGAACGGTCGCTTCATCTGTAAATGCACTTGTAACCACCTGCATTCTCTTATGGAGTTCTTCCATTCTCTGCGCTTCCTCCTGCGCTTCCAGACGGGCTTTCTCTAACTTCTTCCGTTTCATCTTCCGGTCAAGCAGCCAGATATATAATGCAAATCCTGCCGCGATCACTCCGATGATCGACCAGATCATGATCGCATTATAATTCGGGAACATTCTATAATATTCCGCTGCCGTCTTTCCTGTCACCTCCATAGAGGTTTCTGCATCGGAACCGCCATGATCATGTCCCTGCCAGTCCGCATCAGATTTAAGGAAATAATCATATCCGACATTCTGTCCACCAAGATCATCCCATGTCAGATCGATATTATACCAGTGTCCATCCACCTGAACCCGATTCCACAAATGCTCGGATTCCAGTCCATAACCGTATTCACAGGTAACCGGGACTCCGGCCTTTTTCATAATGATATAAAATGCCAGCGCATATCCGTTACATGCCGAATCTCCTCTGTACAGAGTATTACATGCGCCACCGGATGATCGGTTATATTCATTATGTAAGATAATATAATCATGTACCGCTTTCACCTTCTCGTAATCTGACAGCCCCTTTATCTTCCCCGAAATCTGACCGGAACGGATAAATACAAGAAAGCTTTTTAACCGGCTCATATGATTGATCCTTACTGCTACCTTTTCTCCACCTGAATCCGGCGTATATACATAAGAGAATGCATAGAATTCTCCACCTGCATACATATTCTTTTCCATCAGCTTGTCAAGGACCGACTGATAATCCATATACGGTTCCCCTGTTGTCTTTAGCGTAACCGTATTCTTATACCTTGAAGCGGCAGTTGCTACTGCATCATTGATCTCTTCGTATGTTGACAGTCTTCCTGTCGATACCGGCAGCATCTTTAAAACGACACAGTAAACAATAAACAACAGAATGATTCCCTCAATTACGATCTTAACTTTTTTCCCATTTGACATTTTTCTCTCCTCTTTTTTAACATTCTTGGTACGATTCATTATACCTCATTTTTTCATTATGACGAAATCCTATTACCTGCACTTTTCTGTCTTTTATTCGTTCAAATTTCTTCTCTTATTTATAAAAAAATTTTTATTTACTTCTTATTTATACATGATATAATAAAAAAGTCTACGTTTTATTAAGAATTTTTTTCAATAAACCTTCTATTTGTCTGAAATAATAGGGGAAATCATTTCTATATTCATTCTGACATATCGATGCGTTTATAGTCACAAGGAGAGATTAAAAAGTGAAAGATACGATTGAGATCAGATGGCATGGCCGGGGCGGCCAGGGTGCCAAAACTGCTGCTCTGCTGCTTGCAGACGTAGCTTTTAAAACAGGAAAATACGTTCAGGGTTTTCCGGAATATGGTCCGGAGCGAATGGGTGCGCCGATCACTGCTTATAACAGAATCAGCAGCGATCCGATCCGCGTTCATTCCAATATCTACACCCCACAGTATGTTGTTGTCGTTGACGAGTCCCTCTTAGAATCCGTGGATGTAACCGCCGGATTAAAAGAAGATGGCGCGATCGTCATTAACACCCCAAAGACACCGGATGAGGTTCGTCCTCATTTAAATGGCTATAAAGGAAAAGTTTATACATTAGATGCCCGGGAGATCTCGATGCAGACACTCGGCAGGAACTTTCCGAATTCTCCTATGCTTGCTGCCATCGTTGCAGTCAGCGGTATCATGGAGCAGGATGATTTCCTTGCAGATATGAAACTTTCCTATCAGCACAAATTTGCAAAGAAGCCTGAGGTTATCGATGGAAATATGAAAGCCCTTGAGCTTGCATTTAAGGAGGTAACCAAATAATGAGAACAGATATCAGCAGAATACATGAAAAAAGTAAATATACAGAGATCACACCCGGTAACCATGTATACGGCGGTGGTACTTCCAAGGCATTTAACACAGGTGAATGGAGAACTGCTACTCCCGTCATAGATGAGAGCAAATGTGTACACTGTCTGTTATGTGCACCGGTCTGTCCGGACAGCTGCATCCCGGTCGTAGGCGGCAAACGCCTTGACTTCGATCTGAACCACTGCAAGGGCTGCGGTATCTGCGCTTATCAGTGTAAGTTTGGTGCAATTACGATGAAGGAGGGCAAATAAATGGGTATCAGAGAACGTTTATCAGGAAATGAAGCGGTGTCTTATGCGATCAAGCAGATCAACCCGGATGTCATGCCGGCATTCCCGATCACCCCTTCGACAGAGATTCCACAGTTTGTTTCTACATATATTTCAAACGGTGAGATCGATACAGAGTTTATTCCTGTCGAGAGTGAGCACAGTGCTATGAGTGCTGCGATCGGTGCAAGCGCTGCCGGCTGCCGTGTCTTAACAGCAACCTCATCCTGCGGTATGGCGCTGATGTGGGAGGAGCTCTATGTTGCAGCTTCCAACCGTCTGCCGATCGCACTGGCCCTTGTAAACAGAGCTTTATCCGGCCCGATCAATATCAACTGCGACCACTCAGACAGTATGGGTGCAAGAGATACCGGATGGATCCAGATCTATGCAGAGAATAATCAGGAAGCTTATGATAATTTCGTACAGGCTTACCGGATCGCAGAACACAAGGATGTCCGTCTTCCGATCATGATCTGTCAGGATGGCTTCATCACCAGCCACGCAGTTGAGAATATCGAACTGTTAGAGGATGACAAGGTAAAAGCATTTGTCGGTGAATACAATCCGGAACAGTACCTGTTGAATCCAAAGATGCCTATGGCAGTTGGTCCATATGCAACTTCTCCATTCTATATGGAATCCAAAATGAACCAGAACGAAGCTATGAAGAATGCCAAGCAGGTGATTTTAGATGTTGCGGATGATTTCGCAAAGATTTCCGGCAGACAGTATGGCTTTTTTGAGGAATATAAATTAGAAGATGCTGATTATGCGATCGTAATGATTGGTTCCGCAGCTGGAACGACAAAAGAAGCAATCGATGCATTGCGCGCACAGGGCAAGAAGGTCGGCTTATTAAAGCTCCGTGTCTTCCGTCCATTCCCCGGTGAAGAAATTGCAAAGGCGCTGGCTCATACAAAAGCAGTTGCGATCTTAGACCGTTCCGAAGGTTTCCGTGCAGGCGGCGGTCCTTTATCCGCTGAGATCAAGGAGCACCTGTATGATATCGGAGCTTCTACAAAGGCTGTCAGCTATATCTATGGTCTTGGCGGCAGAGATTATACAACTGTGGAAGCAACCGATGTATTTAGCCAGTTAGAGGAAATGATCGAGCAGGGCAAGACCATTCCACAGTATCAGTATATTGGACTTAGAAAGTAAGGAGGTAAGACAAAAATGGCATATAATTTTAAAGAAGTAATGAACAAGCCTGAGCGTCTTGCTCCGGGTCATAGAATGTGTGCAGGCTGCGGCGGTACGATCGCAGTTCGTAATGTACTCCGCGCCCTTCATGAGGGTGACAAAGCAGTTATCGGTAACGCTACCGGATGTCTTGAGGTTTCCACCTTCATGTATCCATATACTGCTTACGAAGACAGTTACATTCATAATGCATTTGAAAATGCAGGTGCTACCCTCTCCGGTGTAGAGACTGCTTATCATGTATTAAAGAAAAAAGGTAAATTAGATGAAACATACAAATTCATAACATTTGGCGGTGACGGCGGTACTTATGATATCGGTCTTCAGTCTTTATCCGGTGCTATGGAGCGTGGTCATGACATGGTATATGTCTGCTACGATAATGGTGCTTACATGAATACCGGTATCCAGCGTTCTTCTGCTACTCCGATGTATGCAGATACAACTACCACTCCTGTCGGTTCCCAGTCAAACGGTAAGATGCAGAACCGTAAGGATCTGGCACAGGTTATGGCAGCTCATGATATCCCTTATGTCGGTCAGACTACTCTGCTTGGTAATATGCGTGATATCTATGAGAAATCCGAAAAAGCCATCTACACACCGGGTGCTGCTTTCTTAAATGTTATGGCTCCTTGTCCTCGTGGCTGGCGTTATCCTACTGAACAGATCATGGATATCTGTAAGCTGGCGGTTGAGACCTGCTACTGGCCTTTATTTGAAGTCATCGAAGGCAAATGGATCTTAAGCTATTCTCCTAAGAAGAAGCTTCCGATCGAGGACTTCTTACGGACACAGGGACGTTTCAAGCATTTGTTCAAGCCTGAAAATGAGCATTTACTCGTTCAGTATCAGGAGGAAGTGGATCGCCGTTGGGAGGATCTGCTGTTCCGCTGTTCGAAGAACTAATCACACATACGAAAATAAATCAGCCCTTGGGGTTATAATATACCCCAAGGGCTGATTTATTTTCTGCCTGTCTCACTATTCCATACCTATGAAAAGTTCGTCGCATATAGCGACTCACTAAGAACCGACGCTCCCAAAGGCTTGCTTTATGAATAGTAAAACACATCATAGAGGGGATTCTGTTTTTTATCTTCTTCAATAAATAATTAATATATCTTTTTTTAGTAGTTCATTTCTATTCTCATTATGATGGTATTTCTATTTGCCAATCATTATCTACTTTTACTTATGTATAAACTACTTCTTTGTTTTTCCTGTCTTCACCCAGATATAGCTGGCGAGGAACCAAATCAAGGCGGCGGTATTGCCAGATGCCTGACTGCATACATAGCCAATCGTTGAAAGGCCTGCGCCTGCTGCCTGTAAGATATCGGGTATGCCTGCAAAAATAAGCTGCCATACTACGATATGGAACACGACCATCCATCGGCTCATATTTGTTTTATTCCGAAGGACTGCGATCAGGCTGGCAAGCATCAGAACGATCATCGGTATATATACGAAATATATCGCTGTCATAAACCGGTTATAATAGTCGTCTACAAACAGGATTGCCTGCTCCCGTCCGATATGTGCAGACAGATATGTGATCCAGTATGCAAATGTCCCTACCAGAAAATGCAGTGCTGCCCCGGATACGACATATCCTAAACCACCATATTTTATACAAGCTCTCAATATCTTACATTCCGGTCTGATCTGCTGATAGATTGCTTTTATTCCAAATGCATAAAAGAACATACCGATCAATCCCGTGACAAGTAAGATCACAATTCTGCTTAATGGATACTCTCCACTCAGATAAGCCTCCCGCATATACAATCCACTGTCTGCCTTATTGGCTGAAACCATACTCAGGCACAGATCCCCTATGATCAACAGTGCTGCTCCAACTGCCCCCAACAGACAATTTTTCTGATATTCCCATTGTTGTTTTTCTTCCATTTTCTCCCTTCTTTCTCTCCCTTTACCTATTTCTTATTTACTCCCATATAAAAAAGCTCTAGTTAGCTTGTTCTAACTAGAGCCAGTTTAACACATAAATTTTGCCTGTTCAAGGCTGAATTGTCCATTCCAATTTTGTACGATCCATTACTCATTGAGATTGCATAGTAACTGTATTTTTATTTGCATTATCACCTATGACAACCTTTATGATCAGTGAAGCCATTTCTGATACAGCTTCTTTACATCCATCTTCTACCCATTCATTCACAATTCCGGTAATTCCACGAATATAAAATGCTGATACATATTTCCGATCCTTTTCTGCAAATCCAAATCTTCCCAGTATCGGTTCCAGAATGTATGTATATAAGCCGCTGTATTTTTTATCTGTCTCATATGCTTTATTCTCGAAGGCCGCCTGATAGATTCGTCTGTTCTTCTTGATATATTCCAGATAAGGAACAAGATAATCTTCTGTTAAAAAATGAAGTTTATCAATCGGCGCATCCTGAATTTTCTCGATCGTACTCTTTGCATCTGTCTGAAAACAGCTCGTAAAAGAATCCAAAATATACTGTAACGTCTCTGCCAACAGATCTGAAGTGTTCTCATAATGAAGATAAAAAGTTGACCGATTTACACCAGCTTTCTCACAAATACTCTTTACTGAAATGTATGAAAATTCCTGTGTTTCCAACAGCTCAATAAGTGCCTCATCCATCCGGACAGCCGTATTGAAATATTTACTTTCTGATCGATTCAAATTCTCATCTTCCTGTCGCTTCATTCATTGATTCTATCTTTCATTACTGATTTCTTTTGCAAGTTCCAGAATCTCAAATGCATATTTTTTCTTTCCTTCTTCCAGTTTTTTCTTATAGATTGGATAATTTACACCCATTCCAATAATACCTATAATGCCAAGTATGATTCCTAATATTACCATGCCTGTACCTGCACCAATTACCTGCATAGACAGGCACATTCCAAGTCCCATAACAAGTGCCGACAGAATTCCCAATGTATAAGTAAATACCTCTACCGGTAATTTTGCTTTGCGATCCAGTTTCTTAAGTGCTGTCACTTTCGAAGTATCTTTTGGCGCATATTCGCTTGCGAGTGTCTCTGCATAGATTTTGTCTGTATTCATATTGTTGTCCTCCATATCTTTGATATCTCAATTATAAGAAAACCAACAGTGAAACAGAACAACACGAAATATAAAATGTGTTGTTTTCTAAGAAGCAACTATCCCTCACTCCATTTTCCTTCGTCAATAATAATTCTTACAGTTGTATCCGTTCCCGCCTTTTCCAACTGATATAGCCATACATATCATTGATAAAGAAAATGCTGAAATTCACAACGACCGGAATATATGCTGGCTTCTCCATCGATGCAAGCACCCATAAAATGATCAGTACGATATCATTTGCCGCATACCATACTGCATAATACGAGGAACGGAGCATCGTAAGTGCCGCTGCCAGAAAACTGGTTATGATCGATATGGTGCTGAATATAATATTCGGGGTATCGAATACAACTAAAATATAATAAAATACTGCCGTTACGATCACGCCGGATATAATAAGCCCTATGATGTGCTTCCGGTTCAGCTTCTGGATCTTTACGACATTTCCGTTTCCGCCGGAAGGATTCTGGAGCCATGTGATCGTAGACCAGATCGCCATAGGCATTGTCATGCCAAGATATGTAATCATCTCGCCCCAGTAATGGAACCGGTAGGAAATGATCCCATAAAGGATACTGAATATCACCATCAGGATCTGCGCCCATATATTTCCCTTTGCTGCAAAGATCAGCGAAGTTACACCCACTAATGCAGCTACCAGAGTCAGCAGATCAAAATCTGTTGTCAGTAAGTTCGATATGCATACAATACAAATAGATCCTAACCAGATGATCCATTCCTTCTTTGTTAATTCTTTTATTGGATTGTTCATGTTTTCTTTCTCCTGTGCCGCTATTCTAATATATAATCATAATTTCCGCAAGAATCCGCAAAAAAATACCCCATGGCGATCATCGGTTCTCAAAATTCCGAGTACCGATGATCTGTCATGAGGTATCTTCATTATGTATCAGCTTACAGCTTTGTTACATTTGCAGCCTGAGGTCCTTTTTCTCCCTCAATTACTTCGAACTCAACTTTATCGCCTTCCTCCAATACTTTGAAACCAGACATATTTAAAGCTGAGAAATGTACAAAAATGTCATCACCATTCTCATCGCTGATAAATCCATATCCTTTTTTTGCATTAAACCATTTTACTGTACCTGTTTTCATTTGAATTTCCTCCTAAAACTTAATACCTGGAAAACTAAAGAGGCACAGAGCTTCTCGCTCTGTGCCTCTTTGCACTTCTCCTGTATTATATTGCTTGGATTATCTTTTTGCAAGTGTTTTTTATAAATTTCTTTTTTCATTGACCAAATCTTACATCCGGCATATCCTTCTTGTGCTCGCCGATCATCTTCTCCATCCAGATCATATCGTACCATTCACCAAACTTATAGCCGCTGTTATGAAAACGCCCAACCAGCGTAAAGCCCATTTTTTTATGGAATCTGTAACTGTCATCCGTCAGATGTCCGCTCTCTGCTGCCGGACTTGCGATACAGGCATTCATGTTCAGGATTCCCATTTCCATCAGTAGTTTTTCCAGATTCTCATATAGGGCTTTGCCAAGCCCCAGCTGCCTGCAGTCTTTTCGGATATATATCGTTGTTTCCACTGACCAGTCATATGCCTTTCTGTCTTTGAAACCTGCTGCATATGCATAGCCTGCGATTTTCCCATCCACGACTGCCTTTATGTATGGATACTTTGCTGAGATCTGCTCGATCCTGTTCCTGAATTCATCTACAGACGGTACTTCATATTCAAATGATATTGCTGTTTCTTCTACATAGGGTGCATAGATTGCGAGAAGCTCCCCCGCATCCGCTGTACTTACTTTTTCTATCTTCATGTCTTCTCCTTATGCCTACAAAAAATGCTGAACCGCACAAGTACGATCCAGCATTTTTTATTATTTCTTAGTAGTCTTCTTTGAAACTGCCGCTTTTGTCTGCGCAGGCTTTGTCTTACTTACTGTTTCTTTTGTCTTTGTCGCAGCCGTCTTCTTCTCCGACTCCTTTTTTACAACTTCCGTCGTCTCTACATTCTTCTTTTCCGTTGCAGTTTTCTTCGCAGCCGTTTTCTTCTCAGCCGCGCGTTTTGCTGCTGCCGCTTTCTTTTCTGCCTCTTTCTTCTTCAGAATATCCTCCGGTGTTACATCGGTGTAATCATATTCCAGAACAACAGTAGAAAGTGGCGGTACTGTTACACTGATCGAATAAGGCATACGTTCTGTCTTCTTATCGATAGCCTTGATCTTACCACTGTTTAATCTTCCTGCTCCGCCAAACTGTACGTCGTCGGAATTCAGGACTTCTTTATATGTTGTGAAGCAAGGTGCTCCAACTTCATAATTATCATATTCAACCGGCACGAAATTGCAGATAAATAACAACTGCTTACTCGGTGTAGAACCTCGACGGATAAATGAAACCACACCCTTATCCGGATGGTCACAGTCGATCCACTCAAAGCCCATCACATCGCTGTCATTTGCATATAATGCATCATTCGCATTGTACAGATTATTTAACGCTTTTACCCAACGCTGTACACCCTGATTCAACGGATTGTCAAGGACAAACCAGTCAAGACTTCTTGCCTCGCTCCACTCGCGCGGCTGTGCAAATTCCTGACCCATAAATAACAGCTTTTTGCCCGGATGGCCATACATATAACCATATGCCAGACGAAGATTTGCAAATTTCTGAGGTTCGCTTCCCGGCATCTTATTGATCATTGAACATTTCAGATGTACGACCTCATCATGTGAAATGACAAGAACATAATTCTCTGCATATGTATAGGATAAGCTGAAGGTCAGCTTGTTATGGTTAAAGCTTCTGAAATATGGATCCATCTTCATATACTCGAGGAAGTCATTCATCCATCCCATATTCCATTTGAACAGGAAGCCAAGTCCGTTCATGGATGCCGGAGCAGTCACACCGGCCCATGCAGTTGATTCCTCTGCGATCAGGAATGCTCCCGGATTCTTTTCTTCCATAACTGCATTAATATTCTGCAGCAGCTTAATTGCATCCAGGTTCTCATTGCCGCCATTTTCATTTGGAAGCCACTGTCCATCCTGCTTACCATAGTCCAAATATAACATGGATGCAACAGCATCTACCCGTAACGCATCGATATGGAACTTCTCTACCCAGAAAAGTGCATTTGCGATCAGAAAGTTTGCAACCTCTGCTCTGCCATAATCAAAAATATAAGTACCCCAATCCGGATGCTCGCCCCTTCTTGGATCCGGATGCTCATAGAGCGGCATACCATCAAATCTGCCAAGTCCGTGTGCATCCTTCGGGAAATGTGCAGGTACCCAGTCTAAGATGATACCGATTCCCTTACTATGTAAATAGTCAATAAAATACATGAAATCTTCCGGCAATCCGTATCTGGATGTCGGTGCATAATAATTCGTTACCTGATAGCCCCAGGAACCATCAAACGGATACTCTGCGATACCCATGATCTCCACATGTGTATAGCCCATATCCTTTACATAATCCGCAACCATCGGAGCTAACTCTCTATAACTGAAGAAGCCGCTGTCATCGTCTTCAACTTTCTTTCTCCATGAACCGAGATGCATCTCATAGATGGTCATCGGCATCTTCATGCGATCTGTTCTGCTGTAGGTTTTTCTCTTATTTATCCATGCAGTATCCTTCCACTTGTAGGTCGTCAGATCTGCAACAACCGAACCATTGTCCGGACGCATCTGTGCCTGATTTCCGTATGGATCACTCTTATATAAAATCTCATCATAACGGGTCAAAATCTGGTATTTGTATACTGCGCCGGAAAGCACATTTGGAATAAACAGCTCATAGATTCCACCGTTTGGTCGAAGCTGCATCGGATGTAAATTACCATCCCACATATTGAAATCACCGACAACGCTGACTCTCCGCGCGTCCGGAGCCCATACTGCAAAATAGGTTCCCTTTACGCCATCGATCGTCATCGGATGTGCTCCAAATTTATTATAGATCTCGTAGTGCTTGCCTTCTGCAAATAAATAAGAATCAAAATCTGAAATCTGGCTGTCAAATGCATATGGATCTGCAGTCGTAACTGTCGTTCCATCCTCATAAGTTGTCACCAGATTGTATTTTGTTCCGTTAAATTCCTTCTTCGGGAAAAAGATCGCATAGAAGCCTTCATCCGTTACCTTTTCCATCGTATGAACTTTTTTACCTGTTCTGGATGTAACCTTCACTTCCACCGCATGTGGACGATAGGCTGTGATGATCTGTCCTTCCCCATATTCATGAATACCCAGCAGATGCTTTGGTGCATTCAGTTTACCTGCGATCAGTTCATCATACAGTACCCAGTTAATCCAATCGTTGATTCTCTTGTTCATATAACCCTCCTGAATATATTAGAATTTATGTGGCTGTGTCTTTCGCCAGCTTATCAGTCGTACTATGATCGTTATAACAAGTCCGGCAAGTATCACTCCTGTATAGATCAGAAACATCCGAAGTCCCAGATTGTCCGGGATCAGCGCGATCAGTCTGTCATCCCCTGAGAAAAATACATCATACCTGCCTTTAAATACCATCTCACGAACGCCATAGAAAATGCCGCTTCCGGATACTGCGAGCAGGATCAGTGATATCAAACCGATCACACTTGCTGCAACGCCGCCCCATACGACACACTCATACATTCGTCTTTTCTTTACTGCCAGAAATCCTATGATAAGCAGGATCACCGACAGGAACATCATTCGTTTCGCCTCATCCTTCACCTTCTTCAACTGTCTAAGCTGCGTCAGGTTATAGTCGCAAAGCTTCACATTTCCTTTATCAAAATCAACATTATTTCCGGTTTCCTTCAGTCCATCCGCAATGATGCTGTACTCCAGCCACGCCTCGAACTCCGTCAGAGCAGTTTCCGAACCATCTGCTCCATCTGACTCAAATGTTCGTCCGGTCATCTCTGATGTGTACTCTGCCTCACTGATATTCACTCCCTGGAATGAGATAAACACCGCAGACGACACGATCAGCATTACAACTGCGATCGCAAGGATCACCTGAAAAAATCTATATTTAAACATGATTATCTATCCTGATTTCTATTCTAAAGTCTTATTTGACACATCAAATAAATTATATCGTTCTTATTACGCACATTAGTTATTTTACCATTTTAATTGACTTGTGTAAAGAAAACATACTGCTTTCTTCATTATATATTTCTGCCACATACTGTCTTAGCTCTTAAATTATATTTTGTTAAACATATTACTTTGATCCGTAAAGACTTGGCAGATAAGATAATTGCAGCATGCTAATATTTTAAATGTTCCGATACAAAATACGAGTTTGGGCGACTGCTGACAAATCAGTGCACGAACCGAATAGGAATCGTAACGAGCCTTACTTTTATATTGCTTTTTCTTTGTAATCGGAACAACAAAACATTTAACTGCATGCTGTAATTATCTAATGTAGCGTTCTCAGGTCAAAGTAATATGGGCAGATGTCCTCATAGTGTCCATCCTTCATGCGAAAACCACCCGGAATCGTTCCAAGCTGCGTAAATCCAAGCCTCTCATAGAGGTGTCTTGCATGCACATTTGTAGCCACCACCGCATTAAACTGCAGCACCAGATAATCATACGCCTTTGCCTGTACCAGACAGTCAGACACCAACTTCTCTCCGATATGAAGTCCTCTTACATCCGCATCTACCGCATAGCTGGCATTACAGATATGACCGCAGCGTCCGACATTATTTGGATGCAGGATATAAAGTCCGAGCACCTTTCCTGTGTCTGTATCCTCTGCCACCGCAGTATAGGTCTGGCCTGCAAAGAATCCCCTGCCTGTCTCCTCTGTCAGGTCATCCTCCTGTGGAAAAGCAACTCCATCATCTACCACACGGTTCCAGATGCGGTTCATCTCCTGTATGTCTGAATCTTTATATTCTCTGATCTGTATATTCATCTTTCGTCCTTCTTTCTTATTTTATGCATCATTATAAGCCCGTATCAAACAGGCTTCAAGAATATAAATATAGACAATCCACAAAAATCATCTTAAAATGCATATAATGAAAATCTGCTTGACTGGAAACTGCGAAGGAACGAACTTCTTCTCTGTGAAAGCAGTCTGTACGGATGAAAGGAGTACAACCACATATGTTATTTGAACTGATAAAAGATCATTTATTCTTAAGTACATATATCCTGATCAATCTGATCGTATTTTTCCTGTATGGCATCGACAAATGGAAAGCCATCCACCACAAGTGGCGCATCCCGGAAGCCCACCTGATCCTCGCCGGAGTGTTCGGAATCTTTGGTGCGATTCTTGGTATGCTGTTATTCCGACATAAAATCAGGAAGCCCAAATTCTACATTGGGCTTCCTGCAATCTTCATTCTTGAACTTATGTGTGTGATCTTATACTTGAAATATTTTTAATTAATGGTGCATCAAAGTTCCGTACATCTCCGGTCTGCGGTCACGGAATACGCCCCACTCCCTGCGCATCTGGGCGATCGCGTCCAGATCAAATTCATGGACAAGCACAGCTTCTGTCTCACGGTCTGCCTCCTCCACGATCGTTCCGGTCTGATCTGCAATAAAGGAGGAACCATAAAATGTCATGGATGATTCATCATCTGTCTCTGTTCCGATCCGGTTCGATGCGATCACCGGCATGATATTGGCTGCTGCATGTCCCTGCATCGCATGCTGCCAGTGGGGTTTGGAATCAATGTTCAACGTAGGCTCGCTTCCGATCGCGGTTGGATAGAATAACAACTCTGCTCCAAGAAGTGCCATGCTTCTGGCAGCCTCCGGGAACCACTGATCCCAGCAGATACCAACGCCGATATCGGCATATTTTGTCTTCCATACCTTAAATCCGGTATCGCCCGGAGTAAAATAAAACTTCTCCGCATATGGAAGTCCATCCGGGATATGGGTCTTACGATATGTTCCAAGGATCGTTCCATCTGCATCAATGATCGCTATTGTATTAAATGCTGTATTTCCTGCCTTTTCATAAAAGCTGATTGGCAGAACAACCTGAAGCTCTTTTGCAACCTCGGTAAATCGTTTTACTGCCGCATTTTCTGAAAGTGGCTTTGCCAGATCAAAATATTCGAATTTCTGCTTCTGACAGAAATACGGAGTTTCAAATAATTCCTGTAATAAGATAATATTTGCTCCTTCTGCTGCTGCCTTCCGAACCAGCTTCTCCGCCTTGTCTAACACTTCTTCTCTATTCCAGCTACAGCTCATCTGTGTAGCCGCTACCTTTACCTTTCTCATACTCATATCCTCCTGTTATCAGAACATCTTATTTCTTTATCCTATATTTTCTGCCATTGATTTCCGGCTTACCTTCTACTTACATCTGCCAAATCTATCTTCCACCGGTTGTCTGTTTTCAACGGCTTATATTCCACTCGCACCTGCCAGATTATTCAGTCTGTCATATATCGTCTGACCCTCAAATATATTCCATAGCACTTTGGTATCCGGTATCATCTCCGGATCGATCGTAAACAGATTCTGATCCAGCACGATAAGATTTGCGCATTTGCCTGCCTCGATAGAACCGGTTCGGTCTTCTGCCTGATAGACGTAAGCGGCTCCGTAAGTATATCCTTTTAAGACTGTCGCCATATCAATGACTTCCCACGGATTCTGACCGGATAATCTTCCGTCAGCATCCTTTCTGGTCACAGCCGCATAGATTGTCTGAAATGGATCTAAGCCTACAACCGGATAATCCGTTCCAACTGCAAATGCTGCTCCGGTGTTTGTGATGCTTTTCATCGGCCATTCGTATCTGCACCGCTTCTTTCCAAGCCGCACGATCTTGTCATTATTGGACAGGATCAGATGATATGGCTGCATCGATGCTACGACATCCAGTTCCTTGAATCTTCTGACATCATCGGGATGAATATTCTCGATGTGCTCTATCGTATTTCTAAGATCCTTTCTTCCGGTTCTTTTTTCCGCTTCCTCGTACATGTCGAGTGCCATGCGGACAGAACCATCTGCGATACAATGAAGTCTGACCTGCAAGCCAGCCTCATTTGCCGCCGTAATCTCCTCCTGCATCTTCGCTCTCGGCCAGAGCGGAAGTTTCTCTCCACAGGTGTCCGGGCGGTCTGTATACGGCTCCAAAAGCAATCCAGTATAAGTCTCCGTCACTCCATCAATAAAGCCCTTTAAGCCGGTGATCTGAAAATGTCTGGAATCCAGTTTTTCTTTCATCTCAAAGAACTTTTCAAATGAGGTATAGCCAAATAACTTCGTGTAGACATATACATTTGCATACAGCCCCTCTTCATCATCCAGCTTTTTCAGTAATTCATATTTCTTATAAATCTCTTCTGTATAATCTTCTGCAAACATCTCACTTAAGCCTGCAACTCCGTTCTCTGCAAGTACCTGTTTGAAATGTCTGTGTATTCCTGTCATTTCTTCATCCGTAAAATCCATGAACTTTTCCATGGCGGGCGCATAGGCTTCCGGTTCGATCAACATTCCGGTAAGCTCTCCATCCGGGTAAGTCTCGATCATGCCATTTGCAAGACTCGGGTTCGGTCTGATTCCGGCTTCAGCAAGTGCTGCTGAATTCAGCCACATGCTGTGTGCATCCGCACATTCCAGATATACCGGAGTATCCGGGAAATATGCATCCAGACTTCGTTTGTCCGGCATACGGTCTTCTGTCCAGTTTCCGATAAACCATCCGGTTCCGCGAATCCGTTTCTGTCCCGGATGCATCTTTACATATGCAACCATCTGCTCCACACATTCCTGTTCCGAATGACAGGAATCCAACGTGTTACATACATATTCACTTGCGGCTACCGCTCCGGTAAATATATGGGTATGTGCATCGATAAAGGACGGCATGACAAGCTTGTCACCCATATCGTATATCGGAACATCCGCCGGAACGGCATTTGTCTCATCATATGGCAGGAGCTTCTTGATCCTGTCATCTTTGATCCAGACAGCAAGCGGCTTACAGCTATCCGCCCGACCATCAAATACTGCCCGGCTCTTTATAATATATTCCGCCATATCACATGCCCCCTTTTACTCTAAACTATAAATCCACAGATCAGGAAGCCAACGATTGACAACATAGCTGCGATCATAACATATGGAAGCTGGGATACTGCATGTTCCATATTATCAATGCCTGCACTGTTCGATGACAGAAGCGTTGCATCACAGTAGAAGCATGCATGGCTTCCAAATGCACCACCGGAGATAATTGCTGCCATGATCAGAACCGGGTTTGCGGAGATTGCTGCGCCAAGCGGGAATACGATCGGTGCAACGACTGCACTCATGCCCCAGAAGGATCCGGTCGCAAAACAAAGCGCCGCAACAAGGATAAATGTGATCATCGGGAACAGAGAGCCTGTTAATAACGGCTGTGCCAGATCGATTATGTAATCTGTCATGTTAAGCTGTTCTGTTACCTTCTGCAATAAGAATGCAAGTACCAGTAAGGTAAGGGTTGGAAGCATATCCGCAAATCCCTTTACGATCACACCAAAGAACTCATTTGCAGCTATAATCTTTCTTGGAAGATACATCAGCATACAACATGCGATCGCAAGAACAACTGCCAGAAGAAGATCACCTGTGATAATGGCAATTGCTACAAGAACTGCCATCGGAATAACGAAATCCCAGATATTTCCGTCTTCTTCATAACCTGCACGGTCTTCATGGTTGTACTTTCTGCTGGCATCACTGTAAACCTTGCCGGTCTCCTCTACACGCTTATATGCTTTCTTCATACCACCAAGCTTTGGCATGATTCCCATACAGAATAAAAATACGATCAATAATATAATGATTGGATAAAAACAGAATGGAATGGCACTTAAGTACGCTTTCATACCGGAGGTGAATCCGTATGCCTGTACACTCGGCTGATCAATGAACAGGCTTGCATAGAACACTGCCCATGTTGAAAACGGAAGAAGTACACAAACCGGAGCACCTGTAGAATCCAGCATGAACGCCAGTGTCTCTCTCGGTATCTTACGTTTATCGTAAACACCTTTCATACAGGCGCCAATCGATAAAACATTCAGATAATCATCTACAAAGATCAATATACCAAGTATAAATGTGGTAAGTAATGTCTTTCGCTCTGAATTACATAATTTGGAAACCAACTTAGAAAAACCATAATTTCCCTTTGCTGTCTGAAGTAAGGCGATCAGGCTGCCGAACAATCCGCATACTACAACGATCCAGACATTTTCCGAAATCGTCTCCTGAAGCATCGTACACCATTGTGTCAGAAATGAACCTTTAAATAAAACTGCCGCGCCGACCAGAGAACCCCCGATCATAAATTCTTCGCAGCGATGTGTCAGTATCGAACCGACAATTACGATCAGCACTATTAACAGTGCCACCAAGCCATGTGTCATAACCATTCTTCCTTTCCGTTTTGTATTTTTCCTTATAAAACAACAAAAAGCGCATCCGCAATGCCTTATAGCATTGCAGATACGCCTTCGTATCAACTGCTTTTAGTTTACAATTTCATTTACTTATTTACAATTATTATATATGATAAGTTTCTACTTGATTTTAATTACGTCTAATCCTTATTAATCACTGATAAACTTCTCACGTACCAGTTCTGCCAGATACTTTGCAGTATTTTCTACACCGAGCAGACTGCTGTTGATCAGGATATCACAATGATTGATGTCCCCCGGCTTATATCCGGCATAATTCATGTGATAGGAATCACGCGCCTCATCAACGGCTACGATCATCTTACGGGCTTCATCGATTTCCAGTCCCATCGAATTCACACAATTCTCAACACGATCCGGGTACGGAGCATAGATGAATATATTCATCACATTGTCCATCTCACTTAAGATAAAGTCAGAGCAGCGTCCAACGATCACACATGAGCTTTTCTCTGCAAGAAATCGTATGATATTCTGCTGTGCATCGAAAATATCATCCTGTGTACTGTTCGTGCCACCGCCAAGCGGAAGTACCATTCTGGAAAACGGATTCTTGAAGATCTTCTTTGCGCTTTCTTCTTCTTCGTCTACAACAGAAGCGGGAAGCTTCAACTGCTTGGCTGCCTGATCCACGATATCTCTGTCGTAATACTCTATTCCCAGTTGTTCTGCCATCAGTTTTGCAATCGGTCTTCCAAGACTTCCGAACTGTCTCGTAATTGTTATAACATATTTTTTATCCTTCATCCGCAACGCTTCCTTTCTCTGATCTCTTTTTCGTTTTATAGCTTATCTCAATTTCCTACTGTTTTTCAATTATTAATTTGAGGTAAATGCTAATCATTTTCGGTAGTATATACTTGAAAACAAGTATTTTGCAATATATAATTATATTTATATAACTTTCGACCGGATGGCATGCTACGCAAATGAAGCAGTCTTGGCATCTGCCTGAAAATCAACATCATTTCACGCGAAGGAGACCCACAATGGAAAAGAACAACTTTCTGATCTATAACGATATCGTATATACGCTGTACCAATGTAAATCCTATGAAGCACTGAGAGATGAATTTCTCCCAAGGCTTCGCCTGCTGATCCCATTTACTTATGCGAGCATTATCTCCGTCAATCCGGAAAACCGAACTGAGATCGTACCGACTCCGGTCTGCTTTCCTGATTATTTCTATGAAGCAGAACTGCTCTACATCGATCATATGAGTGAGGATCATCTGCTCTGGATCAACAACGTACGGGAATCCCAGCTTGTAAGAGAAAGCGATCTGGTAAATGATGATGTCCGTCTGAACTCTTCTCTCTATCAGCACTGTTATCAGAAATTCCATGTCTACGATTCCTTACAGTACAGCATGATCTGCAGTGGAGAATTCTCCGGTATCCTGACGCTGTTTCGGACCAAGATCGATGGGGATTTTACAGACGATGATATGTTCTTCTTCCGTTCTCTTGGCAAGCATATCAACGTAACCTATGAACAGATCCTATATCCGGAAAAAGAGAAAGGCCATACCGCTCTTGCAAACCGTATCCCGGCACTTGCAAAAGGCTATGACCTTACTCCACGAGAGACAGAGATCCTGTCTCTGATCTTTTCATTTGCAAATAACGATGAGATTGCAGCCACTCTCGGGATCAGTGAGAACACGATCCAGAAGCACTTACAGAATATCTTCCGAAAGACCGGAACCTCATCAAAATGGGATCTACTCCGTCTTTCTTGATTCTTCCGGATAGACTAAGCCCCAGTTCTTTCGAAGGTCTGTCATGATGTTCATGACATCTCCGGTAAAAGGCATATGCATCCGGCTTACATCTCCGGACTGTACCGCTTCTTCCATATCCCGCATCTCATATTCAAGCGCACGCTTTGTTTCACCGGCTTCTACCGGTGTAACTGCTCCGCTTGCAGCATCTACGATAATCGCTTTATCAGCTCTTGGATATTCCATGATCTCGATATACCCTTTTTCACAACTGATCATTGCACGCTTTGGCTGCTTTGAATGCATGGACAGCGTAATAGCTGCCATCTGTTGTTCTTTATTCATCAGGATGATGCTTGCCTGCTCATCCGTCCCTGTCGGCGCGAACCGCACCTGACTCATCACCTGATCCGGTGTCTCTGCCATGAAACTGCGCATCAGACTGAGTGCATATACTCCGATATCAAGCAATGCACCACCGGCAAGATTGATGTTAAAGAAACGATTATTCATATCATATTCTTTATAGCTTCCTACCGCATATAAGGATTTGCCCATCTTAATTCTTTTGCCATTTCTTCTTTCTCCTGTACAAAAAAATGTATGATTCCCTGTATGTACCCGTATCCCCTGTGTTCTAGTTCTCTGCTACGATCTTACCGTTGCAGATCGTGTAATGAAGCTTTCCCGGAAGTGTCCAACCAAAAAACGGTGAATTCGAGGCTTTGGAATGGAAATGTTCAACGGTCCATTCTTCATTTTCTCCAAATATCACAATATCAGCCGGCGCTCCCGCCTGGATGCTGCCCGGTGTCATCCGGTAGAACTCCATCGGGTTCTTACTCATCAGCTCCATAAGCTTCATAAGTGTGATGTAGCCCGGCTGTACCAGTGAACGGATTCCCAGTGCCAGTGATGTCTCAAGGCCTGTGATCCCACTCGGTGCCTGTGCCATCGGACGTGCCTTTTCTTCTGCACTGTGCGGTGCATGATCGGTTACGATCATATCGATCGTGCCATCCTGAATGCCTTCAATGATCTTCAACCGGTCTGCTTCTTCTCTGACCGGTGGGTTCATTCTTGCCATTGTTCCATAGGTCAGAACCGCACCCTCTGTCAGTGTAAAATGATGTGGTGTTGCTTCTGCATGAACATCCGCACCAAGCTTCTTTGCAAGTCTTACTAACTCAACGGAATTTCCGGAACTGATATGCTGAATACAGACAGATGCTCCTGTATGAAGGGCAAGGATACAGTCTCTTGCGACCATGACATCCTCAGCTGTTCTGGAAGCCCCACCATAGCCAAGCTGCTCGGATACTGCTCCCATATTCACACCTGCACCTTTTACAAATGCAGGATCTTCTTCATGCAGACTAATCGGCAGATCAAGCGCTTTCGCACGAAGCATTGCCTCCGTTAAGACTTCTTCATCCATGATCGGGATACCATCATCTGTAAATCCGGCAGCACCATGTTCTGCCAGCAGTTCCATATCTACAAGTTCTTTTCCCTTCAGATCCTTTGTAACGGTCGCCGTCTGGATCACATGGATCCCGGTCGTTTCCCCTTTTCTCTGAATATACTCAAGTGTCTCTACATTATCAACTGCCGGCTTCGTATTTGCCATACAGATAACCGTCGTAAATCCGCCATAAGCGGCAGCCTCTGCTCCGGTCTCGATGTCCTCTTTATAAGTAAAGCCCGGATCTCTGAAATGTACATGTGTATCGACCAGCCCCGGTGCAACCACCAGACCTTCCGCATCGATCACGCAAACATCATCTGTACCATACTTTTCCCTGCATGCTTCCGGATCTATCTGCTGTTCCACTTCTGTGATCACCGCACCATCAACCAGCACATCCAGCTTCCGATCTGTATTTGTCACAGGATCAACGACCCTGCCGTTCTTTATTAATAACATGCAATATCCTCCTGATATATACTATCCGCAAGCATGTGCCATATCTCACTTCCATCCTGAGACTCTCTTTATGCTATACCTGGTCCACCTGCCTGCAATGCCAGTTTACCACAACCTGTCTTTTCAACACAACCGCCTTTTTGTTCTTATCTTATATCTGCTGTAACATCTTAATTATATGAACGCAACAAGCATTTCCGGTTCTTACCTCGTAACTGGCATTACTTCCACAAAACAAAACCCCTGCATGAGACACTCGCGAAGTTTTTCGTTATGCGAAACACATTGCCAGCGTCTGCGGGTGCTTGTTTGAGCTATAATACTGGGCGAAAAAGAATAATTGCGAACTTCTCAGCTTAAATTATGAATGAGCTCGTTGAATTACCGAGACAGGGGCATTTGAGGTCGCCGGTCCTTAGATGGCGCATATGCGGCATCTTAGTACCGCTGCAGACCGAAACGAGCGAAAGCGTCCCCTGCTTGGTAATATCAAGCGAGCTCATTCACATTAAAACTTATATGTTCGCAATTACTACTCTCTGTTCTTCAGCACTTCAGCAGGCACCATCTTGCGGATTCTGCGGATCAGCAGATGGTTGATGATGAAGTACAGGATTAGGATACCTGCGAAGATGGCAAGGTACATCCAGAATGGGAAGGACTTGTCGATACCGCAGGCAATATTCGGAACAAAGGCAGGCTCATAAGCCACATCCATGATCCATTTGGTCAGTGGAATCGAAATCAATGCTCCTATCGTTATGATATAGAAATTACCATCCAGATACATCTTCTTCACTTCCTTATTCCGGTATCCGAAGATCTTAATCAACGCAATGTTGAAAGAAGACCGATCTATCATAACCTTCATCATCAGATACATAACAACAATGAAGATCAGAACAGATACTCCTCCAATTGTAAGGATCATTCCCTGCATTATATCCGAGAAGATACCGGCAGCCTTCTTCACATCGGTCTTTGTCGTTGTTGCATATAATCTTCCGGTCTCGACATCGAGTGCATGGTCGGAAAATACAACATTGAAATAATCCTCCGGTTCGTCGAATAACTCAAGCGCCTTGTCATATGGCATAAATACCATAAAGGATGGCGCATACTGCGCAACAGATGCGATCTCAAATGCATAGATCTTATCTGCTTCATCATCCTTTAGTGTCAGAGTATCACCAACATCCAGACCGTATTTGTAAGCGATCGAAGAACTGATCGCAACCTTACTGGATGAATCTGACAGATCCACATCAAAGAACGGATTATTCTCTGTCAGTCCCATAACTGTTATGTCAAAGTTGTAACCGTAAATTTTCTTTTTCAGTGTCTTTGCATATGCCTCATATCCACCTTCCGGAACTTCCTCTGTCGGATATTTGTAGGTATACATATACTCATACTTTGTATCATTTACATAATCACGATTTACATTCGCACAGTAAGTATATATCTCCAGTGACATCATCGCCAGCAGAAGACTTACAAACATTCCAAAGACTACCGTAAATCCGGTACGGCTCTCACGAAGCATCTGGCGGATCTTGAACAGATTCATGAAGCTCATATTTCCAAGCTTTATATCCTTACCATTACCAACCTTCTGCTCATTCCTGATCATTGTAAGAACCGGCTTCGACAGCCTCTTTCGGATAACCAGTGAATTAACGATTATAGAAATAACCGGTGGAACCACGATTCCATAAATGAACAGATATGGCATATAGATAACATCCAGATCCGGAAGGGAATAATAGTTGTAGCAGTCCTGCATCTGGATTGGCACACCAAGGCTTGAATATCCAAGCAGTGTTCCGATCAGACCTGAAACAAATGTGATCACAGTCGGAAGTGTTACATAATGTGCCATCAGATTCTTTCTCTTTACCCCAAGTGCATATAACGCACCGATAACGGCACTTTCCTGATCGATCGAATGTACAACGAACACTGATAATACATAGGAGAGCAGGATCAACAGGATCGCACCTGCGATCGTACCAACGCTCCGGTATAATTCCGAATCACCGGAAGCCGCCTGAATTCTCGCATTATCCCCTGCCTTTACAAAGGTCATAAGGTTCTGTGCATCCTCTGAGAAGATGTCATCGATCATATCATCTGTCTCATCCTTTAACTCCTGAATACCATCCAGCAACTCATCGGAACCATCTTCAGCCTCTTTTGTTCCATCTGTATATTCTATAATTCCATCATCAAATGATTTAAGCTCCTTTAACTGTGACAACAAATCTTTATAAGAGAAACGCAGGATCGCATTGTCTGCTCCGTCAATCTCAGACTGCAGAACAGTCTCAAAATTATCCTTTGTCAGTTCTTCTACGCCATAATTCTTTAAGGTCTTATTCGCCTCTTTCAAATAGGACTCAAGGATCTCTCCCGATGCATCTGTTAATTCTGAATTATGATCGGTCAGCTCAGCAAGTCCGTCCTTTAACTCTCTTGCTCCATCTAACAGCTCCTGAATACCATCTGTCAGATCGTCCTTCTTTCCCATCGTACGATCCCAGTATTCCTGAAAAAACGGATTTTCTACATCTCCGGATGTAAATTCCAGCTCCTCCAGGCGGTCTTTTAATTCATCATCCGTCATAGCACCATTTAGCCGGTATGCATAATAATATTCCTCTGACTTTATACTTTTTTCTTCCGCACGAAGTGTATCGTATACATCAGCTGCAACAAATCCCGTACCAAAATGCAGGCAGTCGCATCCGGTATCTCCCAGAGATTTTAATACGTTATCATAATCCGGTGTTGTACCGATTCCGGTAACGGTAAATTCCCGTCCGCCAAATGTAATCACATCACCTGCTGATATATCATTCTTCTCTGCAAACTGGCGTTCTACCACCAGCTCATTTCCCTTTTCTGCAAGTGTGCCCTTTACCAGATCGATCTTGTTGATCTCATCCCTGTTTGCAAAGATACGGATCGTGTGATCTTCGTCAATCTCATAGTCCATATAGAACTGTGGCTCGATCGTCACTCCATCCGCCTCCAGATCTTCCATTTCTTCATCCTTCATCGGTACGAACAGTGAAAAATCTCCATCCTCAACATACTGTCTGCTATCAGCCTTCTCACTTCCGCGAATGATCGTCTCTGCCGCGCCGACCAGACTGACTACCAGATACATGGCAAGTATGATCAGAAGGGACAATGCCAGATATCTTGGAAGGTTGCTTTTAAAATCTCTCCAAATCCTTTTTCTCAATACTTTCTGCATCTTACAAATCCTCCAATTCTGCTGCCGGTACCTTTGTCTCATTGTAATAATCTTTCCTGATCTGACCATCCTTTACGATCACGACCTGATCGACCATATTCTTAATAGAATTATTATGAGTTACGATCAGCATTGTCGTTCCATAGGTCGCATTGATCTTCTCCAAAAGGATCAGGATATCCCTTGATGTCTTGGAATCGAGTGCTCCGGTCGGTTCATCACATAAGAGCAGCTTCGGATTTTTGATCAGTGCTCTTGCGATCGCACATCTCTGCTGCTGACCACCGGACAACTGTGCCGGAAACTTATTCTGATGCTCTGTCAGTCCCAGTATCTCAAGCAGCTCATCCATATTAAGCGGCTGATCTGTCAGATATTCACAGACCTGTATATTCTCCCGCACGGTAAGGTTCGGTACCAGATTATAGAACTGGAAGATAAATCCCAGATAATCTCTTCGGTAGTCAGATAATTCATCTGCTTTCATGCCTGCGATCTCGGTTCCGTCTACCTTGATCGAACCGGATTCGATCGTATCCAGTCCACCGATACAGTTCAATAACGTAGACTTACCGGAACCACTGGTTCCCTGAATGACACACATATCGCCCTGCTTTACCTGAAGGGATACTCCCTTTAAAACCTGTATGTAGCTTCCACCTTCTCCATAACTTTTTTTTACATCTGATACCTCTAAATACATACTTCGCTTCCTCCTGTTATTTTTGCGCTTACATAACGCTGTTATGTTGCTATCATTTTTTTAGCTATGCAAAATAGGATTTCACATAGCTTTTTTTTATCTATTCATCTTTCTGAAACAGTGCATACCATCCGGCAAGCAGATATTTCAGTATATCTCCCAGATGTGCAACGGCTTTTTCTTCATCGGGTTCATGTGTCAGCAAATGAACAAATGCATCGATCTGCATATGTGCCATCCAGTGTATCGTATAATCATCCGGTGCAGAAACTCCGCATACCTTTGCCTGTGCATCTGCCAGCATCCGGTAATTCTTCTCTGTAAATGCAACAAATTCATCAATACATCCTGCAAGACTTGATCCCTGACTCTTCGTCAGCAGAAGCTGTACCCGGTCATAGTTCTGATACAGTTCATGAATGATCCGCCGGGATGCATAGACGTCATCGCTGAAATCATCCTGCCCCTCCTGAAGCTCGCCTTTTACCTCCTGCAACTCCTGCTGCATATGTGCTTCCATCATCGTACGGATACTTCCAAGCACCGGTGCCACCAGTGAAACAAATATATCATCTTTATCTTTAAAGAAGAAATATAATGCACCGGTCGTCACACCTGCATTCTTACAGATATTACGAAGGGATGCGCCCTGATAGCCCTTCTCCATAAATTCATGCTCTGCACTTGCAAGCAGCTTTTCCTTTGTCTCTCTTTCATCCTTCATGCGTCGATCACCACCAATTCTATCATTCAAACATGTGAACAGTCGTTCACATAACATTGTTATGTTACATTATAATCAATATCCTGTCAACCCCTTTCCTAACATTTTATGATTGATACAAGTAACAGGCAAAAAACATGTCTGCCTGAACACTCAACAATTACGGCTATAACTTGAAAGACTCAAAAATTAAAAATTTCATAGCTGGTATTGGTACAGGAGGCATGTTGACCGAATAAACCCTTTGTATGTGAACAATTACGCATTTTTCGTTATGCGAAACACATTGCCAGCGTCTGTGGGTGCATGTCTGAGCTCGAAGAGCGAGTTAGCACGGAGCAGGTGTGAATCAGGCATGTGTTTCAAATAGAAAAACAAGTGCGTCTCATGTAGAGATTTTATCAAGAGGAAGTAATCGGCATATTCAGAATATAAAACCGGAAATGCACTTAGTACACATTAAAAGGGCTCCGGCATATATTCAAGGATTGATTCATTGAAAAACATGCGAAACCGGAGCCCCTATGTCAAACTATATTCTTTTTTCCTACTTCGGATGTCCTAACAAGGTATCCTTTTGTCTTAAATCGTGAACAAAATCCAACCAATGCTTTTTATAGGGCAAACGATTTTCATTTATTAATTACTTGCTGATCGAATCGGTCTTGATGATGAACTTAACACTGCCCTTCATATCATCTGAGATTCCACCGAAGGACTCATAAGCTTCACCGGCCTTGATGACCTTATCACACTTCTCTGACAGAAAATCCAGATCATTTTCTGCACCATTTACTGCATCAACGATCTTATCTGTACCATCTGATAACTGCTTGCTGCCATCCTTTAAATCGCCACTTGCATCTGTAAGCTTTGTTGCGCCATCCTTTAATGTACCTGCTCCTTCTTTCAGAGTATTTGCACCCTTGGACAAGCTTCCTGCACCACCATTCAACTTAACCATACCGGTATACAGATCAGAAGTACCTGTATACACCTTGCCAAGACCTGTGTTCAGAGCCGATGCACCAGTTGCCAGAGCGTCTACACTCTTTTTCAAAGTTGTGATCTGTCCGGAGAATGAACTCAGCTTGCCAAGTACCAGATTCGCACCATAGGAAAGACCATCCTGATATGCTGTTGCATATCCTGACTTATAACCTTCTACATAAGCTGTACCATATGCAGACTGATAAGCTGTACCATATGCACTGCCATAACCTGCTGTGAAAGCATTGGTATATGCTGTACCGTATGCTGTGCTGTAGCCGGATGTATAAGCTGTGCCATAAGCTGTACCGTAACCGGATTTGTAACCGGAACCATAAGCTGTACCATATCCTGACTTATAAGCTGCTCCATATACATCACCATATGCAGTTGCAAACGCTCCCTGTAATGCCTGCATTGTTGCATCATCCGGCTGGGAACCTGTCATCTGCGCATATGCAGATACAAATTCCTGGAAATACGTTGCAAACTGACCGGATGCTTCCGATGCTACTGTTGATGATGAAGGTGCTGCTGCCTGCGCCTCTGCTGCTACCGTAGAAGCGGAAGGTGCTGCTGCCTGCGCTTCTGCTGCAACTGTATCAGCGGAAGGTGCTGCTGCCTGTGCTTCTTTTACAACGGATTCCTTAGAAGGTGCTGCTGCTTTACCATTCTTCTGTGCCTCTGCTGTTACAGCATCCTTATCAACGCCATCTGCGATCTTATCCTTGTTTGCTGTCAGGTTATTTGTAATATTTTCTGTGATCGTGCTCTTGATCGCTTTCTTTTCTTTATCACTTAATTCTGTCTTGGTTGGAAGTTCGATTCCCTTTACGGCTTTGTTTAATGTTGCAAGCCCGTCGCTGATCTGCTTGGAACCGGATAAGATACCATTTTCACCTTCGAATGCTGCTTTTAATGTGCCGGCACCTGTTGTTGCAGAATCAACACCCTGTGCCAGAGTTAAGGAACCCTGATATAAGCTGTCTGCGCCATCCTTTACCTGACCAATACCATCGGATACGGAAGATACACCATCTGTATATTCTGTAATTCCTTCAACGAGGGAATTCATACCATCGCTGTATGTGTCGATCAGTTCGTTGATATCAGATTCAGCATCCTTCAGATCCTTGTTATCGCTGTCCTTGGATAAGAATCCGGTAGAAGCAACCGTCATTGTCATGTCCAGAGAGAAATCTGTACAGTCTGCTGTAACCTCAAAGTAATCCGGAATCTCAACATCTAACTTCTGCAGATCCAGGCTGTCCTGAAGACCGGGCATACCCATACCAACAACGATGCTGTTATTACCATCATTTACAACCTGACCATTCTCAACCTTGATATTTGAGAATTTGTCATTGGATAAGACCATACCGGTTGCCATCAGGAAAGGAGTATATACCTCTCCGCTCTTTGAATTATTTACATATTCAAATCTCATCTTTACCTTGCCGCTCTTGCCTGCCAGCTGATCCGGTGTTACTACCTGATCGTCCAGATAATAAGTAACCTTTACTTCTACAGGAACCTGCTCCTCTGACTTGCCCTGATAATAAATGGAATTGCCATCAGCCTTCCATACAAGTTCTCCATTATTCTCTGTAAATGTCTCGTCGCCTTTTACATTCTCGATATCAGTCAGGTTACTGCTATCCTTAATGGTTGCTTCACCATCTGTGTTCTTCAACCACTCACTGACGATAACATCCTGCTTATTACCTGCTGCATCAGCAATAACGTAAACGGTTTCATCTTTATCACTGTCTGTATTCTCGGAAAGTCCGATAGAATTCTCAAGTACATCTGATAATTCTTCATCACTCTTGCTCATGATCTCCGGGTTCTCTAATGTCTGTACATCTCCTGTTGCTGCACTGCCACAGCCTGTAACAGATAACATCATTGCGCCACTCAGAGCGATTGCCATAAATCTTTTTCTTGCTTTCATATTTTTATAACTCATACTAATTACCTCCTAATTTACTACTGCTGGTCAGCAGGATCATTGGAATCCTTGTTTACATCTATATATTTATCATCGTCACTATAACTGTCATCAAAATCATAGTTATCAAAGTTTCCGGATTTCTTCTTTGCAAATGGTCTGTCTTCATTCAGGAAATCATCATCATCTGCCATTTTCTGTTCCGAAACCGGATCAACATTTCCCGCTCCGGCATAAGCTGCTTTCTGTTTGCCGGTAATACCCTTGAATCCGATTGTTGTATGGATGATCAGCTTATCGAATAACATCAACGCTGCAGGGAGCAGGAAGATAACGACAAACATACTGATGATAGCACCTCTTGCCATCAACGTACATAAAGAACTGATCATATCGATCTCGGAGTAACAGCCAACACCGAAGGTTGCGGCAAAGAAGCTTAATGCACTTACGATAATGGAAGTCATAGATGTCTGAAGTGCAACTGTAACTGCTTCTTTCTTAGCAAGGCCATTGCTTCTCTCTCTCTTATATCTGGTTGTCATCAGGATCGCATAGTCAACGGTAGAACCAAGCTGGATCGTACCGATAACGATGGATGCGATGAACGGTAATGTTGTATTTGTAAATGCCGGAATACCCATATTGATAAAGATTGCAAATTCGATCACACATACCAGAATGATCGGAAGCGATACGGATTTGAATACAAACAAGATGATCAGCAGGATAACACCGATGGATACGGTACTTACTGTGTTAAAATCCTTATCTGTGATCTCGATCAGATCTTTTGTACAAGGAGCTTCACCGATCAGCATACCCTTACTATCATATTTGTGAAGGATCGTATTGATCTCATCACACTGTGTATTTACTTCATCACTTGCTACTTTGTATTCTGACATGACTAACATCAGTTTCCATTCGCCATTGTCAAGCTTGGATTTCAGATCCTGCGGGATCATGCTCTGTGGAATCATAGGACCAACTACAGATTCCAGACCAAGTACAGTCTTAACACCCTTGACAGTCTTAATTTCTGAAATAACTTTATTAATACTCTTTTCATCCAGATTGCTGTCAAGCAGGATCATATGTGTAGAGTTCATATTGAATTCTTCTTCCAGCTTCTGGTTTGCCTGGATACTTGGAAGATCTTCCGGTAATGAGCTGTCGAGGTTATAGTAAACATCTGTATGTGTATAACCATATAACGCAGGAACCAGAAGGATCAGGAATAAGATATGGAAGATCCAGTACTTATTCACGATAAATTTGCTAAGCTTATCAAACTTAGGAAGTAAAGATCTGTGACAGGTCTTTTCAATCGGCTTATCAAAGATCAGGATCATGGATGGGAGTACGGTTACACAACAGATAACACCGATAACGACACCCTTTGCCATAACGATACCAAGGTCAAGGCCTAAGGTAAAGGTCATGAAGCACAGTGCAACGAAACCTGCTACTGTTGTGATCGAACTACCGATAACGGATGAGAAGGTGGAAGCGATCGCATCTGCCATAGCTTCTTTATTCTCTTTTCCATTTACTTTTTTTTCTTCCTGATAACTGTGCCACAGGAAGATCGAGTAGTCCATTGTTACACCTAACTGCAGGACTGCGGTAAGTGCCTGTGTTATGTAGGAAATCTCTCCTTTAAATACATTTGTTCCCAAGTTATATACAATCGCCATACCGATACTTAATAAGAAAAAGATCGGTACGAGGAAGGAATCCATAGTCAGTGATAATACGATCAGCGATAAGATAACTGCTATGGTTACATAGATTGGAACCTCTTTATCACACAGATCCTTGGTATCTGTTACAACGGCTGACATTCCGCTGATGAAACACTGCTTACTTGCAAGCTTTCTGATCTGAGTGATCGCTTCCATTGTCTCATCGGAAGACATTGTTGTTTTAAAGATAATTGCCATCATCGTACAATCATCATTACGATATGCCTCTCTGATATCTTTCGGTAAAATCTCATCCGGGATAGAAATATCCATAATCGAGTCATACCAGATTACAGAATCAACATTGTCTACCTGTTCCATTTGTTTTTTTAATTTGACGACATCTTTATCGTCCATCCCTTCTACCAGGCACAGGGAGAAAGCACCCGTTCCGAAATCATCTGCCAGAATGTCCTGACCTTTCATGGTTTCGATATCCTTTGGTAAATATGAAAGTACATCATAGTTTACTCTGGTTTTCAAGAAACCAATCGCTGCCGGGACCAAAAGCAGGATACTGATAATTAAGATCGGTACACGAAGCTTTACGATCGCCTTTCCAAATTTGTTCATAGAATCAATCCTTTCGTTAATACAAAAAATGAACGGAAACCTTTTTCTTGTTTCCGTTCATAGAATATGATTATTTTGTTTGTTTGTAATTATACAAGATTTTAGGGTTGACAATTTTTTTGACATTTATCCGGAAATGTCAAAACGCATTCTAAAATAAGTATAAAAAAAGCCTGAACACCTGATAAATTCTATCATTTTCTGTACTGTCTGTTCACCAAGGTCTGTCCGGCTTCTGTTACTGTCTGTCATGATCGGATATATAGACTGCCTGCTTACACTTCTCAAGCATCTCCCTCATATAATCAGCCAGCTTCTCCGGTGCCATCTTCATACCACCCTTTGCCCATTCAACGATAATCCCACAGATCCCATATGCAAAGAACCGGGCAAATATGCCGCGTTCCTCGTTTTTCAGATGAGATTTCTCGTCTAACTTATCAATTGCCTCTTCAAAGGTCTGTTCTGCAACCTCAAGCATATACTGGATAATATAATCCTCTGCATGTTTGATCGTGTTAATATAGAACTTTTTCTCCTCCTGCATCTGTGTAAGGATCGCGCCTAATTTCTCATCCCAGTTCTCTAAGGATATCCCCTCCATATTAGGAGCAAATAATTCATTAAAATAGATCCAGACCAACAGTTCGTATTTATCTTGAAAATGATAGTAAAATGTCTGTCTCTTGATTCCACATCGGTCTGCGATATCACTGATCGATATTTTGTCATATGGTTTCTCTTTTGTCAGTTCTTTTGCACTTAATGCAATCGCTTTCTTTGTAAGATTTGATTCCGGCATATTCGTATAACTCTTTCTATATAATAATATCCCCATATGTCTAAAATGCAGATTTTCTTCCGCACCTGAAACATATGGAGATAGTATAGCACATCTATTATAACTCGGGCAACATGTCTTTCATGCTGTTTAATCCGATCATCAAGGTTGATGTATTGTGAAGAAGTGCAGATGTTGTAGGGGCAAGTACTCCCGCAACTCCAAGCACGATCAGCCCGGTATTAAACCCTACGATAAAACGATAATTTCTGTGAATCCGCTTCATCAGAAGATTTGCAAGTGTCTTCAATGTCACGATCTCATCCAGACTGTCCGCATCGATCGTAATATCTGCAACCTCTCTGGCAATCTCCGCACCATCACTGATCGCGATACCTGCATCTGCTGCTGAAAGTGCAGGTGAATCATTGATACCATCACCGATCATGATAACCTTTCTGCCTGCTGCCTTCTCTCGATCTACAAATGCAGCCTTATCCTCCGGCAGTACCTCTGAATAATATTCATCGACACCGACATGCTCTGCGATCGCCTTTGCAGTCCGTTCACAATCACCGGTCATCATAACGACCTTGGAGATTCCAACCGACTTTAACCGTTCTACGATATTTGCAGATTCTTCCCTTAACGGATCCTCGATCAGGATTGCTGCCGCGAGCTCGTTATCGATTGCCAGATAGAGATGGGAATATTCCACCGGAAGATTCTCAAATACCTCTTCCATTCCCGCCGGTATCGTGCATTTCTCATCCTCGAATACGAAATGATAACTGCCGATGATCGCCTTGGAATCCCCAATCGTTGTCGAGATTCCATGCGCTACGATATATTTTACTTCTGAATGCATCTCTTCATGGTCCAGATTTTTTCGCTTTGCTGCATCCACTACGGCTTTTGCGATTGAATGTGGAAAATGCTCTTCCAGACAGGCAGCGATACGAAGCAATTCGTCTTCACTTGTTCCGTTAAAGGAAACGACTCCCGCAACTGTAGGCTGTGCCTTTGTCAACGTTCCGGTCTTATCAAATACGATCGTATCCGCTTCTGCTACCGCTTCCAGATACTTTCCGCCTTTGACTGTAATCTTACGGTTTCCTGCCTCACGGATCGCCGATAATACCGATACAGGCATAGCAAGCTTCAATGCACAGGAATAATCAACCATCAGGATCGCAAGGGCTTTTGTTACATTTCTTGTAAGCAGATAGGTAAGTATCGTACCGCCTAAGCTGTACGGCACCAAACGGTCTGCCAGATGCTCTGCCTTGCCTTCCAAATTGGATTTCAACTTTTCAGACTCATCGATCATCTGCGCAATCTTCTCATACCGGCTGGAACCGGATACCTCTTTTACTTCTATTATGAGAGAGCCTTCTTCTACCACTGTTCCGGCATATACCACGTTTCCTGCCGTACGTCTGACGGATACGGATTCTCCGGTAAGCGATGCCTGATTTACCATTGCTTCACCATCACAGACAGTTCCGTCAAACGGAATGATCGTTCCGACATTGACAACGACATGATCTCCTTTCGCGATCGTATCAGAATCAACCAATATCTCGTTATCCTCTGTCTTTAACCATACTTTTCCGACATTTAATGACATCGTACGTGCCAGATCATCGACCGACTTCTTATGTGTCCACTCCTCAAGCAGTTCACCGATTCCGAGCAGGAACATGATCGAACCTGCAGTCTTCATATCCCCTCGTAAGACAGATACTCCGATGGATGTTGCATCCAGTACCGGAACTTCGATCTTGCCCTTTGTCAGCGTCTTAATACCTTTCCAGATATATTTTACAGACATCAGACCTGTGTAAGCTGCCGATATCGGGTATGGAAGAAACCATTTCCTTGCATAATGGAAGATGACCTTATCGATCAGCTTCTCCTGATACATCGCATTCGTCTCTCTGCCGCTTCGTTCCAGATAACCATTTGGGACTTTTACATCTTCATAATGAAATCTGCGAAGTCTGTCGATAATGATATCCGAATTTCCCGTATAACAGATCACTGCATCTGCCGTCCGGTCATACACCTTTGCCGAGCTGACCGGTTCAAATGACTCCAGATAATATAAGAGAATATCGGCTTCCTCATATGACATATGATTCTGACACATATGCACACGCAGTCTGCCCTTCATCTTATCTTTTATTATGAATTTCAATTCAGCTCATCCTCTTATCTAAATTTTTCTTATGCCTCTGCTGCTTCTGTATTTTCTGCTGCAGCTTCACATGTGCACTCAGTAGTTTCTTCTGCTGTCTCTGCAGGAATATCTTCTACAACGACATCTTCTTCTGCTTCACGATCTGCATTGATCTGCTTAGCGCCCTGGTAAATGTCATCTACATTTTCCTGAATGGTTGTAGCTGTGTTCATAACACACTTCTTTGCACGAAGAGCCGCTGCTGTACAGTTTGTGTAAACCTTCTTTGCATCCTTGCTTGATAATACCTTGATACCTGCCGTACCAAACAATAAACCTGCTGCAAATATTCCAACTTTCTTAATATCCATGATAATTTACCTCCTGATTGTATTAATATATTTTGATGCACATTATAGCATCATTTCTTTTTTTTGCATGTATATTATCAATTTATTCACATATTTTTTACATCTGATCATTCGCAAACATGTACACTTGTTCTACTCGTGAACTATCATCTTATGTTGTCTGTAAAACCTTCGATAAAACAGAAATCCTACTATAGTAGTGATTACCTCTGTAATCGGGAAAGTCAGCCAGAAATACACAAATCCGAATCTGGAAAACAGATATCCAAGCGGTACAAATAAGAACACCGTTCTCATAATGGTTAGAAACGAACTCTTAAAGGCTTCGCCGGTTGCCTGCAAAAAGACCGGATAAATCTGCGCACCTACCATCGGTATAAAGCTGATCCCAATAAATCGGAATCCCTGCACTCCGATACGGATAACTTCACTGTCCTTCGTAAACACAGACAGCATAGGTCCCGGAATAAATTCAAAGCATAACGTTCCGATGAACATCAATGCAATTCCCCATATAAAGGCAACCGTCATCGTATGTTTACAACGATCAATACTCTTTGCCGCATAGTTATAGCTAATGATGGGTACAATGCAGGTCTGAAGAGCCCCCAGTGGTATAAAGAAAAATGTCTGCCATTTGTAATACAATCCAAGTGCTGTCACTGCCTCATCGGAAAATCCTGCAAGGATCATATTTAATCCAAATATGTAAAATGTATACGTTGCCTGCATGATGATATTCGGAATTCCAAGCGCATAGGTCCTGCGAATATCCTCGGGATATTTGCAAATAGACGGCGAACGTCGAAATCCCTTCTTCATAACAAGAAGTGCTGCTACAACCTGTCCTGTGATCGTTGCAAATGCAGCTCCTGCTATTCCAAGCTTTGGTATACCAAAAAGTCCAAAGATCAAAATCGGATCTAACACAATATTCGTGATAGCTCCTGTGATCTGCGCGATCATCGGTGTCTTCATATCTCCGTTTGCCTGAAGTACCTTTGTCCATATGCTCTCTGTAAACAATCCAATGCTGCCCACGCACACAATCCTTCCGTAGGTAATTACATCAGCAATTACTGTATCTGAATTTGTCTGCAACCGTGCATATGCAGGCATCAACAGATAACAGCTTACTGCAAATAAGATCCACATAATGATCGCCAGACTAAAGCCGATGCCTGCTACCTCATCCGCCTTCTTATACCTCTTTATTCCCAGAAAATGTGCAATATTTGTATTGATTCCAACACCGGTTCCAACTGCCAGTGCGATCATCAGAAGCTGAACAGGATAAATGATCGATAACGCCGTCAGACCGCTCTCTGAGTATTTCCCGACAAATAAACTGTCTACTATATTATAAAGAGCCTGTATCAACTGTGCCAGCATGACAGGCGGTGCGATCTTAAAAAAGATCTTATTGATCTTTTCTGTGCCGTAAAAACTACTGTTTGTTTCCATCTCTGCTGCCTCCTGCCTCCTGCTCTACACAAGAAGCCAATATTTCCTGGTATTCCCTCATAAGCTCTGTCAGCATCTGTATCTTCTCATAGCCAAATCGTTTTACAGATGCTTCTTCTATAGAAGCTAGCGAACAGAAAAATGTCTCTGCATATTTCCTGCCCTTCTCTGTCAATACAAATGCTTTTTCCCGTCCTTCTCCTTTTTCCGGTTCCAGAATCAGATAGCCCTGTTCACGCATCCTTGAAATTACATTATGTATCGTCTGACGCGGAAGCAGATAATTGTCACATACCTGTTTTTGAGTGCAGTATCCGTTCTCGCGTATCGTATAAAGTACCAGCATCTCATTATAATTAATGTTGTGTCTGCGCGACCAGTCTGCATACACTCCACGCAGCTTTATAATACTGTGATTGGATGCATTTATAATCTGTAAAGTCTTTCGATCCATGTTATTATCTTCCTCTCTTTCATAATCCCAAATGGGATTATAGCAGAAATAAAAGCACTGTCAATCCATATTTTCTGAATCGCATACAATAATTCTGTACCTTTATTTAAAATCAGATTATGGCATACCAAAACTGCCGGCAGATTTTTATCTGCCGGCAGTCGTCTATTTCAGATCCCCAAACCTCAAACTTCTTTGGAATCCTTCCATGCCGCATTTATGCTTCATGAATTTATTTTGTTTTTACTGCTACTGCATTGCTCCAGTCTGAACAGATTTTTGTTGTCTTTCCATTCTTCTTCACATTCTTATAAGTACAGAGCCGCACATAGTACTGTTTTTTTGTACTTAACTTTGTAATCTGTTTACTCTTTGCCTTATTTGAAGAAATCGTAATCTGTTTTACATTTCTAAATGACTTATTTGCAGAATACTGAATAATATAGCCGTTTGTATTCCTTGTCTGCATCTTCCAATTTACCGCAACCTTTGTTTTTCCTGCCTTTGCAGATTTGATCGATGTACCTGCAGGTGCAATCCGAAATGTCAATGTCTCCTTGCCATTATATTTCTTACCCTTTAACTGAATCGTAACTTTGTAGTTTCCGATAGCCTTTCTGCCTTTTGCATAAGTCACTGTATAGTCCTTACCCTTTTTCAGCTTCTTGCCCTTGGTATCCTTTACCGTGACAGTTGGCTTCTTCGCTTTCTTATCATATGTATAAATGCTCTTGCTAAGCTTTACATTGCTGATCTTATTGATCTTCTTTGTAGATAAAGTCTCGCCACAGGACTTGCATTTCGTCACAAGCTTTCCATCCGCATTGAAGGTTGCTTTCTTCTTTACACTCTGAATCTGCTCCTTATGCTTGCATCCTGTCGTTTTCTTTGCTGTCAGATGATAGGATGTTCCTGATACATATATGTTCACATATCCCTTGATCGGCTCTCTTTCATAGGATGCTGTATATCCACTTCCATCCTTATCGAGATTATACCATTCCTCCTTGGTAAGAACGACATTATCGGAAGACGGCTGACCAATATACCAGTCTGCTGCTTCTCCGTTTGAATCAGCGATCGAACCGATACTGATCAGATCACATTTTACATATGACAGCACTCCGTTTTCAACTTCGAGATCAAATATACATTTTTTCCCGGTTTTATTATCAATATATTCCTGTGCTCCCGAGGTCTTACTCTTAAATGTATATGCGGATATCTCCTCCATTGTTCTGGTATATCCCATATTAAACGGATTAAATGAAGAATTTCCGTATTCAATTTCATGTGCATAATAGAGATTCAATGATTTACAGTATATCAGCTTATAAATATAATAACTGGTATCATATATTTGTATCGCGTATTTCGAATTCGCATCTCCGTCTTTCGTATAGACATCAAATACATAAGGTGTATCACTCAGGCACACAACATGATGCATAATATACCGGTCTGTATATGCCGCCTCCGTCTTTAAGGTTTTGTCTGTGTCTGCATCAACACAGTTTTTATATTTCTCTGATATTGAGTTTACATAGAACGGCATCTTATCTGTGCCTGCGTAGACATCTACAACTGCTTTTCCGCTTACCTTGAGAACGGCTTTTGTACCTTCCGGCTGCATGGTAATTCCACAATTTTTTCCCTTATTCTTATTAATCGTCAGAGTACCATCACCAAGAATCTCAACAGATCCGCCATAACCATAGCCCCATACAATAAGACTCTTAATCTGGTTATCACCCACCAGCTTGATCTTGAAGTCATCCCCCATCTCATTTGCCTCGATTGACATCGTTGGGTGTTTATAATTCGTAAGCGTTAAAGTATTCGTCTTCTTATCATAAACTGCCCCTTTTACAGTCTCTGCTTTTTGTGAACCTGTAACATATACAAAATGATTTGTATTCGTTCCGCCCCGATTATAAATATTGATATACGCTGCACTATACTCTCCTGTATTTGGTCCATTTGCTGCCTGTACTGTCATCACGCATCCAACCCACATGCACAAAACCGCCAGCATCAGAGATACCTTTTTGAAATGTTTCATACCCATTTCCTCCTTTCATGGTTATACTATGCCATGAAGTATATCTGATAAACCGGCGGTTTATAAGTTTACATTTGTTCTTTTTTATATTTTAGCGCAATATCGTCACATAAATCCATTCAAAAGTAAGTTTTTATTAACATGACTCACATCCTCCAGGATTGATCATCATATAGGCTTGAATCCAGTCCTATTCCAATCGTCAGACGCATTTATACCTTATCGGTTTCTCCACGCATAATAGAACTGGATCAAGCCGATCCTTGACCTTGTATCTGTCTTTTCATTCAGCGATGAGATATGTTTATAGAGCGCAGTCCTTGAAATATACAGCTTTCCTGCAATATTCTGCACACTTTCATCCGATTCCAGAAGTTCTCTTAACACTTCCTGCTCTCTGTCTGTCAGACGATATTTCTCTGCAAATCGGGCAAAATAATCAACAGCGTCTGTACTGTCCGACTCTTTTATCACATTTTCCGATTCATTGTCGTGTTTTCCTGAAACCGAATCAAATACAGAACCCGTTGTTGCAGATGCAACTTCCACCGTAAGCCCATCCATATCTTCCTTACGTTCAAATCGTTCCTCTATGATATTCACGCGAAGCTGACTACTGTAAATGAACATCGCTATACTGATCATCACAAATAAAATAAGGATCACGATACTCGCAAGAAGCATCGGAGATAATCCCTCGCCGTTTCCATTTCCATCTGCATTTACCGACATGGTATACGGCAACATGGTTGAGATAAAGCCGATGATACCGGCTCCGATATTATTAATAGCTCTGCCGAATCCTGCCCATAATGCAGGGACTCGCGTATAATAAGATACTTCCATAAAACCGGTTGTGAAGAACACAACGAAAAATCCTGCTGCCGGATAGAACACAAGCAGTCCCGCAAGGATCGAGCCACCTATACCGATCAATAAGATACAAAGCACGGATAAGACCGTCACACAGTACATGACCAGACTCATATATCTGCGTTTCTTCAGATCAAATAAAATTCCCGCAAGGATTCCACTTAAAGCCAGCAGAAGTCTCGGCCATTCACCTACATCGATCGCACCCTTTGCATGATAGTAAGTAACAATATTATCCAGAGCCGCAAATATGAATGTCATTAAAAGGACACAACAAACCAGTGCTCCACAGGTAAGTCCCGGATGGATCGAGGCATTATTCTGCACCTCCGCCTCATCCTCTATCTTAAAACAATCCACAAGTATTACAAAGATCACAACAAATATCAATAGCATAGATGCCTGAATCCGATTGTCTGTGATCAGATTATTATTTACAAACTGAAGCAACAGACCTGCCGCATAAGCAGTTCCAACCATCAATGCCATATGATTACTGTTTTTCAGGATATCCGCTGCCTGATCATGCACCTTACTGCCAAACATACCCGCAAACAAAAAGAACATACAACCCCAGATTAACAAGCTCCGTTCCGATCTGTTACCTGTCATCATCCAAATACTTAACATACAGATCACTCCTGAAATAATCTGCATAACCATTCCCTGTCGGCTTCCTCGATAGCGTTTCAGAATCGGATAGACCAGAAATCCTGCTGCACTGACTGTCAAAATGATGCTCTGTGCCCACACAACCCGATCGGCAGGTACCAGTTCCGCCATCCGATCATCAAAGAAATATTCCGTTCCCAGAAACAAAAAATTAAAAACTGCCAGTCCTGTTATAACCAATATATAATTTCTGTATTTTTCCTTATGATTCTCCTGCCCGGACATATATACTTCCCCATTATCTTTATAATTGTCTCATATGTTCCATATCTTCCAATATTCACCCAGCGTAAACTATTCTGTTAATGTACTACGCCCTGTCCTCAAGGTCAAACGTAATTTTTGTCAAATATGTCTCTTTGTTTTCTTTTTGCAACCGTTCCGTCAGTTCCCGTACGATATCCTTTTCCTGTCCCTGCCATTCCGATGGAACAACCATGTCAAAAACAAGTTCTTTCTTTCCCTCATGAGTGTGTACTCGGAAATCATGGATTGTTATTTCTGCATCTATTTGCTGCAGGATAGCAAGTACCTGATGATGTATCTGATCAAGCTCTGCATCATCTGTAATAACCGGGTCGTAATGAATGACCATATGCACACCAAATCGGTTCAGACATTCCCGTTCAATGCGGTCAATCTCATCATGACACACCATTGGATCAATCTTCTTATCGATCTCTACATGAATACTTGCATACTGTCTGCCCGGACCATAATCATGTACCAACAGGTCATGGCAGCCAAGTACCAACGGACAGCTGCTTATATATCCAATAAGCTGTTCCCGCAAACCGGTATTTGCACCTTCTCCAAGAAGCGGAGAGATTGTATCCTTTGCAAGCGAAATTCCGCTTATAATGATAAAAACAGATACCAGCCCACCCATAAGGCCATCTATTTTCCATCCGCTGATATGTTCTACAACTGTAGCGGCAAGAACCGCAGCTGTTGTCAGCACATCATTTCTGCTGTCTGCGGCTGCAGCAAATAAGGTATTTGACTGAATCTTATCTCCCATCTTACGATAAAAGAACATCATCCAGAGTTTTACCAGGATCGAACCGATCAGCACAATGATCATCAGCATGGAAAATTCGATTGATGCCGGATGGATCAGCTTGAGTACCGATGTCTTTGCCAATTCAAATCCGATCACAAGGATCATGGCAGCCACAACCAGACTTGCCAGATATTCAAATCTCGCATGTCCGTATGGATGTTCTTTGTCTGCCGGCTTCTCTGCCAGCTTAAATCCGAGTAATGTTACGATGGAGCTTGCTGCATCTGACAGATTGTTCAATCCATCTGCAGTAATTGATGTAGATGCGGCCAACTTTCCGATCACAAGCTTGCTGCCTGCCAATAGCAGGTTACACAATACCCCTATGAAACCGGTCATCTTACCGACCGCAGCTCTTTTCTTAGAATCCTGATTTTCTTGTGCCATAATAGTTACCTCCGCATATATAAGATAACTTTATGCAACGCAATTAATAATCTTTCCATCAGATTTATAGAATTATCTCCGACCGACTGTAGCCGGAATAATAAAAAACCTGCGGAACAAATAGTAACTACTGTCCCGCAGATCATAAATTCATTCTTTATCTGCTGCCACCCTGTGTGGCCCGGCCCTGTGGTCATCCCACCGCCTGCTCAGTTTGTACTGTAGATTGATATGCAGTGCAAAAAGTATTGATACATTATAGCATGCGGTTACCCATACATCAAGTGCCGGTTTCTGATATTTTGAAAGATGATATTTTGAAGGATAAGCCACCGGAAATCTGCTTCCGGCGGCTTATCCTTATTTGTACTCTGTATTACTTGGATGCGGCAGGATTTAACTTCTTGGTCTTGATCTCATCCCGAAGCATTGCAAGGAACTCATCCATAGGAACAGTTGTTGTCTTCTGCTCACCATGAAGTCTGTAGCTGACAGTCTTATCATTTACCTCATTCTTACCAAGGATGATCAGATACGGAACCTTCTCAACCTGAGCAGCTCTTACACGATAGCCAAGCTTCTCTGCACGTTCATCGATCTCGACACGGATGTTGTTGTCATCTAAGAAATCATACAGCTCATGTGCATATGCATTTAATTCCTCATCTTCATTCTTTACAGGAAGGATTCTGGCCTGTACCGGTGCTAACCAAAGTGGCAGATTGCCCTTTGTCTCCTCCAGAATGTATGCCATGAAACGATCTAAGGAACCAAGGATTGCTCTGTGAAGAACGACAGGAGTCTTCTTTGTACCATCCTTATCAATATATGTCAGGTTGAATTTTGCAGGAAGACAGAAGTCAAGCTGGCATGTAGATAATGTATATTCATTTCCGATCGCCGGCTTAACATTTACATCAAGCTTTGGACCATAGAATGCTGCTTCACCGATCTCTTCTGTGTATTCGATACCGATATCATCCAACACTTTACGGAGTGCGTCCTCCGCTGTATTCCACATCTCATCGTCATCATGATATTTCACCTTATCCTCAGGATCTCTTAAGGACAGAACACAACGATAATCTGTGATATTGAAATCCTTATAGGTATCGAAGATCAGGTCAACAACCTGCTTGAATTCAGATTCGATCTGCTCCGGTGTTACAAACAGATGGGCATCGTTCTGACAGAAATGTCTGCCTCTCTCGATTCCCTTTAAAGTACCACTGGCTTCGAAACGGAAATCATGCGCGATCTCGCCGATACGGATCGGAAGATCTTTATAGGAATGCATTTTATTTGCATAAATCATCATATGATGCGGGCAGTTCATTGGACGAAGCACGAAAGACTCACCCTCAACTTCCATTGCAGGGAACATATTGTCTTTGTAATGATCCCAGTGACCGGATGTCTTATAAAGATTTACCGTACCAACACAAGGAGTCATAACATGACGGTAACCAAGCTTTCTTTCCTTGTTCTTGATATAATTTTCAAGCTCCTGCCATACGATATAACCCTTTGGAAGGAACATAGGAAGTCCACGTCCAACCAGATCATCTGACATGAACAGATTCATCTCTTTACCGATCTTTCTGTGGTCACGGTCTTTTGCTTCCTCTAATAACTTCAGATGTTCTTCCAGTTCTTCTGCTGTAGGGAAGCATACACCATAGATTCTCTGCATTACATGGTTCTTGGCATCACCCTTCCAGTATACACCGGAATATTTTACTAACTTGAAGTTCTTACATAATTTTGTGTTATCAACGTGTGGTCCGCGACAGAGATCTGTGAAATCTCCCTGATCGTAAACTGTAATATTTCCATCCTCTAAGCCTTCGATCAGATCCAGCTTGTAGAAATCATCCTTGAACATTTCAAGTGCTTCTGCCTTTGTAACTTCACGTCTGTAAATCTTCTTGCCCTCTTTACAGATCTTCTTCATTTCTTTTTCAATAGCTGCGATCACATCATCGTTTACAACATCATCGCCAAGGTCGATATCATAATAGAAACCTTCTTTTACAACCGGTCCAACCCAGAACTTTGCATGTGGATACAAATGCTTTACGGCCTGTGCCATAACATGGGCGCAGGAATGATTGAGAGTATTTAATCTCTCGTCTGCTTTAAAATCTACCATTTTCTTATTTCCTTTCTTTTACCTGATCTGACATTCCGCCCAGTGGTGCAAATGTCCAGGAATTATTTGTACAGGTACTATTTCGTTCTATTTTGTTTATTGCACAAAAAACGCCCCTGCACAGACGTTTTTTCATCTATACAAGGGGCGATTATAATTCTTATATCGCGGTTCCACCCTTTTTATTTCCTGTGGAAATATCTCATTCATGATGATAACGGAATCACCGGACCGGATTAGGGCCGCTCAGAGCTGGTCTTCCTGAATGACTCCTCTAAGATACTTCCACCAAATGTATCTCTCTCTGTAGATTCTTCGTTCAGTACTATTCTCATCAACACGTTATTCAAAGTATATTTCAACTGTTCCGCACTGTCAAGTAGCTTTTTCCGGTTTTATTACCATTTTTTTCTTATTGAATGATTTAAGATTTTTCCGTTAATACCTACGACTATGGTCTCTGTCCAAGTCCGCCTTCCAGAGTGATTGTCTCTCCCGTCATATATTTGAAATCAGGGGATGCAAGCTGTACACATACACGTCCGATCTCCAGCTCTGAATCACCGAAATGACCCATCGGAGGTGTATGAACATTCTTGTCAAATGCATCCGGATATGCATTCTTGAACTGCTCTAACTGTGCTGTCCATGCAAGCGGACAGATGATATTTACATTGATGCCATCCTTTGCCCATTCTGTTGCTGCAACTCTTGTAAGTCCACGGATTCCTTCTTTTGCTGCTGCATATGCGCACTGTCCAAAATTACCAAACAGACCTGCGCCGGATGCAAAATTGATAACGGAACCCTTGCTCTCTTTCAGATATGGATAGCACGCTTTCATATAATAGAAGGTTGCATACAAGCCGGAATACATTGCCAGATTAAACTGATCTGTTGTATGGTCAGCAAGCGGAACACCGGATGCTGATGCCTGTGCATTATTGACCAATACATCGATACTGCCAAATGTATCGATCGTCTGCTTTACAACATTTGCAACAACTGCCTCATTATCCGCACCGGCAGATACATCTGCTGCAACAGCCAGAACTTTTATACCATATAAGTGTTCCAATTCTTCCTTTGCATCTTCCAACTTCTTCACATTTCGTCCTGTGATCACGACATTTGCGCCTTCTTTTGCATATGCTGTCGCAATACCATAACCGATGGAACCACATCTGCCGTCACTTAATACGGCGCGGCCTCCACCTGTGACAATAACTGTCTTACCTGTTAAAAATCCCATTTTCTTTTCTCTCCTTATATTATATGAAATCCGATACCTTCAGACTGCTTTCCTGTCTTATACAAATGTCCCAGTCCGTTTGTATCATATATAATGCTCGTTATCTTCTATATCTTTCGGTCATATCCTCCCACTGACAGCCTGCTTTCAAATGCACTCTGTTCTAATGGTTTATCATACAGATATCCCTGCGCATGGTTACAACCAAGTTCCAGAAGAAATCTTGCCTGCTCCTCCGTCTCAACTCCCTCGGTTATGACATTCAGATTCAACTGTCTTGCCATCTGAATGATACTCTTAATAATGATCTGATCCTGTGTTGAAAATGCCTCATGATTGATAAATGACCGATCGATCTTAATCTCATTTACCGGGAAATCCCGAAGAACACTCAAGGTCGAACAGCCTGTCCCAAAGTCATCAATCGATGTCGCAATACCTGCTTCTGAAATATTCCTGATAAAGTCATACAGATCCTTCTGTTCACTTGCCTCTGTCGTCTCTGTTACTTCTATGATGATATACTTTGGATCAATATCATACTCTTTTATGATCCTTATAATGCGTTCTGCCAACATCCGCGGATCATGTCCAACCCCGGAAATATCATTTCTCGATATATTCACAGATATCGGAACAAGCTTATACCCTTTCTCAATCCATCCATTTATAGCCTCACATACCCGCTTCAGAATATACAGATCCAGATGAATGATAAATCCATTTCTCTCCATGGTCGGAATAAACCGAAATGGTTGTATCACTTCTCCATTACGAATCCATCTTGCAAGCGCCTCTGTACCTACGATCTGACCTGTCCGGATATCAACCTTCGGCTGATAATACACCTGAAATTCCCGTTTCTCCAACGCCTCAGGAAGCATCTGTTCCATCCGCTGAACATCTACTGTTTCTTCCAGCATCTTGTCCGTTAAAAACGCATACGGAAGCTTGTGCTGTCTGGCATAACTGACTGCAATCGACAAACCGTTCATAATATTTCTGGGATCTCTGTCCTTTGCCGTTATCTCATAGACACCTGCAGCTGCCGCTATATATACCGGAACGATCCGTCCCATATACTTTGCGGTTACCTCAACCTTTTCCAGAAAATGAAGAAACTCTGCCGTTCTGCTTTTCTTGACCAGCGCCATGAAATTATCTCCACCCAGATGCGCCAGTGTCTCGTCCTCTGCCAGCCATTTCCGGACAGCGACTGCATAACGCTTGATTATCAGATCACCTTCTGCACCACCATACTTATAGCTGAGCAGTCCAAAGCTTTTCAAGTTAAAATAAAAGCCGTTGTACTGACAGATCGTCTGATTCTGACAACGCTGCTGTATGATCCTGACAAAGCCTGCACTGTTAGGGAGCATCGTGATCAGATTACAATACGAATATTCTCTTGTCTTACGGATCAGTCTGGATCTCGTCACATGAAGATATAAAATCTCAAGGAGCAGAGCTATGTCTTCTTTTTCTTTCTCGCTCCATTCTACATTTTCATATGGGAATGCCGTAAGCTCACAATATCCGTTTTCTACCGCAGGAAATGTCTTCTGATATTTGCCTTTCTCGGAATACAAACCATCCCCGGCATAGAATACATCATGACGATCTTCATCCTGTACAGATTTGATATCTGCCTCAATGTGCAAATGTCCCTCTACCCTGCCGATCTTAAGCCGCTCAGCCAGAGGTTCAATCGCCTTTTCGAATCCATCAAATGAATTCTCAAACTGTAGTAATTCCTGCACATACAGTTCTATATCTTTTTTCTTAATTCTCTCCCTGATATCATCCACTGTCATGGGTGATCCTCCCTCTCATCTTTACTACTCTATACACCACAAAACTATTATTTTACATACAAACAATCATGTGTTTATTATAACATGCTTTTCACTTTTATGGGAAAAAAGATAGTTTTTTGATAGATTTTGAACAGGTTGGAAATCACATGACAGGCGTTATTTCTTATATGACAAATATACAGGTGTTACGATTACCACCATGAAAATAGAATACCTGTAAGCGGTGACAACACGATCATGATCATGGAAAATATAAAAGATTCCATAGAGATCAATGTTGCCCTCTGTTCCGAAGGGAACATATTCTGAAGTATCGTATTTGTTCTTACCTGTAATGCATCATCACTAAATGCCGCAATAAATCCACCTAATGTCATAATCACATAATTACCAGAATGTTCCACTGCTATACCAAGAAGAACAAGGAATCCGGTTAATACAAATACTGTTCTGTACCGTAAACGATCACACAACAGAATCACCCTTGCTCCAAGGATTCCTCCAAGTTCCATAATAAAGAGTGCCATTCCAAGCAAGGCATTTGGGATTCCACTCTCCGGCAGCTTAGCCTGTAAGAAAAATAACAGTAAAATATCCCCTGCTCCTACCAGCGAATTTACCAACATCAAAACTATTGCTCTCCTTGCATCCTTTAGAAACTGAATACTTTCCCACCAGCAGTCAACCAATGCACGGACAATTGTATTTGCCTTATGATCCCTGTGTTCTCTATGTTCCCATATTCTATCTAAAACAAATATCTGAACCAGACACATTAAAATATCCATTCCATATGCGGCTCTATAACCAATGTATAACGCAAATCCTGCACACAAAGTTGATATTCCATTACACAAACGGTATATACTCAACTGATCTGATTCATATTTTGCATAATAGGATTCTTCTCCATAGATTTTTAAAGAATCATATGCTAAAGCATCTCCCGATCCTGATGAAAAATTGTAACTCATCGCATGAAGTGCAATAGACAGACATATCGTAAACAGATTCCCTGATGCGATCATAACAACATTTGCAATCATTCGTAAAATGCTGCCCACAATCAACATATTTTTTCTTCCAAATACATCCGCAAATATTCCTGACGGTATCTCAAAAATAATGCTGGTTACATGAAAGACCGTTTCCACAAAACCTATTTCGACCAAACTATATCCTCTGGCAGCCAATATTGCCACCCAAGCCCCTGTTAAAGATAAATTTCCAAGGACGGATGATGTGTATAAATATCCTATTTGTTTTCTAATTGTGTTCATAAAAAAATCTCCTTATCTATTTTTCTTAAATGGATAAGGAGATAGTGTACTTTTTTATTACGTTTTATATCATTGTTCTGATATATGACTTGTTCTAAAAAAAGGCGCACTATCCCCGTAAGGAACACATGTATAACCTTTTTTCAGTTGTAGATTTGTCATTTTCCAGAACATAATCTTAATCCTTTCAATATCAACTCATAGAATTGTACGGTTAGGATAGCATATCCTGCCTTCATTTGCAAGGGTATAAAAACTCACTTTATTCGTAGCATTACCGAAAACTGCTTATCCCTTACCTCTGCCACTACTATATATCCCAGCTTATCTGCCAGGCATTTTACAACATATAAGCCAAGTCCTGCGCCTTCCTTCCGGCGGGAATTGCCACGGTAGAAGGCATCAAATACATGGTCGATGTCGATCTCATTGTCAGCCTCTATATCATTCGTAAATGTAATGGATACTCCGTCCGTATCCTGTTCTAAGCAGACGCTGATCCTGGTATCCGCATATTTTCTGGCATTAGAAAAGAAATTTGTAAATATAAGGAGCAGTTTTAAGATTCCATATTCTTTCACTGTCAGATCGAGTTTATTTCCATTTACCCGGACGATCTTCGCCTGATCGTCGAGCACCAGATTCTTATAGGAATAGCTCTGTCCGGCTTCCGCCATATATTCACAGATGAGATGGTTGATCTCTCTGTCATCTTCGATCACAAGTAGCTTTGGCATATTATTCCTCCATAAATCGTTAGTTTTTACATCTAAGCTCCACGCACACAACCTCAGGATAGTTGAACAGCCGAACCGGAATTATGCTGTTGCCAAGTCCCCTACTGACTATCATTTCTGTATCTGTGCTGTTATATTTCCCAGATGTGTATTCCGGTAAAAATCCCTGATCGGGTGCAACGATTCCCCCGACAAATGGAAGTCTGATCTGTCCTCCATGTGCATGTCCGGTCAAGACAAGATCAGCTCCGGCATTTGCATAGTTCTGAAGGTACTGTGGCTCATGCGCAAGTACGATAAATAATTCATTTTTCTGCTCCTGAAGCAGATTCTTTAATGTCTCATCACTTAAGTGCTGATCATCTAACCCTGCCAACATAAAAGAGGAATCCCCTTTCTCAATACGGACGGCTTCATCATCCAAATCACATGCTCCGGCAGCAAGAATCCCCTGCATCATCTGTTCATTTTCCGATGGATCAAGCCAATATTCATGGTTGCCGGTCACATAATATACCGGTGCGATCTTCACTGCTTCATTCACAAATGCTACCGCACGTTCCACATTTGTATGATTAGAATCCACCAGATCCCCGGTAATAACAATGATATCCGGCGAACAGCTTCGTATGGTTTCTAACAGCTTCTTATTCTCTTTTCCAAATTCAGCGTTGTGCAGATCCGATATCTGTACGATCCGGTATCCATCGAGATCTGCGCCAAGCTTTTCTGATTCATATGTATATGTAGTGATCACCAGATGCTTATTCTGATACAGACAAAACGGAATCAGGATAATGATTATAAGCATCAGAATCAGGATCTTTTTGTGTGGTATTTTTTTCATTTTTCTCTATCCTCAAGCACAAACAACGAAACCTTTTTATTCTTATTTACAGGATATATAATTATTTGTCATGCGTCAAATAAATATCACTAGTTCCGCTCAGAAAAATGAAAGGCACCGGAATGTATTCATTGTGAATATCAATTCCGATGCCTTTTCACTTTTATAATTATGAATATGATGATAAAAACTGCCTCGTACGTTCCTGTTCCGGATTGTCAAATACCTCTTCCGGTCTGCCCTGCTCAAGTATATATCCATCATCCATGAATATAACCTGACTGGCTACGTCTCTTGCAAATGCCATCTCATGAGTGACAATTATCATCGTTGTCTTTTTATCTGCAAGATTTCTGAGAACCTTCAGCACTTCGCCGGTAAGCTCAGGATCAAGCGCTGATGTCGGTTCATCAAAACACAGGATATCCGGCTGCATCGCAAGTGCTCTTGCGATCGCAACTCGCTGACACTGACCGCCTGATAACTGATGTGGATAATTGTTCATCCGGTCTCCCAGTCCCATCTGACGCAGAAGATCTTCGCCCTGTACTCTTATCTCATCCAGTATGTTCTTTTTATTTGCCTTATAGTCCGATCTTTCCTTTGCCAGAAGCTCTCTTGCCAGCATAACATTCTGAAGTGCTGTGTACTGTGGGAACAGATTAAATGACTGAAATACCAGTCCAAAGTGCAGCCGTTTCTTCCGAACCTCCGACTCCTTAAGTGTCTCCGGTTTATCCGTATCGAGAAGGATCTCATTATTTACACGGATAATTCCGTTATCCGGCATTTCAAGGAAATTCAGGCAGCGAAGCAATGTAGTCTTACCGCTTCCTGATGATCCTATGATCGACAGAACCTCTCCCTGCTCCAATGAGAAGCTGATATCCTTAAGTACATCGGTTTTACCAAACTTCTTTTTTATATGTTCAACCTCTAATATCGCCATACAGCTCCTCCTCTATCTGAAGAAATCCAGTTTCTTCTCTAATTTTCCAAGTAAAACAGTAAGTACACCATTCCAGATCAGATAATAGAATGCGCAGAAGAACAATGGCCATATCGCACCTGAGATTCCCTGTGAACCTTTCATGAACGCCTGTCCTGCCCAGATAATCTCCTGCAACGCAATGATACGTGCAAGTGATGTATCCTTAACCAGCGTAATGATCTCGTTGGACATTGCAGGTACGATCTTCTTTATCATCTGAAGAAGCTTGACCTTGAAGAATATCTGTCTTGGAGTCATACCAAGCACCAGACCTGCTTCCTCCTGTCCAACAGGAATTCCCTGAATTCCTCCACGATATATCTCTGAAAAATAGCAGGCATAATTCACGATAAACGATACCGATGCTGCCACAAATCTTCCGCCTTCGCCTCCACCCCAGATCGGGTTATGGAATACAAGTCCCGGAAAATAATAGATGATAAGCATCTGGATCATCAGCGGTGTGCCTCGAACGATCCACACGATAAATTTCATAAGATAGCTGAGTGGCTTAAACTTTGACATAGAGCCAAATGCTATTAAAAGTCCCAGTGGGAATGCACCAAGCAAGGTCACAAAGAACAATTTTAAAGTTTGAATAAATCCTGTATTAAGCGCCCCAAGTACAATTGGGAGCTGTTCAAAAAACAAATCCATAATAATTTTCTCTCTAAGTAATAATCAAAATAACCGTCTTATAGTCTGTTAATTACTCTGTAAGTGCTGCCTGTACCTTGTACTTCTCTGCACATTTCTCCATAGATCCATCAGCCTTGCTGTCTTTGAAAAACTTGTTAAGCTCTGCTGCAAGATCAGAATCTTTTCTGAAACCTACACCATATTCCTCACTGTTAAGTCCTACTGTATATGTAAGATTTGCATAGCCTGTGCCTTCTCCTACCATAGCTGCTGCCATAAGGGAATCGATAATTGCTGCATCCGATGTTCCTGCTGCAACTTCCATAAGTGCATCTGACTGTGCCTTAACTGCTGTATAATTAAGTCCAAGTTCCTTTGCCTGATCTTCTCCGGCACTTCCTGCCTCTACAGCAAATGTAAGTTCCTTAATGCTGTCTACTGTCTGATACTGATCTGCCTTATCCTGTGGCACGATTACAACCTGTGCATTGTTGCAGTATGCATCAGAACATGCCATTGAGCTTGTAACCTCGTCTGTAAGTGTCATACCGTTCCATACACAGTCGATTGTCTTACCATCAAGCTCCATGATCTTGTTGTCCCAGTCTATCTCTACGAATTCTGCTTTCACGCCGATGCTCTCAGCAAATGCGGATGCCATGTCTGCATCAAATCCAATCCAGTTACCTGAGTCGTCTTTGTAATCCATTGGTGCGAAATCTGTAACACCAACAACAAGAGTTCCCTTTTCCTTTACGTATTCCAGATCACTCTTTGAGTCATTTGATGAATCCTTCTTTCCACAGCCAACCATAGAAAGTCCCATTACTGCTACTAAAACCAGTGCTACTAACTTTTTCATGATTATTTCCTCCTGAATATAATTAAAAAGATATATGCCTGTCCCTTCCGGGCGCAACACGATAACATAGTAACAGTTTATCATAATAAAGTCAAACGTAATCTTGTGGTTTTTATGAATTTGTATTTTCTTCGAACTACAGCCAATTAAGCCTGTTTTCAAATTTTACTTTGCAATCTCCTGATTCTATAACTCCTATCTCATAGCAATCATAAAACTGGCTGACATGCTGCATTACTGCTGCCTTATCTTTTTGATTCGTCACAATATTAAAGCCTACACCACAATTAAACGTCCGCAGCATTTCTTCATCACTGATATTTCCATTATTTCTGATATACTTAAATATGTCTAATATCTTTATTTTCGACAGATTGATCTTTGCACTCAGTTCCTCCGGAATTACCCTGCACAGATTTCCTTCTATACCACCGCCAGTGATATGCGCCATACCATGTATAACATCTTTATCAAATAAATCTTTGATTGATCTGTAGTATGGTGTATGCGGCTTCATAATCTGCTCTATAAAGGTTAAACCATCTATCTTATCCAGTTTTATCTGTGGCATTTTGTCCATCAATAACCGCACTAATGAATATCCATTTGTATGTAAACCATTTGATGCAATTGCCAGAACTGCATCACCCTCTTTGATCCGGGAACCATCGATTACCTTTGATCGTTCAACAATTCCAGCAATACTTGAAGTAAGTACATATACGCCCGGATCAACAACCAATGGCTGAATAGAGGTTTCCCCACCTACCAGAGAACATTCATTTTCTTTACATGCATCTGAAACGCCCTTAACCAGTGTCTTTATTGTATCTGCTTCCGCATTTCCACAAACAATCGTGTCAAGTACCGCTAACGGTTTTGCACCCATAACCACAATATCATTTACTAAGTGATTGACCATATCATGGCAAATAGATTCTGAATATCCATACTCCATCGCGAGTTTTTGTTTTGATCCGGGTTCTTCAGATTTTAATACCAGAACCGGATTTTCAATTTCCGGAAATTTTATATCATATAAAGAAGCAAATGGTCCCAGACCATTTAAAACACGGTCATCCTTTGTATCCAAATGTTTTGCCATCTCTCTTTTAATGGTATCAGTATAGGTTATATCAATTCCCGCCTTACTGTAAGATAACCCTTCCGCCTCTCTTTCACTCCCTGCCAGGATTTCATCAACAGACACATCCAACACAATTGCCAAATCTCTTAATATCTCAATATTGGGATAAGTTGTTCCATTTTCCCATTTTGAAATTGCCTGAAAAGAAACATTTAGCTTATCCGCCAACTGCTGTTGCGTCATACCAAGACTCTTTCGTTTTCCCATTATAAAATTTCCAACTTTAATACTGTCAAGCATATAAATACCTCCGTTTTTATTTTATAATAGTTTACCTTGCAAGCACAAAACAATAACCGCAAAAGTGAGTTTCATGCAGGGATTCAACCATGCGTTGAAAATGCTTACAATTTTATAGATCAGAGGAATAAAAAATCCCACAGATACTGGATTTTTCCAATATCCATGGGACAAAAATCGTGTTTTGAATTATCTCTTTGAGAACTGTGGAGCACGACGAGCTGCCTTTAAGCCGTACTTCTTTCTTTCCTTCATACGAGGATCTCTTGTAAGGTATCCGGCCTTCTTGAGGATTGGTCTGTATTCTTCTGAATCAGCCTCAAGTAATGCTCTTGAAATACCATGTCTGATAGCACCAGCCTGACCTGTGAAGCCGCCGCCCTTTACGTTAACCATAACGTCGAACTTACCATCTGTACCTGTAGCAACTAATGGCTGCTTAACGATAACTTTCAGTGTATCAAGTCCGAAGTACTCGTCCATATCTTTCTTGTTGATTGTGATCTTACCAGTACCTGGAGCGATATAAACTCTGGCGATACTGCTTTTTCTTCTTCCTGTTCCATAGAACTTAGTTGTTTTAGCCATTGATGATATCCTCCTTCTTAGTACTTAATCTCTAAAACTTCTGGCTTCTGAGCCTGCTGCTTATGATCAGGTCCAGCGTATACATAAAGCTTTGTAATCATGTCTCTTCCAAGTGGTCCCTTTGGAAGCATTCCCTTAACTGCTAAACGGATAACATCCTCTGGCTTCTTAGCCATCTTCTCTTTTAATGTAGTCTCTTTCATTCCGCCTACATAATCTGAGTGGTTGTAGTAGATCTTCTGATCCATCTTCTTACCGGTAACCTTGATCTTGTCTGCGTTTACTACTATTACATAATCACCTGTATCGATATGTGGTGTAAATGTTGGCTTGTTCTTTCCTCTTAAAATGCTTGCTATCTCTGATGATAAGCGTCCTAAAGTATGTCCTGTAGCGTCAACTACATACCACTTTCTTTCTATTGTTGATGGGCTTGCCATAAAGCTCTTCATCGTGGTACCTCCTAAATTATTTTCTAAAATATTAATATGGTATATCCTCAAATACGTTGTTTACCGGGGCATTGGTTCACACCGTATCTTTAAACTTCACACATTTGGACATTATACAATACTCATCCGTGTGTGTCAATAAACTTTCTTTATTTTTTCAGGCGTTTTTCCTTATTTTTCAGTATTCATCTGCCATTTCGCATTCAAATATGCTATCTGCGTCTGACCGCAAATCTTCCGTTCAGACCACGACGGTATTTCATCATGAGAATTCTTTTAACAGATGCATTGATCCGTTTTTTCGATATTCGCTTTGTCTTATAAGCCCGAAGCAGTGCCTGATATGTTTCTCTGTAATTCTCCGTGCAGAGAAGATCATCTCCTGCCTGCACTGCTCTGACAGCACTCTCACCCTCACTTCCGGTAAAACTCCGTACGCCTGCCATCGATAACGAATCCGTAACGATCACACCTTTAAATCCCATTGTATTTCTAATGTATTTGTTTACCTTCGGTGATATAGACGCCGGATTTTTAGAATCAAAGCAATGTACAATATTATGGCTCACCATGATCATATCACATCCCGACCGGATTCCCGCCTGAAATGGCTTCAGATCACGATTTTTAAAGCTGTTATAGCTTCGGTAATCATGGATCAGGTTCGTATGCGTATCTCCATTATTTCCATAGCCCGGAAAATGCTTTAGCGAGCTGATCATATCCTCCCATTTCATGTTATTCACCACAAGATTGATATATCTGGAAGTATCCGCTGCATTTGTAGAAAAGCTTCTATTGTAAATAAAGTTACTCGAATCATATGCAACATCGGCAATCGGTGCAAGATTCGTATTGATCCCAAGCTTTTTCAGAAACTTTGCTTTATCCTTCGTATCCTTTGCTATGCCATTCCAGCCGCCTGCAGAAAATACTGCCCTCGGCGAAGCATATGGTGTGGATCGGAACTGGCGGTATCCGGATGCCCTTACTACAGCTCCGCCTTCTTCATCCACTGCGATCAACATCGGAATCTTTGACGCTTTCTGAATTCCATAGATCCGATTTCTAAGTTTCTCCGGTGTACTGTTTTCAAAATCTTTCCCAAACAAAACATATCCGCCAAACTGATATTGTTTCTGGATATTTGCAGCATTTTTAGCAGGAGCCTTCACCAGGATCATCTGGGCTATTTTCTCCTCCCAGCTCATTTCCTTCATCCTGTCAGCTACACGTTGTTTTATATATTTGTCATTATCTTCATAATATCCGGCATGCACATCTGTGCCTGTGTTTATACATATAACAGTCAGACATAAAAGCACACTCATACATATACAAACGATTCTTTTATTCATATCGGATCTCCACCAGTGTCAGCCCCTTCGCAACCGCAGTCGGTCCTGCCTTGCTCCGGTCTCTTGCTTCCAGGATCTCCTTCACCTGCTCCGGCTCCATCAGCCCGGTTCCGACCTGCATCAGAGTTCCTGCAATGATCCTTACCATGTTATATAAGAAACCATTTCCTGTGATCCTGATATGAACCATGTCATCATCCTTTGTCACATTCACCGCATAGATCGTCCGAACCGTCGTCTGCACCTGTGCGCCTGCCGAACAGAAGCTCTTAAAATCATGTTCACCAACCAGATACGCCGCCGCCTGATTCATTCGCTCTATATCCATCGGATAATAACAAAATGCCGCATATAACCGTTTTGATGGCAGTTCAAACCGCCGGTTCAATATGTTATATTCATATGTTTTCACTGTATCTGCATATCTCGGATGAAAGTCCGCATCCACTTCACAGGATTCCTGAATCCGGATATCCTCCGGAAGCCGCTGATTTAATGCAAAGGAAAACTTATCCCCCGGTATCCGGGATTCAGTGTCAAATACTGCTACATTTCCACAGGCATGTACACCAGCATCCGTCCTGCTGGCTCCGATCACCTTGATATCCTCCTGCACCAGCTCGCTGAGCGTCCGATTCAGCACTTCCTCTATCGTTATTCCGTTGTCCTGTACCTGCCAGCCATGATAGTTCGTACCATCATAGGCTACTACTAATTTTACTCGTTTCATTTTCCGGTTCCCTGTTATAAATATATCTTCATCAAGATCAATCCTACCACATAAACCACCAGCAGACCATATGCAAATGCATCTTTTTTGCTATATCTCAACGGTTTCATGCTGGTACGACATTCACTTCCGTGATAACATCTGGCGTCCATCGCATATGCCAGATCGGTTGCACGTCGGATCGCAGATGCAAATAACGGAATAAATATCTGGGTATAACTTCGTATCCGTTTGAAAATATTTCCATTTTCAAAATCGGCTCCGCGCGAAAGCTGCGCTTTCATAATTTTGTCCAGTTCTTCCATCAGAATCGGAATAAAACGTAACGTGATTGAAAGCATCAATGCCATATCCGATACCGGAACACGGAAGATCTTCAGGAATCCAAACAGCTTCTCCAACCCTGCCGTAAGTGCCAGTGGAAGCGTTGTATATGTCATGATCGATGAACCAACGATCAGATACACGAAACGGAATACTACGATTCCTGTTGTCTTTAAGCTGCCGGTCGTGATATGAAATCTCCAGATGCTGACCAGAACCCTTCCGTCACCATTAAACAAACTGAAAAATGCTGTAAATAATATAAACGCCCAGACGACCTTAAGTCCCCGGCAGATAAATGAAATCGGAACACGACTTAATGCCACATACACTATAAGGAATGTCGTTGCAGCAAGAAATGTCCACAAATCCCTGCACCAGAAGATCGTAACCGCATATACGATCGTGAGCACCAGTTTTGTTCTGGCATCCAGCTCGTGAATCGGTGATCTGGTATTATAATATTGTCCGATCGTAATGTCTCTTACCATGCTTCTTTCCTCTATATTATCTGATAACTATCCACTTTCTCATGCTGTGTTCATGTTTTTGAAATGTCACCATCAATCTCTATAGCTTCATTAATTTTATATCTCTTCTTATATATTCTTTAGCCCACTAAGTTCCTCAATCACGCCAGCCATGCTTCTTGCTGTGAGTCTTATCTCCGGCAGTAATGCCTCCCTGAACATCGCCATTTCCGGCATCTCCAAGCCCAGTTTTTCTACCATCTCCGGCGTTCCAAATGCCTGCTCTACAGCTCCATCATAGACCAGCTTTCCCTGTCCCATAACCAGAATACGATCTGCAATCTCATACACATCCTTCATGTCGTGTGATACGAAGATCACAGTTATATTCCGTTCTTCATGCAGCCTGTGGATCAGTGCAAATAATTCCCGTTTGGATTTCGGGTCCATGCCGGCAACCGGCTCATCGAGAATAAGAATCTCCGGCTTATATGCAAGGATTCCTGCAAGTGCTACACGCTTCTTCTGTCCGCCTGAAAGGTCAAACGGAGAATACTCATAATATTCCTCTGATATATTCACAAGTGTCAGTGCTTCCCTCGCCACCTGTTCTGCTTCTGCTTTCGACATGCCGAAGTTCAATGCACCGTACATTACATCCGCTAACACCGTACTTTCAAATAACTGATACTCCGGATACTGGAACACAAATCCAATCTTCTTCCGTAATTCTTTCAGATTCTTCGTCTTTCCTACATCAATTCCATCAACCTTAAGTGTTCCCCCCATCGGACGGTAAATACCATTTAACATATATAACAGCGTACTTTTTCCAGAACCGGTCTGTCCTGCCACCGCAAGGATCTCTCCTTTTCTGATCTGAAATGACACCTGCTCTACCGCAGGAACCAGTACCGCACCATCCTTATAAGAATACTCCAGATTATCAGCCTCGACCAAGATATCTTTTTTTATCCCTGCATCCAATAACATACCATTGTGTTCTTCTCTATCCATGTTATTTCTATTATCAAGGATATCCTCATGTATTCCATCCTCATTTTTACTTGATGGTATATCTTTCTGCGCCGAATTAATTTGCTCTGCTGTTTCGGGCTTGTTTATATTTTTCGTATCGTTTAAATACGAATTAATATCGTCTAATACATTTTGTCCATTTAGATTTTTTGTATCAAACGATTTTCTATCACGTAAATATTCTTTTACCCTGTCCGCAGCATCCTGTACCGACAAGAGTCTCTCTTTTCTATCAACTAACGCACTTTTTGCGTTTTCATCCAATTCTTTGACAAATTTCTTATCATCGGAATAATCTACTTTCAACTCATGCAACAGCTTATATGGCAATAAACTGTCAAGACCAAGCTGCTCTAACTTCTCTACCTGTGGATAAATCTCATATGGTGCGCCAATCAACTCTACATTTCCATCATCCATTACATAGATCTGATCTGCCCGAACCGTTTCCTCCATTCGATGTGTGATCATAATGACCGTGATGCCAAACTCCCGGTTCAAATGATATAAGGTATCAAGTATCTGTCTGCTTCCCACAGGATCGAGCATGGCAGTTGCTTCATCCATAACGATACATTCCGGTGACATGGCCATCACAGATGCGATTGCCAGTCTTTGCTTCTGTCCACCGCTTAGATGTGATACATTTCGTTCCTGATATGCCTCCATCCCTGTCAATCGAAGTACTTCGTTGATTCGCTCCCATATCTTCTCTGCCTGGAAGCCCAGATTTTCCAAACCAAATCCTACATCTTCCGCAACCGTATTTCCTACCATTTGGTTATCCGGATTCTGAAAGATCATCCCGACTGCACGACGGATAGCCAGCAGATCACCTTCCCGGCTCGTATCTAATACATCAGAATCTCCCTGTATCCATACCGTTCCCTGATTTGGTGCATATAAGCCATTCAGGTGTCTGGCAAATGTTGACTTTCCCGAACCGTTACGTCCAAGAACGGCAATGATCTGTCCCTTATGGGCATCAAAATCCATATCCTTCACAGCCCATTTTTCACCTGTAACATTTCCATCCTTGTCCTTGATATTAAATTTATGTCCAAGCTTTCTCACCTGAATAAAACTCATGTACACGCTCCTAGAAATAAAAAAGCTGCCAAATACACATACATGTACCTGACAGCCCTTATGTTTATAATTATACTAACTCAAGAATAACTTCCATTGCAGCATCGCCCTTACGCTGACCGATCTTGATGATTCTTGTGTAACCACCCTTACGTCCTGCGTACTTTGTACCGTACTCATCGAATAACTTGCTTGTTAAATCAACTTTCTTTGTACCGGCTTTCTTTCCGGCAGCATCTGTAGGAACTTCAACAACCGGATATAATACCTTAAGCATTTCTCTTCTTGCATGAAGTCTTGAAGGCTGATCCTTCTTGATGGTCTTTTCTACTTCATCATATACAGTAACTTTCTTACCATCAACAACTTCCTTCACTCTCTTACCATCTTTATCTTTCTTAGCAACCTTAGCGGTAACGGTAACTTCATCATAGTTATCCTTTTCCTTAACTGCTAATGTGATAAGCTTCTCTGCAATCTTAACAACTTCCTTAGCTCTAGCTTCTGTTGTTCTGATTTTACCATGGTATAATAACTGTGTTACCTGGTTACGAAGTAATGCATTTCTCTGTGCGCTTGCTTTTCCAAGTTTTCTATACATTGCCATTTTTATTTATCCTCCTTACCCTTGCGGGTCTTCACTGTGCTTACTATTATTCGGCTTGAGTGGTAAAAAGTATTATTCCTCACTGTCATTCAGTGATAAGCCTAATTCTTTCAGCTTAGCTAATACTTCATCTAATGACTTACGACCGAGGTTACGAACTTTCATCATATCCTCCGGAGTCTTATTGATCAATTCTTCAACTGTATTGATACCGGCTCTCTTTAAGCAGTTGTATGAACGAACTGATAATTCAAGCTCATCAATATTCATTTCCAGAACCTTTTCCTTCTCATCTGTTACGCTCTCAACCATCACATCAACGGATTTTGCGTTCTCAGACAGATCAACGAACAGGTTCAAATGTTCTACAAGGACTCTTGCAGCGAGGCTGACAGCCTCATCCGGTGCGATAGCACCATTTGTAAATACATCAAGTGTCAGCTTATCATAATCTGTAACCTGACCAACACGAGTATTCTGAACTGTAAGATTAACTCTCTCAACCGGTGTATATATAGAATCAATAGCGATGACATCAATCGGTGCATCTGCTTCTTTATTCTTATCAGAACCAACGTAGCCTCTGCCGTTGCCGATGGTGAGTTCCATCTCAAGTCTTGCATCCGGGCCACTAAGATTTGCAATTACAAGATCAGGATTGATGATCTCGATATCGCCGTCTACATGAATATCGGATGCTCTGACAACACAGTCACCAGCTACATCGATATAAGCCTGCTTCGGCTCATTTGTTAATGAATTGTTCTTTATTACTAAAGACTTGATATTCATAACGATCTCAGTTACATCTTCCTTTACTCCGGGAATAGAACTGAACTCATGTAAAACACCTTTAATCTTAACGTGTGTTACTGCTGTACCAGGTAATGAAGAAAGCATAATTCTTCTTAATGAATTACCAAGGGTTGTACCATAGCCTCTCTCTAAAGGCTCTACTACAAACTTACCATACTTGTTATCATCTGAAATCTCAACTATCTCAATTTTTGGTTTCTCAAACTCAAACATTTAAGCCCCTCCTTTATGGGTAATTAACTGGTATACTCCAACTTTGCAAATATCATAAATATATTCTGCATCCAGACATCCACACGGGTAAATCCCGGATGGATGTACGGATGATCATATTTATTCTTATTACTTGGAATATAACTCGACAATAAGGGTCTCGTTTACAGGAACATCGATCTGCTCTCTGTTTGGCTTCTCAACTACTTCTCCACAAAGGTTTTCTCTGTCAGCGGTTAACCAACCTGGAACTAAATGTCCTTCTGTTGCAGCAATGATATCCTTATATCTCTGTAAGGATTTGCTCTTCTCTCTGATCTCGATCTTGTCTCCAGCCTTTACCTGGTATGAAGGAATGTTAACACTCTTTCCATTAACAAGTACATGCTTGTGATCTACAATCTGTCTTGCTTCTCTTCTTGTTCTTGCAAAACCTAATCTGAAGATAACATTATCAAGTCTTAACTCAAGTAATGTCATAAGGTTAGGACCTGTTAAGCCCTTCTGCTGCTCTGCCTTAGCGTAAAGGTTACGGAAAGGCTTCTCTAATACACCGTAAATGAACTTAGCCTTCTGCTTTTCACGAAGCTGTAAACCATACTCACTTACTTTTCTGTTTGCTCTTGTTGATTTTCTATTTGATTTCTTGTCAATTCCGAGATACATTGGCTCCATGCCTAAAGATCTGCATCTCTTAAGAACTGGGGTTCTATCTACTGCCATCTTACTCTGTACCTCCTAATTAGACTCTTCTTCTCTTTGGTGGACGACAACCATTATGTGGAACTGGTGTAACGTCTTTGATACTTACAACATCGATACCGCAAGCTGCGAGAGCACGGATAGCTGCTTCTCTACCTGAGCCTGGGCCTTTTACCATAACATCAACAGTCTTTAATCCGTAAGGAGCAGCAGCCTTTGCAGCTGTCTCAGCAGCCATCTGAGCAGCATATGGTGTTGACTTCTTAGAACCCTTGAATCCTAAACCGCCAGCACTTGCCCATGAAAGTGCATTACCTTCAGCGTCTGTTAATGTAACGATTGTATTATTGAAAGATGACTGAATATGAGCCTGTCCGTGCTGAACACTCTTTCTGACACGCTTCTTAGCCACTTTTTTAGTAACTTGCTTAGCCATTAACTCTTAAACCTCCTATGGTTTTCCAAATTTATACAAATGTACTTTTTCTTCTGCCCGGTGCAGAAGATCTCTTATCTTCTACTATATATAAGAACAAATGAAAACAGTATTATTTCTTCTTGTTTGCTACTGTCTTCTTAGGTCCCTTACGTGTTCTTGCGTTTGTCTTTGTCTTCTGTCCACGAACAGGAAGTCCCTGTCTATGACGCTTACCACGGTAGCATGCAATTTCCTGTAAACGCTTGATGTTAAGCGCTACTTCTCTACGTAAATCTCCTTCAACAGTCTGTGTTGCATTGATTACTTCGCTGATTCTTCTTACTTCATCATCAGTTAAATCATTACAACGTGTGTCAGGATTAACATTTGCTTCCTTAAGGATACGCTGTGAAGATGTCAAACCTATACCATATACATAAGTAAGACCAATCTCAACACGCTTGTCTCTTGGTAAATCAACACCTGAAATACGAGCCATTCTAATTAACCTCCGTAAAAATTCTTCTGTCCGGCATATCGGATCTCGACATATCTCAACATAAAAATGCTGAGGTGAAATGCATATGTTTCCATCTCGCTGCCTGTTTTTTTATTTTTACTAGCATATAATGATTATGCTACAGCCGCTTTTAAAATTTACAACACATCCGTGTGTGTTGATACTTAAAAAACAAGATATCATATGGATGGGCTATCATCCGGATACCCAGTTTCTTTTTTTGATTAACCCTGACGCTGTTTGTGCTTTGGATTCTCGCAGATAACTCTAACGATACCCTTTCTCTTGATAACTTTGCACTTATCGCATATAGGTTTTACTGATGCTCTAACCTTCATTAGAAAATCTCCTTTCAAAAAAAGTCCGCTACGAATAAGCATTCTATCATTTTTCACAATAGAATGCAAGTCCCATTTTCTATTTTTTTCATATTAATGGGATTATTATGATAAATCACATCCTATAAAGGGAATATCTTTACAGGATGTTCATTACATACCTCTTTATATAGAAGAATTTATTTATCTCTCCAAACAATTCTTCCCTTTGTCAGGTCGTATGGTGATAATTCAATTGTTACCTTATCACCCGGAAGGATCTTGATATAATTCATTCTGAGCTTACCACTAATGTGTGCTAAAACCTTATGACCATTCTCGATCTCTACCTGAAACATTGCATTTGGTAACTTCTCGATTACTGTTCCTTCTACTTCAATTACGTCTGCCTTTGACATTTTTAATCCTCCTTAAAATCCTTGAGATTTTGAATTCATTTTTTATTTTCTATAATTCCAATCCTTCTGCCTGCGACAAGATGATCGGTTTGTCCTCTGTAATAAGGATCGTGTTCTCATAGTGTGCTGCATTGGAACCATCCACGGTTACGACAGTCCAGTCATCATCCAGCCAGTCTACTTCATAATCACCTGCTGTTATCATCGGTTCGATTGCGATCGTCATTCCCGGTTTCAGCTTTGGTCCTTTTTTGATTGTTTCAAAATTCGGTATTTCCGGATCCTCATGAAGATTTGCTCCAACACCATGTCCAACCAGATCTTCTACGATTCCATATCCAAATTTCAAAACATACTGCTCTACAGCCCTTCCGATATCTCGAATATGATTTCCCGGAACAGCAACCTTCATTGCTTCGAAAAAGCTCTGCTTTGTAACTGCAATCAGATGCTCATTTTCCGGCGAAATCTTTCCTACTCCATAAGTTCTTGCTGCATCGGAGTGATATCCTTCATAGATAACGCCTGCATCAAGACTTACTATGTCGCCCTCTTTCAGAAATCTTGTCTTTGATGGTATACCATGAACAACTTCCTCATTCACGGATACACAGATAGATGCCGGATAACCGTTATAATTCAGGAAGGAAGGAATACAGCCATAGCTTCTGATCACTTCTTCACCAAGTTTATCGATCTCATAGGTTGTGATTCCCGGTTTGATCGCCTTCTTCAGCTCCTCATGTGTGAGAGCCAGAATTCTACCGGCTTCTTTCATCAATTCAATTTCTCTCTCAGATTTTATAGATATTGCCATTTTATTCACCTAAAATCTTAACGATTGCTGCAAATACATCATTCATATCCATTGTTCCATCAACTTCTTTCAGGATTCCTTTCTTAGCATAGAAATCGATCAATGGCTGTGTCTGCTCATGATATACTTTCAGTCTGTTTAATACTGTTTCCGGCTGATCGTCATCTCTTAAGATAAGATCGGATGAACATACATCACATTTGCCTTCCACTTTTGTAGGGTTATATACAATATGATATGTTGCACCACAGCCAACGCATGCACGTCTTCCGGACATTCTGCGAACGATATTCTCATCCGGTACTTCTACGTTGATCGCATAGTCTACAGAATCACCGATTGCTGATAATGCTTTGTCAAGTGCCTCTGCCTGTGGAATAGTTCTTGGAAATCCATCAAGGATATATCCCTTTGCGCAGTCGTCTGCTTTGAATCTGTCAATTACCAGATCTACAACTAATTCATCCGGAACAAGAAGTCCCTTATCCATATATTCTTTTGCCTTTGCTCCGAGTTCTGTTCCGTTCTTGATGTTTGCTCTGAAAATATCTCCTGTTGAGATATGTGGTACTCCGTACTTCTCAGCGATCATTTTAGCCTGTGTTCCTTTGCCTGCGCCTGGCGCACCTAACATAATTATCTTCATATATAACCTCCATTTTTTATTTTCCTGCGGGATACGTTCATTGCAATCCCTCCTGTTATCAGCCGTCCTCCAAATGAACAAGCCATAGATACTTATACTATAATACACGAATAGGAAGTGCACAAGTGTACACTCCCATTTTTCGTGTTTTTTATATCTGTATCTTACAATTAATCTAATAAGAATCCCTGATAATGTCTTACTAACATCTGTGATTCCAGACTCTTCATGGTTTCAATTACAACACCAACTACGATGATGATGGATGTTCCACCGAATGAAACATTTACACTGAAAAATCCGTTGAAGAACATAGGAATCATCGCAACGATCAAAAGACCAACTGCTCCGATAAATATAATATAGTTCAGTATTTTATTTAAATAGTCCTGGGTTGGCTTACCTGGTCGAATACCCGGTACAAAACCACCGCTCTTCTTCATGTTATTTGCAATCTCCATCGGATTGAAGGTAATTGCTGTATAGAAATACGCGAAGAAGAATACCAGTAAGATATATACTGCCAATCCAAGGAATCCCCAAGGATAGTTCGGATTAAACCAGTATGACTGGCTCATTCCCTGAAGGATCTTAGCACCAACACCGGATGGACTCTTTCCAAATAAACTCGTTATAATAGAAGGAATCGCCATCAGTGAAGAAGCGAAGATTACAGGAATAACGCCTGCTGTATTTACCTTAAGTGGAATGTTGGAGGACTGACCTCCCATCTGCTTTCTACCCTGAACTTTCTTTGCATACTGTACAGGAATCTTTCTTTCAGCTCCCTGAAGCATACATACAAGAATGGTTACACATACAACAATTGCAACAACCAGAAGTGCGATCAGACACATTCTGACTGCATCTTTGCCTTTGATGAACTGTGTGTAAATATTCTTGAAATCATTTGGCATGGTTGATACGATGTTGATCAACAGGATAATGGAAATACCATTTCCCACACCACGATCTGTTACACGTTCGCCAAGCCACATTACAAATGCACTACCACCTGTAAGGATAACGATCATTGAAAGCACTGTCCAGAAATTGTAGCTGTCCATGAATCCTTTTCTTCCGAAATTGATCGCAAGACCTGCACTTTCCAGAATTGCAAGACCAATCGTTAAGATACGGGTAATTGCTGTAATTTTCTTTCTTCCGTCTTCACCATCTTTCTGCATTTCTTCCAGAGCTGGAATTGCTATGGTAAGAAGCTGGATGATAATGGAAGATGTAATATATGGTGTTACGTTCAATGCAAATATTGACATCTGATCGAACGATCCTCCGGTGAATGAGCTGAACAGATTGAAGGAATCTCCAAGTGCGTTACTTAGATATTCTTTAATCGCTGCTGCTCGGATTCCCGGTACAGTAATCAGGCTTCCCAGCCTGACTACTATGAGAACAAAGAATGTGTATAATAATTTCTGTCTTAATTCCTTTACTTTGAATGCGTTGATAAAGGTTTTAAACATTATTAGATCACCTCTGCTTTTCCGCCAAGAGCTTCAATCTTCTCGGCTGCTGACTTTGAAAAAGCATTTGCCTTAACTGTAAGCTTCTTTGTTAACTCTCCATTTCCAAGAATCTTAACTCCATCACGTGGATTCTTTACGATACCGCATTCAACAAGTGTATCTACTGTAACCTCTGCTCCATCCTCGAAACGATCAAGAACTGAAACATTGATTGCAACGATATCTTTGTGATTGATACATGTAAATCCTCTCTTAGGGATTCTTCTATATAAAGGCATCTGTCCGCCTTCAAATCCTGGTCTAGGTGATCCTGAACGTGCCTTCTGACCCTTATGGCCCTTACCTGCAGTCTTACCATTTCCTGAACCATGACCACGGCCTACTCTGAAATTAGTACTATGCTTAGAACCTTCTGCTGGCTTTAATGTTGATAAATTCACGACCTGCACCTCCTTCAAATATAATTAAATCTCTTCTACCTTTACTAAATAACTAACCTGCTTAACCATACCAAGAGTTGCAGCATTGTTAGGAAGTTCAACTGACTTGTTTACCTTCTTAAGACCTAATGCTTCTACAGTTCTCTTATGCTTTGGTACGCATCCGATTGGTGATTTTACTAAAGTAACTTTTAACTTATCTGCCATCTTATAATACCTCCTTAGTTAAGTATCTCATCAACAGATTTTCCACGAAGTCTTGCGATCTCTTCCGGAGTCTTGATCTCTGAAAGACCTTTGATTGTTGCAAGAACTACGTTCTGTTTGTTGTTTGATCCTAAGGATTTTGTACGGATATTCTTGTATCCAGCAAGCTCAAGTACGTTACGAGCAGGACCACCGGCGATAATACCAGTACCTTCTGGAGCTGACTTAAGCAATACTGTTGCACTACCAAATTCTCCGTTCCAATCATATGGGATACTTCCGTTTTCATTTACAGGAACTGTAACAAGGTGCTTAGCTGCATCTTCCTTACCCTTACGGATAGCTTCAGGAATTTCTACAGCCTTACCAACGCCTACGCCTACATGACCGTTTTTGTCACCAACAACTACAAGACATGCAAATCTAGAATTACGTCCGCCCTTAACAACCTTAGTTACACGTTTGATATCTACTACTTTATCTTCTAATTCTAATTTACTAGCATCAATTATTTCACGCTTCATATGTTGTTCTTCCTCCTTCTTAGAATTCTAGACCAGCTTCTCTTGCTGCATCTGCTAATGCCTGAACCTTACCCTGGTAGATGAATCCTCCTCTGTCAAATACAACAGTCTTGATTCCCTTTTCCAGTGCTCTTTCAGCAACAACTTTACCAACGTATGCTGCTGCATCTACATTATCTGTCTGCTCAAGTGCTTCCTTGATTGACTTCTCTACTGTTGATGCTGCTACAATTGTGTTTCCAACTGAATCATCAATAATCTGAGCGTACATATGATTATTACTTCTGAAAACCGCTAAACGTGGTCTATCTGCTGTTCCAGCTAAATGATTACGAACACGCATATGCTTCTTAATACGAACTTCGCTTCTTGATTCTTTATTAACCATCTTATCTCACTCCTTTATTATTTCTTACCAGTCTTACCAACTTTACGTCTGATAGTCTCGTCAACATACTTGATACCTTTGCCCTTGTAAGGTTCCGGTGCTCTCTTTTCTCTGATCTCTGCTGCATACTGACCAACTTTTTCCTTGTCAATACCAACAACTGAAATCTTGTTACCATCAACCTTTACTTCGATACCTTCTGGGTCAACCATCTCAACTGGATGTGAATAACCAAGAGCAAGAACTAATTTATTGCCCTGCTTCTGAGCTCTATAACCTACACCGTTTACTTCCAGATCCTTAACATAACCCTCTGTAACACCAATGATCATGTTGTGGATAAGTGTTCTGGTAAGTCCGTGTAAAGACTTCATCTTCTTTAAATCATTAGGTCTTGAAACTGTGATTACATCAGCTTCTAACTTAATATCCATTTCTGCCGGGAGAACTCTCTCAAGTGTTCCCTTTGGTCCTTTAACAGTCACTTTATTATTTTCTGCGATATCTACAGTCACTCCTGCAGGTACAGCGATAGGCATTCTTCCGATACGTGACATTTCGCCTTCCTCCTTAAAATTTATATTATTTGTATTTGTGCTGCACGGAGTGTATCCATGCAGGCTTTAACCTCCGGTATTTTTCAGGAAATGATGCCGGAGGGATTGTTTTATCAGCTTTCGCACTAACTTCGCACGGTGCTTTCAGCTTGTGCTCACTAAGTGCTCTAATGACATCCACTCGAACTAAACTCATCCATCGTCTTCGACTCGTATTCGTTAAGTCTCGGGATGGGCTTTCGCACTAACTTCGCACGGTGCTTTCAGCTTGTGCTCACTAAGTGCTCAATGCCTACCAAACAAATGCTAATACTTCGCCACCAACATTCTGCTTTCTTGCTTCCTTGTCAGTAAGTACACCTTTGTTTGTTGAAATAATTGCAGTTCCGAGTCCACCAAGTACTCTTGGGAGCTCATCCTTGCTTGCATATACACGAAGACCTGGCTTAGAGATTCTCTTAAGGCCTGTGATGATCTTCTCGTTCTTATCTGCACCATACTTCAATGTAATTTTGATTGTCTCAAACTTACCATCTTCGATAATGTCTACTGCCTGAACATATCCTTCTGATAAAAGGATGTCAGCAATAGCCTTTTTCATCTTTGAAGCAGGGATTTCTACTGTATCATGTTTTGCTGTGTTAGCATTACGAATTCTTGTAAGCATATCTGCTATTGGATCGCTCATTGACATAATGTTTCTTCCTCCTTCTATCTCTTACCAGCTTGATTTCTTAACGCCAGGGATCTGTCCCTTGTATGCTAATTCACGGAAGCAGATTCTACAGATTCCGTATTTCTTTAATACTGAGTGTGGACGTCCACAAATCTTGCAACGTGTATATTCTCTTGATGAGAACTTCTGTTTACGCTGCTGTTTAACTTTCATTGCTGTCTTAGCCATAACGAATCTTCCTCCTTTAATTATTTGCTGTAAGGCATACCAAATAATGTTAACAGTTCGCGACCTTCTTCGTCTGTCTCTGCTGTTGTAACAAAGATGATATCCATACCTCTGACTTTATCAATCTTATCGTACTCGATTTCCGGGAAAATGAGCTGTTCCTTGATACCTAAAGCATAGTTACCTCTGCCATCGAAACCGTTAGGGTTAACACCTCTAAAGTCACGTACACGAGGAAGTGCAAGGTTTACAAGACGATCTAAGAACTCATACATCTTCTCGCCACGAAGTGTTACTTTACATCCGATAGGCATTCCTTCTCTTAACTTGAAGTTAGCAACTGACTTTCTCGCACGTGTAACAACTGCCTTCTGACCGGCGATTGTTTCAAGATCCTTGATAGCTGCGTCTAAAACTTTAGCATTTTCTCTTGCTTCACCAACGCCCATGTTAATAACGATCTTATCAAGCTTTGGGATCTGCATTACATTTTTATATCCAAATTTTTCAGTCATGGCGCTTTTAATTTCAGCGTCATACTTTTCTCTAAGTCTACTCAACTAAGACGACCTCCTTCCAATTAATCTATCTTCTCTGTTTTGCCATCTACTTTAGCAACACGGACTTTATCTTTACCTGTTCCTTCAAAACCAACTCTTACCGGCTTGCCTTTGTAAAGATACATTACATTGGAGATGTCCATTGGAGCTTCCATTTCGATAATTCCGCCTGCCTGGTTAGCCATGCTTGGCTTGCTGTGCTTAAATACTTTATTTACGCCTTCAACGACTACAGTACCGTTCTTCTTGTCAACATGAAGAACCTTGCCTTCTTTACCTTTATCCTTGCCGGCAATAACCTGTACCATATCATCTTTCTTAATCTTTAATGTTGCCATGGTCTACACCTCCTTATAATACTTCAGGTGCAAGTGAGACAATCTTCATGAACTTCTTGTCTCTTAACTCTCTTGCAACTGGTCCAAAGATACGTGTTCCTCTTGGATTTAAATCGTCTTTTATAATAACTGCTGCATTCTCATCAAACTTGATGTATGAACCATCCTTACGACGAGCGCCCTTCTTTGATCTTACTACTACGGCCTTAACAACATCACCTTTTTTAACAACTCCGCCTGGTGTTGCGTCTTTAACTGAGGCAACGATGATATCGCCGATATTTGCATATCTTCTTACTGAGCCGCCTAAAACTCTGATGCAAAGGAGCTCTTTGGCACCAGTATTATCAGCAACTTTAAGTCTTGTTTCCTGCTGAACCATTTTATTTGCCTCCTTATTTAGCCTTCTCTATAATCTCAACAAGTCTCCATCTCTTGTCCTTTGATAAAGGTCTTGTCTCCATAACTCTTACTCTATCGCCAATATTGCACTCATTCTTCTCATCATGAGCCTTTAACTTGTAAGTTCTCTTTACGATTTTTCCATAAAGAGGATGCTTAACATTATCTACGATAGAAACAACGATTGTCTTGTCCATCTTGTCACTTGTAACGATACCTACACGTGTTTTTCTCAGATTTCTTTCCACAATATATTCCTCCTTCTAAGATAATTAAGCATTAGCCTTCTGGGCTATAACTGTCTGTATTCTTGCAATATTCTTTCTTACGTCTTTGATTCTGCTTGTGTTCTCTAACTGATTTGTAGCATTCTGGAATCTTAAGTTGAATAATTCCTTCTTTGCAGCTACTAATTCGTTCTGAAGCTCATCAACAGATTTAGCATTTAATTCGTTCATATAGTCCTTAGTTTTCACTGCCTGCTACCTCCTCTAAATCTTCTTTTGAAACGATCTTACACTTAAGTGGAAGCTTGTGCATAGCAAGTCTTAAAGCTTCTTTTGCTACTTCTTCAGGTACGTCTGCAATCTCGAACATAACTCTACCCGGCTTAACAACTGCTACCCAGTACTCAAGTGCTCCCTTACCTGAACCCATACGAGTTTCAGCCGGCTTAGCTGTAACTGGCTTATCAGGGAAGATCTTGATAAATACTTTACCACTACGCTTCATATATCTTGTCATCGCAATACGGGCTGCTTCGATCTGGTTTGACTTAATCCATGCAGGCTCAAGTGCTACTAAACCATACTGACCGTTTGTAATCTTATTGCCTCTAAGTGCCTTACCAGCCATAGTTCCTCTGAACTGCTTACGACGCTTTACTCTCTTAGGCATTAACATTATTTATCCGCTCCTTCCTTATTTCCTTTTACAGGAAGTACTTCACCATGGTAAACCCATGTCTTAACACCAACTTTACCAAATGTTGTGTCTGCTTCAGCAAAACCATAATCAATGTCAGCACGAAGTGTCTGAAGAGGAATTGTTCCCTGGCTGTAGAACTCTGTTCTAGCCATATCAGCACCACCAAGACGTCCTGAACATGAAGCCTTGATACCAAGCGCTCCGGCTTTCATTGTTCTACTCATGCATGACTTCATTGCTTTTCTGAATGAGATACGGTTCTCAAGCTGTGCTGCAATGTTCTCAGCTACTAACTGTGCGTCTGCATCCGGCTTCTTGATTTCTTTTACATCGATGAACAGCTTCTTATCTGTAAGCTTCTGTGCATCTGCTTTGATCTTTTCAATTCCAGCTCCGCCCTTACCGATGATAACACCAGGCTTAGCTGTATATAATGCAACCTTTACTCTGTCTGCAGCTCTCTCGATCTCGATCTTTGAGATATTTGCATTGTAAAGTGTCTTCTTTAAATAAGTTCTGATTTTATGATCTTCTACAAGGTTGTTAGAAAATTCATCATTCTTTGTGTCAGCATACCATCTTGAATCCCAATCTTTGATAACGCCGACTCTTAAACCATGAGGATTAACTTTCTGTCCCATTATTTACCTCCTATCTCTCGTCAAGCACGATTGTGATGTGACTTGTTCTCTTCTCGATTCTATATGCTCTACCCTGGGCTCTTGGATGAACTCTCTTCATTGTAGGTCCCTTGTTAGCGTAGCACTCTGCTACATAAAGGTCCTCTGCCTTAAGTCCATTGTTGTTTTCAGCATTTGCGATTGCTGACTTTAACAGCTTCTCTATAACACTTGAACCATATCTTGGGTTGTATGCCAGAATACCAAGTGCAGTCTGAACATCCTTACCTCTGATGGCATCTAATACGAAACAAGCCTTTGTTACTGACACTCTTGCATATGATACCTTAGCTGATGGTCTGGTATCTTTATTCTCATTTCTGAGTCTCTTATCATGGGATCTATGTCCTTTAGCCATGATTTAGTCCTCCTTTCAAATATTCCAAATATTATCTTCTACCCTTCTTTTCGTCTTTACCATGACCTCTGTAGGTTCTGGTAACTACGAACTCACCAAGCTTATGTCCAACCATGTCTTCTGTAACATATACAGGTACATGCTTTCTTCCATCATGAACTGCGATTGTATGACCTACGAATGATGGGAAAATTGTTGAACGTCTTGACCAGGTCTTAACAACTTCTTTGCTATTGCTTGCATTCATAGCATCTATCTTCTTGAGTAAATGCTCATCTGCGAATGGTCCTTTTTTTAATGAACGAGCCATTGTCATACCTCCTTATTAACTATTTAATGCTCTTGCCGTCTCTTCTTCTTACGATCATCTTATTAGACTGCTTGTTCTTCTTTCTTGTCTTTAATCCCATTGCTGGCTTACCCCATGGAGTTGAAGGGCCTGAACGACCGATTGGTGCTCTACCTTCACCACCACCATGTGGATGGTCATTAGGGTTCATAACAGAACCACGAACTGTTGGTCTAATACCCATGTGACGTTTACGTCCGGCTTTACCAATGTTAACAAGGCCATGCTCAATGTTTCCTACCTGACCGATTGTTGCACGGCAGATGATTGGAACCATTCTCATTTCGCCTGAAGGAAGTCTTAATGTTGCATACTTTCCTTCCTTAGCCATAAGCTGTGCTGAGTTACCTGCTGAACGAACAAGCTGTCCGCCCTTACCCGGGTATAACTCGATGTTGTGTACTAATGTACCAACTGGAATATTCTGAAGTGGGAGGCAGTTACCAACTTTGATCTCTGCTTCAGCGCCACTCATAAGAACATCTCCTACTGCTAACTTATAAGGAGCAAGGATGTATCTCTTCTCGCCATCAGCGTAGAACAGAAGTGCAATGTTTGCTGATCTGTTTGGATCATATTCGATTGCATTAACTGTTGCTGGAATTCCATCCTTATCGTTTCTCTTGAAATCTATAATTCTGTATTTACGTTTCTCACCACCACCGTGATGTCTAACTGTGATCTTTCCCTGATTATTACGACCAGCTGTCTTGCTCATTGATACAACGAGTGATTTCTCAGGTGTTGATTTTGTGATCTCTGAAAAATCAAGGCCAGTCATATTTCTTCTGGAAGGTGTATATGGGTTATATGTCTTAATTCCCATTTTTGTTCTCCTTTCGGTTCAATTTATTGTCACGCTTTTTTGCGTATAAATCTGTTTCGTTATTTTACAGTCCTTCGAAAATTTCGATCTCTTTACTTGCTTCTGTAAGTTTAACGATTGCTTTCTTGTACTTGTCTGTTCTTCCAAGTGTTACGCCACGTCTCTTAACCTTACCGTCATTGTTCATGGTGTTAACCTTAGCAACTTCTGTTCCTTCGAACATCTTCTCTACAGCTTCTTTGATCTGAGACTTTGTTGCTTCCGGGTGTACAAGAAATGTGTACTTCTTCTCTGCCATTGCATTCATACTTTTCTCTGTGATTACAGGCTTAAGTATAACGTCATAATATTTGATGTCTGCCATTATGCGTACACCTCCTCAATTGCTGCTACAGCATCCTTTGTAAGAACAAGCTTATCATACTTAAGAATGTCATATACACTCAGTGAGTTTGTAGCTGTTGTCTTAACTGTTGGAATGTTGTTTGCTGAAAGAACAACCTTGTCGTTCTTATCCTTTGTTACTACTAATGACTTAGGAGCTTTAAGATTTGCAAGGATCTTTGCGAATACGCTTGTCTTAACCTCTTCTAATTCAATCTTGTCAACTACAACAAGTTTATCTTCTGCAAGCTTTGCTGAAAGTGCTGACTTCATAGCAAGCTGCTTTTCTTTCTTATTCATCTTAACTGAATAATCTCTTGGCTTTGGTGCAAATACAACTCCGCCGCCTGTCCACTGTGGAGATCTTGTTGAACCCTGTCTTGCATGACCTGTTCCTTTCTGTCTCCATGGCTTTCTTCCACCACCTGATACTTCAGAACGAGTCTTTGCGCTCTGTGTACCCTGACGGCTATTTGCCAGCTGGCCAACTACAGCCAGATGCATTAAATGTTCATTTATCTCTACACCGAATATAGAATCATTGAGTTCTAATGTCTCAACTTCTTTTCCTTCGATGTCATAAACCTTAACTGATGCCATTTTCGTTCCTCCTTCCTAAAGACTACTTGCCAGTCTTTACTGTATCCTTAATCATTACTAATGATTTCTTTGGTCCCGGAACTGCGCCCTTTACCAAAATAACATCATTTTCTACATCTATCTTAACTACCTCAAGGTTCTGGATTGTAACTCTTACGCTACCCATATGTCCAGGCATCTTCTTACCTTTGAATACTCTACCTGGTGTAGTAGCTGAACCGTTTGAACCTGCATGTCTGTGATACTTGGAACCATGTCCTGAAGGGCCTGACTTTAAGCCGTGTCTCTTAAGACCGCCTGCATATCCCTTACCTTTTGTCTTTGCTGTAACGTCGATCTTGTCTCCTTCAGCAAATACATCGGCTTTGATCTCTGCACCAAGTTCGTACTGAGCACAGTCATCAAGTCTGAACTCTCTGTAGAAAGTCTTAGGTGTTGTGTTTGCTTTCTTTGCATGTCCAACTTCTGCCTTACCAGCACCATGTGGGTTTCTGATTACTTTCTTTCCTGATACATCTTTTGTTGTGATTCTTTCTTTCTTTTCGCCGAATCCTACCTGAATTGCATCATAACCGTCATTCTCAACTGTTTTTACCTGGGTTACAACACATGGACCAGCCTGTAAAACTGTTACCGGCACTAAAACGCCGTTTTCGTCGAAGATCTGAGTCATTCCGACTTTTGTTGCTAAAATAGCTTTCTTCATTTTAAGTTTTCCTCCTAATTTAATTCACAGCGGATTGTCTTGACAATCATACTAAATTACATCCTTCGGATGCATTAGGTTACTGCTTGTGCACTGTTTCGTGCTATGTTTGTTTTTTTGTGATTTGATTAGTTCACTTCTAATTTTTGTGGCTGATTATTTCATCTTTACGTCGATGTATACGCCAGCTGATAAATCGATCTTCTGTAATGCATCAATTGTCTTCTGTGTTGGTGCAATCACGTCGATTAATCTCTTATGAGTTCTCTGCTCGAACTGTTCTCTTGAATCTTTGTACTTATGAACAGCTCTGAGGATTGTAATCTTCTCAACCTTTGTAGGCATTGGAACCGGTCCGCTGACTTTAGCTCCTGTCTTTTTAACAGTATCGATGATCTGTCCAGCAGCCTGATCGATAAGTTTGTGGTCGTACGCCTTCAATGTGATTCTCATAATCTGTTTTGCCATAAAAAAAGCCGCCTCCTTTTCGCACTTTTTAATAGTACAACAAGTGGTGACTGTACACTCTCCCGTGTGTATCCTGAATTAAATCAGAATCAACACGTCGTTTCTATCCTTTTGATAGACAGTTATTGGTACAGTGACTTGTCGTCAGTAATTTTTTATTGACATTCGCTCCACGAAAAACCTATATCTATACGATACAGCAACCTCCGTTTCAACGCTATCATGTCACAGCACGTTTGATTATATAACACGTTTTTGCGGAATGCAAGCATTTTTTCTATATTTTTTAAGAATTTTTTTATTATATTTCCCTGCATTTCTTCATCCGTCATACTGTTATATTTTATCTGTTTCTTCTATATATAATGCACAATAGAAACGTTATCGCTTATTTCAGCTTAAAGCTCTGTTTCAGTTTCACGCCCCTGTTATTATATATTTCCAGCTTCGGGAAACTTAAAAGAAAAGCGATATCCGATGCGTAACCATAATTTCTGGTATCAAATCGTTCGAATTCTTCTGATAATGCATCAAACAGCTCCTGCATATCATCTATCTTGTTATTCCGTTCTGACAGATACGATGTGATAAAGTGTTCTACGTTTTCCCGGTCATCGATCATCTCGAGATAATACTGCTCTCCAGCTTTATAGAATTGAATATCTTTTCCATTTTTCAGGATTAGTTCTTCCATGCTGGTATATCCATAGTTTCTGGTATCGAATTCTGTGTGCAGCTTTGTGAGCTTATATATCAATCCTGCCAGTTCTGTACAGATACCCGAAGCTCTTTCTTCTATTATAATGCGGTAGACATCAGATACAATCTCTGATAATGGTGTCAGACACTGTTCCGGTTCATAGCCCTGCAAAATATCTATATAACAGAAGCGATTACATCTGCGGATAAACGATTCGCTGTGTGCGTTACTGCCAAATACCCGAATATTCTTGCCCTGCTCCTGTGCCTTTACAACTGCCGCCAGGATCGTATCATCATCGGTCACAATATCGATTCCTTCGACCTGCCGGTCAAATGCATGGGCAACCAATTCTGTTATAAAAGTGCAGCCGGCATGATTTCCCCGTTCTTCTGCTCCCATCACGCGAAATCCCTGCTTCTGCAGTTCTTCTTTCGAAGCTTTTGAAACATAGCCGCATGCCAGACGGTCGATCAGATCATCCTGAATCATGATCTCTCTGCATACAAGCGGTGCATAAACGGTATCCACTGTATTACAATCATATATTAAAATTCGCTTCATGAATGGCTCCTTTCTTCCGTCAGCACAAGCTGCATCAGAGTCTGGTGAATGCCAAAGGTCCGGCACAACCGTTCCGCTTCTGCTTTTGCCCGCTCCCGTTTCTCCTCTGATACCGGTTTCTTCACTGCCCGGATCAGAATATTTTTAGGTGAATGTTCAATATCAATAAATTCCAACAGATCTGTCTTATATCCACAATATTCCAGCATACATCCACGGATCGCATCAGTCATCAATGCCGCTGTCCGTTCCTTGATGATTCCGTACTTGGTCAGTGCCGACAACTCCTCCGACCGGATCTGTTTATTTAACTCATGCTGGCAGCACGGAACAGATAAGATGTATGTCGTGTTCCAGCAGATCGCATTATAGAGCGCATAGTCAGTTGCCGTATCACAGGCATGCAAGGTCACTACCATATCCACCTTACGGTCTGTCCGGTATCCATTAATATCACCGATTTTAAACTTCAGATCTGTATATCCGCATTTTTCTGCCAGCTTATTACAGTTCTTTATTACCTGTTCTTTCAGATCAAGCCCTGTGATATGTGCCGTCATATGACGGATCTCTACTATATAATAATATAAGAAGAAAGTCAGATAGGATTTGCCGCATCCAAAATCAATAATGTTGATCTCATCGCCTTTATAAGTCTTTAACACATCATCGACCATCTCGATAAAGCGGTTGATCTGACGGAACTTATCATACATGGAGGAAACTACTTTTCCCTCTTCGGTAAATATTCCAAGCTCCCGGAATGCAGGAATATCCATTCCCTCATCCAGAATATATTTCTTCTTGCGATTATTACCGCCGACCAATATCGTCTTATTCTCCGCCTGTCTGCGGCTGACTGCCAGATTTCCTTTTTTTGCCTGCTTTTACATCATAATCTGTCGTCAGAGAAAATGCATTCATCTGCTTAAACTCTGCCGGAAAATGCATCGCAATATGCTCTGCCAGCCTTCCTTCTTCGATATTCTCATGAAAGACCTGCGTCTGTGTATATTTCTCAAGCTGGTATGCATTTCTGCCCTTTAATACCTTTCGGGCAAATATGATCTTCTTGTATTCTCCCTTTCCATTGCTCAGTACGACCTTATGTGGATGTGTCTCCGCGATCTCTTTTATAATATCCATATATTTCTCCATGTTTTCTGTCTTGTATCTGCTTATCATTTTGTGAAACACAGCTCATGAAATGTCCTTCACATAATTAACATTTTCACGAGCAAATAATTTGGCATTCATTATATTCCAAATTATCTATTGCAATTATATATTTTCATTTTGCTCTACTGCTGTGATTTTATCACCCCGGCAGATATCGGTCAATTTGTTTTCCTTATATGCCGATTTCATTTTCTTTCTATGCAGATTTCATCGTTGACTTGAAAATGACTGCACCTTATAATATAGTAGTTTTATATAAATATTTCAAACGAAACGAGGATATCGATTATGTGGACAGCCGATCACTGGCAGGATTATGAAGTAATAGATTGTTCAGATGGAGAAAAACTGGAACGATGGGGCAAATACATTCTCCTTCGTCCGGATCCACAGGTTCTGTGGTCAACTCCGAAAACAGATAAACGCTGGAAGCAGCTAAATGGTCACTACCACCGCAGCAATAAGGGCGGCGGTGAATGGGAGTTCTTTAACCTTCCGCAGCAATGGTCGATTCATTATAAAGATCTGACCTTTAACCTAAAACCATTCAGCTTCAAACACACCGGTCTGTTTCCGGAACAGGCAGCCAACTGGGACTGGTTCTCTGACCTGATCCGCTCATCGAAAAAGAAAGAGATCAAGGTATTAAACCTTTTCGCTTACACCGGCGGTGCAACCTGTGCGGCAGCAAAAGCAGGTGCGGCAGTTACTCATGTTGATGCTTCTAAAGGCATGGTTACATGGGCAAAGGAAAATGCAGTCTCATCCGGACTCGAAGATGCTCCGATCCGCTGGATCGTTGATGACTGTGTAAAATTCGTAGAACGTGAGATCCGCCGTGGCAATCACTATGATGCGATCATTATGGACCCACCATCCTACGGCCGAGGACCAAAGGGCGAGATCTGGAAGATCGAAGAAAAGATACATCCGTTTATCAAGCTGTGCAGCGAGTTGCTCTGCGATGATCCGCTTTTCTTTCTGGTTAATTCCTATACGACCGGACTTGCACCAGCCGTTCTTACCTATATGATAGCAACCGAGGTACAGTCTAAATTCGGCGGTCATGTTATCTCCGACGAAGTAGGACTTCCGGTTACAGGCTCCGGTCTGGTACTGCCATGCGGCGCTGCCGGAAGATGGAGTAAATAAACAAATACGGGACAATTATTATCTTTGTGAAGCAAACCTAATAATTGTCCCGTATTTATTTTATATAGTCCTACCAGTTTCTCTCGTCCATATCCAGATATGTCTTATGCGTTCCGACATATTTGTAAGCCGGACGGATGATCTTACCGGCATTTACCAACTCTTCTATTCTATGTGCGCTCCAGCCTGCGATTCTTGCGATCGCGAAGATTGGAGTAAACAGTTCAATCGGTATATCAAGCATACGATATACAAATCCACTGTAGAAATCGACATTTGCAGAGATAACGGAGTTTCGCTTCTTTGCAAGAAGCTCCATAGAGATCCGTTCAATATCCGTGTACAGCTTGAACTCCTCCTGCATACCCTTTTCTTCTGCAAGTCTTCCGGCATAACGCTTCAGGATCCTGGCTCTTGGATCGGACACCGTATAAACAGCATGTCCCATACCATAGATCAGACCGCTATGATCAAAGCCCTTCTTATCAAGCAGTCCCTGAAGATATTCACGGATCGCCGCTTCATCGCTCCAGTCTTTTACATGAGCCTTCAAGTCATCCATCATCTGCTGAACCTTCAGGTTCGCACCACCATGCTTCGGTCCTTTTAAAGAACCGAGAGAACCGGCAACGGTTGAATAGGTATCAGTTCCGGTTGATGATATAACATGTGTTGTAAATGTGGAATTGTTACCACCACCATGCTCTGAATGAAGCACCAGACAGATATCCAGTACCTGCGCTTCAAGCTCAGTATACTTCTTATCCGCACGGATCAGGCGGAGGAAATTCTCTGCTGTCGAAAGGCCCGGCTTCGGATTGTGAATGATAAGACTCTTATCCTGATAATAATGCTTATAGCCCTGATAGCCATACGCAGCGATCAGCGGAAACTGTGCAATCAGTTCCATACTTTGACGAAGGACATTTCGAATGCTGATGTCATCCGGGCAGTCATCATATGAATATAAAGTAAGCACACATCGCTGTAAGACATTCATCATATTCTTACTTGGTGCTTTTAAGATCACATCACGAGCAAACTTTCTTGGGAGCTCCCGAAATGTCTCCATCAATTCCTTAAATTTATTAAACTGAGTTCTGGTCGGCAGTTCACCGAATAAAAGCAGGTAAATCGTCTCCTCAAAGCCGAACTTGCTTCCGTGGAATCCACGTTCCAGATCTTCGATATTATATCCCTGAATATAGAGTCTTCCGTCTGAAGGAACCAGTTCACCATCCTGAACCGCAAAACCGGATACATCTGAAATCTCTGTCAGACCTGTTAAGACACCTTTTCCATTTGAATCACGAAGGCCTCTCTTAACATCATATGTAACATAGAGGTTCTGATCGATCGTACCTGAATCATTGCAATAACCAACCAGTTCATCTAAAATTTTCTCGTACTCTGCACTTCCCTTTTCCAAACCTCTATCTCCTTTCGAATATAGTATTTAAGCCAAGCTTAAGTTTATCAAACTTTCGCCTGGCTTGCAAGACTATTTCGCTGCCTGTAAGGCAGTCTCATCTATTTCTATAATATATTTTTCAAATGCATTTATGATCGTGGTATCCAGGTATCTGGATTCCCGTGCAAAATCCCTGCCATAATTACTATGCACATGACCATGTACCAGATACTGCGGATGATAGTCTTCGATCATTGTCCGGAAGCACTTGAAACCGGTATGACAAAGATCCTCGGAATCATTGATCCGATACGCAGGGGCATGCGTGATCATAATATCAAATCCACGATGTTTTCTTATCTGCCGACCCAGCTTACGGATGCGTTTCTCCATTGCTTTCTCGGTATACTGATGCGGCGCACCATTGTACTGATACTCCATGCAGCCTCCAAGACCCAAGATCCGTATTCCTTTATATACATAGATTCGATCGTCGATGCAGATACAGCCATCCGGTGGTGTGTCTGCATAACAGGTATCGTGGTTTCCATATACATACAGAACCGGAGCATGCGTAAATGTCGCAAGGAACGACAGATACTGCGGTGCAAGGTCACCGCAGGAAATGATCAGATCAATTCCTTCTAATTTTTTCTTATCAAAATAATCCCATAGGTATTTTGATTCTGCATCCGCCAGAACAAGAATCTTCATATCCGTATCTCCGTGTTTTCTTTTCTTTTCTACGAAACTGTACCCCGCCTGTTTCCATAAAGAAAACACGCTCATCTACATTCGTACTCCGGATCACAAGACCCGCATAGCCTTATTATACTATGTCTGTAGTTTTTTTCAATTCCAGATTTTCCGGCGTATTTACTCCCTGGAAGGTAACAACATCTCTGGCATCTTCTACCAGCTCATCCAGAGTCGGGATCGAACCAACAACAATATCTGCCAGCCAATCCATCTTCATGATCTCCTCAGGGCTCATCTCACCATCTTCATCATCACGAACCACTCCATTCTGTGAATAGAGCTTGCCGTAGAATGGACTTACCGTACCATCCTTGATCAGCTGTTTCATCAGATTTACCAGTCTGGCTGTTCCAACCGGAAGATGGTTCGAACAGATCACATCGATCACTCCGGCAGACATGCCCCACCAGTAATTCAGAACCTTTACTTTCTCGTTCTTTTCTTCCAGCTTCCAGTTACCATCCAGAATCAACTGAACGATCTTCTCATAAAATATGCGCCAGTTGTAAAATGGCATCGCAAGGTTCGATATCTCGTCCCCATCGCAGGAATACAGACCGAATTCACGGGAGGCCGTAAGCGGTGTGATCATATCCTTATCGGATACATAAGAAATGCCCAGTTCCTTAAACCGTTTCTTCGGATCGGAGCCTTTGACCTTTGACCACTCCAGATAGATCTTCGCTCTTGGATTCACAAACTTTGCTCCCATCGCAAATGCGTTGATGTTCGCCGTCGTTCCATAGATCGGATAATCAGCCACATAACCGATCCTGCCATCCTCACAGAGTGAACCTGCGATAATACCGGTTATAAACTTCGCCTCATACATTCTCGCATAATACGTTCTGACATGGCTGGTCGATACATTTAACGAGCAGTTTAATATCTTCAATTCCGGATATTTGATCGCTGCCTTTAATGACTCCGGAAGCATCTCCGGGCCGGTTGTAAATACAACATCGAATTTGTCCTGTGCGATCTTCTCCAGGCATTCTGCAAGCTTCGTATTATCATCCATATTCGAAAAAGTATGTGTCTCAACCCGATCCTTGAATTTACCTTCTACGCCCATTCTTCCGAGATCATGGCTGTAGATCCATACAGAATTCTCAGGCTCTTTATCATAAACAAATGCAATCTTAAGCTTCTTCGGTACCGGCGTGATACTGAACAGCTTCTTCTTTGACTCTACCGGTTCCAGCTTCGGAACGATCGTCATGTTCTTCTTCTGTGCACTTAACACGATCTCGTCCCAGACCTTTTCCAGATTTGCCTTTACTTCATCATAAGACATATCCTGTAATGCCTTGTATCCATATACATTTAAAAATACAAGCATAGCATCATCTACCGTGATCGGAAGACTGTCACTGCCGTTTTTCTGCCTGTATGCTGTATCAAATGCCAGATGTGCCGAATTCAGGTTCATACGATCATCATCCGTAAATCCACCATCCGGTGTCAATCCTATATATTCTCTTAATTTGTCATATCCGCCAAGCTGTGTGAACCATATATAGTTGATTCCTGTCTGCTTATGGAAATCTACAAATTCATAATAAATCTTGTTTTCCAGCTCATCTGTCCGCTTCGGCAGCTTTCTGGTTACCATCGCAGGGACAGAATCCGCACCGAAATATTTCAGTACGCTGACACGCTTATTTCCCTCTATGACATAGAATTTATTCATATATTCATATACTTTGATCGGATCATGGATTCCTTCTTCTATATGAGAGTCACAGAGAGATGACCATTTATTTCCGAATTCAGAATTCGCATCTAATATAGGCATGAAGTTACTTGCAAATGCTGTAGTACGGCCTTTTGTCGCTGTACCTACAACCCGATCGAGAGAAATATGCTGTAAACCAAGATTTACTTCGCCTGCAATATCGGAATTCGTGATCAGTTCATCCAGTACCGGCAGATATGGATATTCATTTTTGGAAAGTGCAGCCTGATATCTCTTTTCACCAAGCTTCTGCGCTTTTACATAATCATTTAATGACATGTTAAAAACCTCCTATCTGTGTCTAAATCAACCTGTTTAACTCATTGTCCTATCATTTTTCCGTTCACTATATATATACAACAAAAACCGAAAATTACCAGTGGTAAATCGTATTTTCATCTTTTTCACGCCTTAAAATTTCTTATGTCGGTAAAGTTTTGTATATTTTTAATAAAATGAATTGTGCATTTCTTACATTTTTACCTTGAAATTTAAAATAGCGTGTGTTAATATAGTATCAGAATAGTAAATAACATACAATCTTGAATTTCAAATCGGTGTGTGTGAATACTTATAAATCAAAGGAGCCTGTTTCCTAACTTCTTACAGGCTCCTTTTCCTTGTCTTTTTATCTGCTCTGAAAGGTGATCGTTATCTCTGTCCCCACATTCGGTTCACTTGTTATATCAAGCTTCGCATCATGCTGCGCTACGATGTGTTTTACGATCGCAAGTCCGAGACCGGTTCCTCCGGTCGACTTCGACCGACTCTTATCGACCCGGTAGAATCTCTGGAACACCAGCCCCAGATGCCCCTCAGGTATTCCGATACCGGTATCCTTCACCTTCATGACAACTGAATGATCTTTCTCATAAGAATACACAGTTACTTCTACGGTTCCATCCGGTTTATTATATCGGATCGCATTATCGGTCAGATTGTATACCAGTTCTTCCATCATCATCTTATTACCCATAATATAACTTGGCTGACCGGAAAACTTCAATGTAACGTTATGTTTTTCTGCCGACAGCATCAGCATATCCACATTCGATCTTGCAACCGCGCACAGATCGATTCGTTCCATAGACGGTGCATTCTCTGTTACATCAAGCTCTGACAGACGAATAATGTCATTGATAAGGGTAAGCAGTCGATTTGAATTACGATGGATCTCTGTAGCAAATCGTCTGACATCACCATCTGTCGCCATCCCGTTTTCAATCAGCTCAGAATAACCGGAGATCGCTGTCAGAGGTGTTTTTAACTCATGAGATACATTTGCCGTAAATTCCTGTCGCATCTGTGCATTCTCCATAATATCACTATGCTGTTCCCTAATTGTATCAATCAATGGACGGATCTCCTTATAGGCGTTAATATCATCAATATGATCCAGATCCTTTGCCATCTGTCCGATCGGACGGACGATACTCTTTGTCAGATATCGTGATATCAGAACCACGGCAGTCACAAGCACCAGCATAATAACTGTCATGCTTGGAAGTCCCTTCAAAAATACACTGACAATGCTGCTTGTCTCCTTTGATACACGAAGTACACAACCATTTGAAAGCCGGATCGCATAGTAGAATGTGCTCATATTGAGCGTCTGGGAAAGACGGGTATCCTCGCCTTCTCCTTTCTCAAATGCCTCCTCGATCTCCGGTCTGTCGTTGTGTTTTCCCATGGACTCCAGATCTGCCATGTTATCATATTTAACCGTTCCATCCGGTGCAACTAATGTAATACGCAGTTCTGTATTCTTAATCCTTACATTGCGAAGCTCACTGATATCATCAAATAATCCTGCACTCTTCAAGGTCTGTGTGTAATTTTCCAGATCGCGCATGATCTCCTTTTTAAACAGATCATAATAAACCGTTGTCGAAAGTATCATCGTACACAATATCGCAATCAGCGTCAATGCTATAAAGCGACTGTTGATCTTGCTGGATAATCGTTTGTCTTTTCTGACCTTCTTATCCTTTTTATCTTTCTGTTCTTCCATAAAAACCTGTTCTTTCTGTTATAAGATTCTTCTGTTATAAGATTTTCCTGTTTCTTCTTATTTATTCTTATCCATTCTCATTCCATCTTATATCCGACATTACGAACTGTCTTGATCATATTCCCTGCATCTCCCAGTTTCTGGCGCAGCGTCTTGATATGCATATCAAGAGTTCTGGATTCACCTTCGTAATCCGTTCCCCACACATCCATCATGATCACTTCTCTCCGCAGTACAATTCCGGCGTTGATCATTAGCAGCTTTAACAATTCAAATTCCTTAAAGGTCAACTCACACGGAACATCATTCACCTGCACGATACGTTTCTCGGAATCAAGGGTTACGTTCTTCAGTCGAAGAATCTGATCCTCCTGAATACTCTTACTTCTGCGAAGCAATGCTTTAACTCTGGATATAAGCTCCATTACGCCGAATGGCTTTGTCAAATAATCATCTGCTCCGATATCCAGTCCCTTTACCTTATCAAGTTCTGTTGTCTTTGCCGTCACAAGAATGATCGGCACGCGCACAGTCTCCGGACGTTCTCTTAACTTTCTGACAATCTCCAGTCCATCCTGATCCGGTAACATGATATCCAGTAGGATCAGATCCGGAATCTTCTCAGCTATTCTGGAAAAGAAACTCTTCGCATTCGCAAAACCTTCTGTTACGTATCCCGTGTTCTTTAAGGCAAACATTTCTATTTCCTGAATGTTCATATCATCTTCTACAATATAAATCAATGCCTGCATCTGCCGTTCCTCCTGTCTCTGTTCTTTCTTATTTATAATAATATATTTCTAATATATGGTCAAAGTAATTTGCACTTTATGATATTGTATACTTTACTATAAACTATACTTTTCCTTATACATGCTGTACATCGCCTGAAACTCTACATTTGATTCCTGTTTGACCCGGTTTAGATACTCATGCGTATCAAAGCTGTCTGTCTTAACCTGAAGCAATGATGCAGCCACATTTGAACAATGGTCTGCCACACGTTCATAATTATTCAGAAGATTTTCAAGGGCAATACCAAGCTCGATCGTACATTTTCCCTTCTGCAGACGTTTGATATGCTGCTTTTTGATCGTAGCATTCAGTCCATTAATTACTTCCTCCAATGGTTCAATCCGCTTTGCTATCTTCATATCATCTTCATTCAGCGCTTTACAGGTCATGCTCATGATCTCATAAACTGCATTTGAATACAGATTTAATTCTGCCATTGCCTTATCTGAGAACACCATTTCTTCCTTGTGCATCTTGGCATAAATTTCTGCGATTGCTAATGCATGGTCGGAGATACGCTCCAGATCTCCGATACAATGAAGCCCATTGGATACACGTTTGCTGTCTTCCTCCGCCAGTTCTTTTCCGCTGACTTTCGCCAGATATGTTCCGAGTTCATCTTCGTATTTGTCTACGATATCTTCCAAAGCTTCAACACGTTGCCATTTCTCATCCGAATAATCCTTCAGCAACTCTAATGAATCGTATAACGCTTCAGCTGAATACCCTGCCATCTGATTCATAACATCCATGCTCTGTGTAACGGCAAACGCCGGCTGCTCCAGAAATCTTGCATCCAGATGCTTTAACGGTACAAGCTCCGCAATCTCCTCAACAGGTTCTTCCTTCTCACGGATCGTAAGAGTTGCCAACTTCTCAAGACCCTTTCCAAACGGAAGCAATACAATTGTTGTCAGAATATTAAATATACTGTGGATCACTGCTATGCCAGCCGGGGTTGCCATATCCTGTAATACACCGAATTTTACAAATGCATTGATCGAATAGAATACGATCATAAAGAGAATGGTTCCGATCAGATTAAAGTAAAGATGTACAAAAGCTGCACGTTTCGCATTTTTCTTTGCTCCGATACTGGATAATAATGCCGTTACGCAAGTACCGATATTCTGTCCCATTATAATAGGAAGTGCCGTTCCATATGTAACTGCTCCTGTCATACAAAGTGCCTGTAAGATACCAACCGATGCCGATGAGCTCTGGATGATTGCTGTAAATAATGTCCCTACGATCATTCCGAGTATAGGATTTGAGAACATTAAAAGCACATTTGCAAATTCAGGAACATCTGCAAGAGGAGCAACCGCACCGCTCATTGCATCCATTCCGTACATAAGGATCGTAAATCCCAAAAAGATCATGCCAATATCATGTTTTTTCTCATTCTTGGAAAACATCAGAAATGCAATACCGATAACCGCTAGGATCGGAGAAAATGAGGATGGCTTTAACATCTGGATCCAGATACTGTCTCCCTGAATTCCTGACAAACTTAAGATCCAGGAAGTAACTGTCGTACCGATATTGGCACCCATGATAATGCCGACCGCCTGACGCAGTTTCATAATCCCGGAATTTACAAAGCCAACAACCATAACGGTTGTAGCCGACGATGACTGAATAACCGCTGTTACAGCCGCTCCAAGCAGCACCCCTTTGATTGGCGTTGAAGTCAGCTTTTCAAGGATACGTTCCATCTTACCGCCCGCCGCACGGGTCAGACCGTCTCCCATTACGTTCATACCAAATAAAAACAATGCAAGTCCGCCAAACAGTGCAAGTACATCAAAAATACTCATAAAAAAATTCCTTCCTTTTTACATAAATTAGACATTTGTACCTTCGCACATCATCGTATAACAGGTATGTAAAAAGGAAAGGATTCCTACGTAAAGTCTGTGTAAAATTTTAAAATTTGTTTTACATTTCACGCTGAATGCGTTTAATATTCTTCCTGTCGCTGTTCAAGATACGTTCTGTCAGGACCGTCGTTTTGTAAAATACATACGATACCGCCAATCAATCCTACCAGACAAATACCATATCCTGCCGATACCAAAATGCTCTCTGCCATACTCCATGATGACATAAGCCCGATTCCTTTCAACGTGACAGCTACAACCACAGCGATCACGCCCCAGACGATACTGTTCAATAACAAAAACATTTTTATCAGGTGCTGTTTACTTTTTCCTTTACCGGCATCTGCTGTCATATTCCATATACGTCTCATGACAATCACCTCCTGATCCTGTATCTCATAAGACTCTTAATTTCCGGATATGTGTTCTCCTGTTATATAATATATGACCCATTCTGAAATATTCGTTGCATGATCGCCAATCCGCTCCAGATATTTTGCAACCATCAAAAGATCGGTTTCCTGTTCCCCTGCATCTGCATTCCTGTGGATCAGATTGATCAATTCACTCTTCACTTTTATAAACAGGTCATCTACCACATCATCCTGGGCAATAACTTTTCTTGCTTTTGTAAGATCAAGATTCACATATGCATCTATACTGTCAACCAACATGACCATGCTTTCTTTTGCCATTGCCTTAATATGTTCCAATTCTTTTACATAAGGTTTGCCTGCCATCTGGATCGTCAGTTCGGAAATATCTGCTGCATGATCACCGATACGTTCCATATCCGTTACCATTTTCAGCGCAGATGAAACCTGACGAAGATCTGTTGCAACCGGCTGTTCCATTAAAAGAAGTTTAAAGCACAGACTCTCAATATCCTTTTCCTGCTGATCGATCTGATCATCCCTGCGGATAACCTCCTGTGCCAGATCAACATCCTGATTTACAAGTGCTTTGATCGCCTTTTCGATCACACCCTCGATCATGGATCCCATCTCAACCATTTCATCATTGAGTTTTTTCAACTGTCTGTCATAATTTGTCCTCATTATCTTTACTCCTTTTAACCAAATCTTCCTGTGATATAATCCTCAGTTCTCTTATCCTGTGGTTTCGAGAACATCTTCTCGGTATCATCAAATTCAATCACCTGACCCAGTAAGAAGAATGCTGTCTTGTCTGCAATACGGGTTGCCTGCTGCATATTATGTGTAACCATGATAATCGTATAATCATGCTTCAGCTCCATAGCAAGATCTTCGATCTTTGACGTAGAAATCGGGTCAAGCGCTGATGTTGGTTCATCCATCAGTAAGACCTCCGGTTCAACCGCAAGTGCTCTGGCAATGCAAAGTCTCTGCTGCTGTCCACCGGAAAGACCCAGCGCCGATTTCTTCAGTCTGTCTTTCAATTCATCCCATATTGCCGCCTGTTTGAGAGACCGCTCTACGATCTCATCCAGTTTTTCTTTACTATGAATACCATGTGTCCTTGGACCATATGCTATATTGTCATATACACTCATTGGGAAAGGATTCGGATTCTGAAACACCATTCCAACCCGTTTTCTTAACAGATTTACATCCATTCCGTCAAATATATCTTCACCATCTAACTTCACATCACCCGTGATGTTACAACCTTCCACCAGATCATTCATACGGTTTAAACATTTTAAGAATGTTGATTTACCGCATCCGGAAGGTCCGATAAATGCTGTAATCTGTTTTTCCGGTATTTCCATATTTACATCTTTCAACGCATGGAATTTACCATAGTGAAGATTCAGATTTTTTACATCAAATTTTATATTGCTCATCTATTTATCTCCGTTTATATCTATCTGTTATCTGTCTTTTTCTGTTTTCGCCGACATTTTCTTTGCAATTGCATCGGATGCGAAATTAATCAATACTACGAATACAAGAAGAACAACGGCTGTTGCATATGCCTGATCCGTATGAAGTCCCTCTTTGGAAAGAAGATACATATGTACGGACAAGGTTCGTGTGGAAGAAAATAAATTCTTCGCTATTCTCGGCACACTGCCTGCCGTATAGATCAACGCTGCTGTCTCCCCGACAATTCGCCCGGTTGCAAGGATAACACCGGATAAAATACCCGGAACAGCACTCGGTAAAACAACCTTAAATACTGTACGAAGTTTTCCTGCACCAAGTCCAAAGCTTCCTTCTCTGTATGACTTTGGAACAGCCAGCAAGGCTTCTTCTGTTGTTCTCATGATAACCGGAAGCACCATGATCGCCAGTGTAAACGCACCGGACAGCAGGGACAATCCCCATCCAAGCTTTGTCATAAATAAGATCATTCCGAACAAACCATATACAATAGATGGAATACCTGTCAGTGTCTCTGCAGTGATACGTACAATTCCAACCAGCTTATTTCCTGATTTTGCATACTCCACCAGATAAATAGCTGCGAAGATACCGATCGGTCCCGCAATCAGCAGTGACAGTAATGTCATAAACAACGTATTAACCAATGCCGGAAGCATCGAGCAATTATCCGATGTATATTCCAGCTTGAACAGATCCGGTGTCAGATTCGGAATTCCTTTTGCAAGAATATAGATCAAAATAAAAGCAATACAAACCAACGTCAAAGCTGCTGCCAGATAAACAAGTATCCGAAGGATCAGTGAGCCGGGACGTCTTTTATATTCCGCAAGTAAATTTCTTTTTCCCATTTAGTTCACCGTCTTTCTTTTTAAAATTGAAAACAGAAGGTTAATGATCAGAATGAATACAAACAATACAACACCTGTTGCGATCAGAGCCTCTCTGTGAAGATCCTGGGCATAACCCATTTCCATTACGATATTTGCAGTCATGGTTCTTACGCCCTTCATCAACCCTTTCGGCATATGAACCTGATTTCCCGCCACCATGATAACAGCCATTGTCTCACCGATCGCACGACCAACGCCCAAGATGATTGCTGCCATGATACCGGATCTTGCAGCCGGCACTACAGTAAGGAATACACTTCTTTCATGTGTCGCTCCAAGTGCTAATGCACCCTGATAATATTTATCCGGGACAGCACTGATCGAAGTTTCAGATACACTGATGATCGTCGGAAGTATCATGATGCCAAGCAGTACAGATGCGGTAAGCATTGTATTTCCGTTCACTCCGAAAATCTGTCTGACTGCCGGAACAAGTACACACATTCCAAAAAATCCGTATACAACCGATGGGATTCCTGCCATCAGATTGATAAATGGCTTAATGACCTTATATGCTTTTGGCGGGCAGAACTTTGATAAAAATATCGCTGTCAGAAGTCCGATCGGAACGCCGATCACGATTGCCCCGGCCGTAACATAGATACTACCAAGAATAAACGGAAAGATTCCAAAATAATCATTGGTCGGTCTCCAGACTTTGCCAAAGAGGAAATCTGTCAGACCGATTTCCTTCATGGCAGGAATACCACTTGCAAATAAGAACACACAGATCAATAAAACCGCTGCTATCGATACAAATGCCGCTAACAGGAATACGATATGCATGAATATTTCTTTAAACTTTTGCATAGAGGACACTCCTTACTATTTGACATCTGCCCAGGTTGCTGCTTCTCCTGTAAAGATTGATTTTACCTGATCGATCGTTAAATCAGTTGCAGGGTTATTCTTATTTACAATAACTGCGATACCATCCATTGCGATTACAGTAGCTGTAAGTCCTTCACCTGTCTCGCTATCCTTCAGTTCTCTGGATGCCATACCGATATCACATGTACCATCTGCCGCTGCTGTAATACCTGTTGTTGAATCAGATTCCTGAAGCTCGATATCCGCACCACTGTTCACTGCCTTATATGCCTCTGTTAATTTCTCCATAACAGGAGTTACAGATGATGATCCGGCAATTACGATCTTACCGGTTGCTCCTGAAGACTTAAATGCTCCTGAATTTGCAATCTCGATGTAACCATTGCTTGATACGATCTTCTGTCCATCTTCACTCATAATATAATTGATAAAATCCTGTGCTACATCACTTACCTGACCCTTTGTTACAATGTTGAATGGTCTTGATAAGGTGTATGTACCGTTGTTGATATTATCTGCTGTTGCTTCAACGCCGCCGATCTTAACTGCCTTTACGGTATCATTTAATGCTCCAAGTGAGATATAACCGATCGAATAATCGTCTCCTGCAACTGTTGTGAGAACTACTTCTGTACTGTTTGCTGTAATCGCGCTCGTAGTTGTCTTATCAACTTTATTTCCATCTGCGTCCTTTTCTTCTACACCGGTCAGTTCCACAAATGCGCCTCTTGTACCTGAGCCTTCCTCTCTGGATACAACTGAGATCTCCTGTACTGTATCAAAACTTCCACTCTTGGAATCTGAACCACCTTTACTTCCACATCCTGCAAGGCATCCTGCCGCAAGTGCTGCACTTAATGTTACCGCTAAAATCTTATTTCCTTTTTTCATTTTAATTTTCCTCCAATTGACTCTTTGGACTCAGAATCGTTCATCTTTCTGATCCATTCAAAATTATGTAAATTGCGAAACCGGATCGCGCGCCCTTTTCCGGATCGCAGGATTATCATACGGCATCTATGTAAAAAACATCACCATCCCAAAGTAAAGGAAAAGTAAAAACTTTGTGTAAACGGAAGAAATGTAAAATCATGAAAAAGTCATCTTATGTATTTCTGTGGAAAATAAAAAATTTTCATGTTACTATGAACTGCAGATACAATTTCGTTTTACGAAAGGATAAAGAAAATAACGATATGAATATCATCGGACATGTATATACAGATTTTCAGGAAAAATTTGGGATTCCCAGACAGAGTGGTCTGGTGGATGAACTGACCGGAACGATTGTTTTTCTGCCGGAATACCGGCAGCCGGAAGCCTTCCGGGGGCTGGAGGATTTCTCTCACATCTGGATCCTGTGGGAATTCCATAAAGCCAAACGGCAGAACTGGAGTGCAACAGTAAAGCCGCCAAAACTTGGCGGCAATAAAAGAATGGGCGTATTCGCGACCAGATCGCCGTTCCGCCCAAATAATATAGGTCTGTCTTCTGTTAAACTGACAGGAATTGAATACACCGATGACTATGGTCCAATCCTTCATATCTCCGGTGTCGATCTGTTAAACGGTACTCCTGTATATGATATCAAACCTTATATTCCATATACGGACTGCCACCCGGATGCCACCGGCGGTTTTACCGAACACATTCATACGGAAAAACTGGATGTCATCTTTCCGCCGGAGCTTCTGGCAATAATCCCGGAAGCCAAGCGTCCTGCCCTGATCGGCATTCTTGCAGAAGATCCGCGTCCCGGCTACCAGCACGATCCCGACCGCAGATATGGCGTCGCCTTCGCAGGCTTCGACGTGCGCTTCCACATCAACGGCAACGTCCTCACAGTGTGTGAGGTGGTGGCTGTATGATAACCGAACGATAAGAGACAGGGGCAGAGGATATATATCTTTATTCCGCAGAACACTCCCGTTCTATTCTACTCTGTATAACTTCGAACTAACCTCGGCAGAGCCTCGCTAAGGTCTCAGTTATCACGTAGCGGTACTAGGCTCACTGCTTATGCAGTTCACCAAGGACCGACGTTCGAACAGGTCTGCTTCATAAAATATATATCCTCTGCCCCTGTCTCTTATCTGTTTATATACTAACATTAGCAATCATATAAACCTTAAGAGTATGTTTGACGACTCTAGTGCTCGTGTTCCGGTACAACAGCGAAGAATATGAGGTCTTCGGTGCCTTCATTTGACAGGCTGTGGGTTGCTCCCTGCGGACAATAATGGCAGTCGCCCGGATACAGCTTCTCTTTGGTGTCCTCATATTCCATCGTTCCGACACCGGAAAGTACATAAATGATTTCACTGTTTGTCTCATGCGTATGTGTTCCGATCGATGAACCAGGCACAAGTCTGCCCTTCATGATCTTGTTATTCATATCCTGAAACATATGCACATGGAATGTTCCTTCTCCCCCTTTAAAATTCTCGATCGCAGATTCTGCGATTGCATCAAATGATATCTTCATATGATTCCTCCTTATATGGTTCCTTATATTAATATCCGCACACTCTTTATTCGATACTTTCAATCAATCTTCTGACTGCTTCTTCTATATGCTCCGGCATGATACCGGAATAATTAATGACCAGTGTATGATATCTGGCATTTTCGGTATTTCTATAATACTGGCTGAGAAATGAAATGTGAATATCTCTTGCTTCGGCATTATTCCGCAACCGCTCATCACTGTAATTCGTATCAATCTCCAACAGGAAATGCAGCCCTGAATTCTCTTCGCGAATACGAATCTTGTCCGGATTCATATATTTTTTAATGCATGCAAGCACCAGATCCCGTTGTTCTCTGTAATAATTACGCATGCGGTTGATATGTTTTTCCAGACAACCATCGGTGATAAATCTTGCAAGTGTATATTGCTCGATATTTGACACCGTACAAGCATAAAAGCTGAGCATCTCATCATATCGCCGCATCAAACTCTCCGGAAGAACCATATAACTGATACGGATCGTAGAGGAAAGGCTCTTGGAAAATGTGTTGATATAGATGACCTTTTCGCCCACATCGATACTTTCAAGTGTAGGTACCGGCTTGCCAACCAGTCGAAATTCACTGTCATATTCATCTTCGATGATATAGCGGTTGTCCTTTCTGGATGCCCAAGATAACAATTCATATCTCCTGCTGACAGGTGTTACCAGTCCGGTCGGAAAATGATGCGCTGGCGAAATATGAAGTACATCTGCGCCGGATTCTTCCAGAGCCTCCATATTGATCCCATTTTCATCCATTGCCACAAATTTGCAGCATACATTCTGCGCCTGATAGATCCTTGATATCTTCTGATACCCCGGATCTTCGACCGCATAACATTTGTCATAGCCAAGCAGCTGAATGATAAGACCATAGAGATATTCTGTTCCGGCTCCTATGATGACCTGCTCCGGCTTCACATCCATACCACGGAACTGATACAGATAGCCTGCTACCGCGCTTCGCAGCTCATAGACACCCTTGGACGGTGATCTGGACATCAGCTCTTTGCTGTTTTCCGCCATCACTTCTTTTAAAAGCTTTGACCAGATGCTGAATGGAAACGCATCCTCTACCGTTGAGTTACTGGCAAAATCCGCAAAATATGTTTTCTTTTCTTCCGGCTTTTCAAATTGCTTCGCCGGTCGCTCCGGCAACGGCTTCATCAGATCTGCCGAAATGTCCGTAACATAATAACCGCTTTTCGGAATCGAATATATATATCCTTCGGCAACCAACTGACTGTATGCATTTTCCACGGTGATCGTGCTGACATTCAGGTTTTTTGCAAGCAGACGCTTCGATGGCAGACGTTCCCCTGCTACAAGCTTCTTAGACAAAATATCTGTTTTGATCTGCTTGTACAGATATTCATATAACGTATCTGTTCCTCGATTTTCCAGTGCATATGTCAGCATAGCAAACCGCCCTTCACATTATTCCTGCCGGCATCCCAAGCCACCTTGCGATACCATAGTTATAAAATATTATATGTGGGAAGAAAGCATTATGCAAGTTTTTTACATTCTATAGATAGACAAAAACTCTATGGCATCCCGCCCTGCGCCTGTCCTTATAGAAATGCCGTGCTGCATTTTCTACTCACTGCACATGTTAAATTCGTAAATACTCCTGTGCTAACTCGCCTTCGGCTGAGCGGAGCACTTAGTGAAGACGAGCGTTAGCGCGAAGTCTGAGGTTAGTGCGTGCCATGTAAGTACACTTAGCGAAAACAAGCGTGAGCGTAGTTTGAGGTTAGTGTAGCTTACTCGAATTTAACATGTGCAGTTCATAACGAAATCCTCGCAATGGCATTTCTATAAGGACAGGCGCAGGGCGGGATATCACATAGTTCTTATATATGGACAATAAAAAACGGTATTTATTATCGTACAGTCAACCTGCTCAATAATAAATACCGTTATCTTATTGTTTACTTTTATTGTCCTTATTTGATCATGTCTAAGAACATCTGATGGATACGGGTATCATCGGAAAGCTCCGGATGGAATGCCAGTGCGATCTGGTTCTGATATTTTACCGCTACAATGTGACCATCTACCTCGGCTAATACCTCAACACCCGGCTTTACACTCTCGATATATGGTGCACGGATGAATTCCATCGGATATACTCCAAGACCTTTGATCTCGCCATCATAATGAAAGCTTCCAAGCTGTCTGCCATATGCATTTCTCTTTACGCAGACCGGAAGGGTCGCAAAATGACGTTTATCATCATTGGACAGTTCTTCTGCAAGAAGGATCAGTCCCGCACAGGTTGCAAGAACCGGCATGCCCTGTTCGATCTTTTCTTTTAATGCATCATACATATCAAGCTCTTTTAACAGCTTACCCTGAACAGTGCTTTCGCCACCCGGCAAAACGATACCGTCAAAATCCTGTTCCAGATCACTTTTCTGTCTGAGTTCTATTGTTTCTGCTCCAAGGCTCTCTAACATTTTCTCGTGTTCGATAAATGCGCCCTGAACCGCTAATACTGCTATCTTCATCGTGTCTGTTCATCCTTTCGCTTATGTCGATCATCCATCATTACGATATCCGCATCTATTTGTCTGTCTGATATTTTACTTACCACGCTCAGCCATAAGGAGTTCGATCTCGCTCTCATTGATACCAACCATAGCTTCACCAAGATCCTCTGATAATTCAGCGATCAGTTTTGCATCTGTGAAGTTTGTAACAGCCTTAACGATGGCATTTGCACGCTTCTCCGGATTTCCTGACTTGAAGATACCAGATCCAACGAATACGCCTTCAGCACCAAGCTGCATCATAAGAGCTGCGTCTGCCGGTGTAGCAACACCGCCTGCTGCGAAGTTTACAACCGGAAGGCGCTTGTGCTCATGTACATATAATACAAGGTCATATGGAACCTGAAGAACCTTTGCTGCATCATATAATTCATCTTCACGCATAGAAGAAATACGTGCGATCTCGCTGTTCATCATTCTCATATGTCTTACAGCCTGAACAACATCACCTGTACCGGGTTCACCCTTTGTACGGATCATGGATGCACCTTCATTGATTCTACGAAGTGCCTCGCCGAGATCCTTAGCACCACATACAAATGGTACTTTGAACTTTGTCTTGTCAATGTGATATACATCATCAGCAGGTGAAAGAACTTCACTCTCATCAATGTAATCGATCTCGATTGCTTCAAGAAGCTGAGCTTCTACAAAATGTCCGATACGGCACTTTGCCATAACAGGGATAGATACTGCATCCTGAATACCTTTGATCATCTTAGGATCACTCATTCTGGATACACCACCTGCTGCTCTGATATCTGCCGGAATACGCTCCAGTGCCATAACTGCACATGCACCTGCTGCCTCGGCGATCTTTGCCTGCTCCGGTGTTGTTACATCCATGATAACGCCACCCTTTAACATCTGTGCCAATTCTTTGTTTAATTCATACTGTCTGTTTGCCATAATCGTAACTCCTTTTTTCATTTGATGTGTGTATTTATCTGTAACATATTCATCCTTGAATATCACTACTCAAAATCACGAACAGATTCACTACAAACCTGCTAGGATTTATTATAAAATTATCTGACCATATTGAAATATTCAATTTTAAACTTTTTCTTATATCCAAACTGACCATATCAATATGTCACATATGCAAATACCAGATATCAGATTATGTAAACTGACCTCTCGGGCAGATCACCAGAATAATATATAATAAAGCACGACCGTATCGTATGATAAAACCATAACGGAAGCGACCGTGGCATACGCAATCGATTGTTGAATAGCTTAGGCAGATCACCGTATTGTATAATAAACAAAATAGCAGGAAAATGTTGCGAAAACGCCTGCGTTTCGATGGTTTTGTGCCGGGATGGAGGACACAACGATTTTATCGTGTCCGAAATCCCGCGCATATAAAAACCAATCGAAGCAAAGTAAGTTTCGCATTTTTCCTGCTATTTTTGTTTATATGAAATACAGTGATCGTCCGGCTTCTAGCCAAGGCGCAGCATCGCATCAATGCTCTTTCTGGCTTTCTGCATTGTCTCCTCTGTAAGGGTAATACTCTCGCCCTCACCATTTACCACGCAGTTATAGACATCACCAAGTGTCGTCATCTTCATGTTGTGGCATACACAATCCTTAGACAATGCATAGAAACGCTTCTCCGGGTGTGCAAGCTGAAGGTGTGACACAATACTGTTCTCCGTACCGATGATGAATTCCTTTGCATCACTCTTTGCTGCATAATCCATAATACCGGTTGTACTTCCGGCATAGTCTGCAAGCTCCGTTACTTCCTTTAAACATTCTGGATGTACCAGAAGTAATGCATTTGGATGAGCTGCTTTTGCTTTCTCTACATCTTTTACGGTTACTCTGACATGTGTCGGACAGCCGCCCGATACCAGCTTAATATTCTTTTCCGGTACCTGCTTCTTTACCCATGAACCGAGATTACAGTCAGGAATAAATAAGATATCCTTTTCCGGCATATTCTTCACGATCTTTACTGCGGAAGAAGAAGTAACACAGACATCACTTAATGTCTTTACTTCCGTTGTAGTATTCACATATGCTACAACTGTATAACCCGGATTCTTCTCTCGAAGTGCTGCCAGCAGATCATAGTCGATCTGGTCTGCCATCGGGCATCCGGCATCCGGCTCCGGCAGATATACGGTCTTTTCCGGTGATAACAGTTTTACAGTCTCTGCCATAAAACGCACGCCACACATGATCATAGTCTTTTGAGGTGCTTCTGCTGCTCTCTGTGCAAGACCGAAGGAATCTCCTACATAGTCAGCCACTTCCCAGATATCGTGGCTCTGGTAGGCATGTGCAAGGATACAAATATCCTTTTCCTTCTTTATTCTCATTATTTCATCCTGCATCTCTTTTATATTCATGACAATTTTCTCCTTTGTCTGTTATGTTTTCATTTTTTGTTAAAGAATGCACAGTAAGTATACCGCATATTGAGAAAGATTACCATCTATTCTGTTAAATATGCATATCCACCAACATTCTGGCACGGTTATAAACATTCAACTTTGAAGAACCGGAATCTACATCAGCACTCACAATACGCCCTTCCGGAAGCTTTTGCTGAATGGAAGGATACAATCCCCTCCCACAGATATGATTTGGCATACATCCAAACGGTTGAACTGCCAATACCTTTTTGCAGTCATGCAGAATATGTCCTACCATCTCTGCACCGATCAGCCAGCCATCACCGGTTCTATATGTCCAGTTTACATAACCATCAGCCTCTTTTTTCATTACTTGAAATTCTTCCATCGAATAAAATCCATACTGCCGCATTGCTGCAATCATGGATCTCTGAAGACTTCCGAACAATTTTAACCCAATACGATAAGCCGCCTGTTCTATTTTGCTTACATCCGATAAATGCGAATCTATATAATACATCGCGTACCAGGATAATCCATTTGTATGGGATTCGCAATTATTCTTTTCGAGAAAACGGATCATATCCCAGTTTCCCAAATGACAATACTTTATATAAATCTCTCCGACGATCCCTATTCGTTGCTTTCTTGGCTTCACCAGTTCAATTTTTGAAAAATCCGCTGCAATCCTTATAAAATTCTGTTTCATTCTTGAAATTGTCAGATGTTTTCCTTCCCGAAGATCGCATGCAAGAATCCTGACCCATTTCTTCCATTTCTTTTGTGCCTCACCTTTATGCACTTCATTTGGTCTGACCTGATTTAGTAAAAGCATCAGAATATCACCATAAAACAATCCAAATAACGCACGCCAGACCATATCAGGTTCCAGCTTCATCTGCTCCCCCTTCTCCAATCCCTGAATGTTTAACGACAATACCTGAGCCTGCGGAAATCCTGCTTTCCGAACAGCCGCCTTTAACACATGCAGATAATTTGAACCACGACATGCATCTCCGGCAGTCGGCATTAATAATTTTGTACGGTTCAGATCATATTTCCCTGATTGAAGAGCTGCTATCATCTGTCCTGCATTTAAGATGATCGGATAACACATATCGTTATTGACATATTTTAATCCAATATCCGTTATATCCTTTTCATTTTTTAAGATCACCGGATGATAATTTTTTGAATAAAACGCATATTTTAACAATGGAAAATGTGCATCTAACATTGCTGGAATCAACAGGATACATTTCTCCCGATCCGCATTTTCTCTGATCTTATACATATCTCCCTATCCCTCATTTTCTAAAATGCAGATATATGCTTTCTCACTATCTGCAATGCCTCATATACCTGATCTGAGAGTACCACATTTTGCCATACTTTTTCAATACAAACAACTTGAGAAAGCATTTAATTTATTGACTTTATGACCGCGATATGTCACAATTTGTATCAATGAAAAAAGAGCCATAATTCTATGGAAAAATATAAATCAGAAAGGTTGAAATATTATGAATAAAGCTCTTGTATTATTGTTTTTATTTTTTGTCGGAAGTCTGATTGGATGGGTGATCGAGCTGTTTTTCCGCAGATTCTGTTCTCCAAAAGGTCGAACAACAAGGAAATGGGTAAATCCCGGCTTTCTGGTCGGTCCTTACCTTCCGCTATATGGATCAGGACTATGCGTCTTGTATATGTTAGCATCTATTAACCTGTCATTTCTGGATGAACATCCAATCATTGAGAAGATTGTTTTATTTGTATTTATGGCGATCGCTATGACCGTGATCGAATACATCACCGGATTGATCTTCATTAAGGGAATGAATGTAAAACTCTGGGACTACACAGACCGATGGGGCAATATTCAGGGAATCATCTGTCCACTGTTTTCATTCTTCTGGGCAGTTCTCGGCGCGACCTACTACCTACTGATCCATCCACATGTTTTATCAGCACTTGACTGGTTATCCAGAAACCTTGCATTTTCATTCTTTATCGGATTCTTCTACGGCGTGTTCCTGATTGATATCGTTTATTCCTTCAACCTTATCGTTAAGATACGTAAGCTGGCTGCCGAATATGAAATCGTCGTTAAGATTGACGAACTCAAACAGCATCTGTTAGAGGAAGCTGAGCTCCGTAAGGAAAAATCACATTTCTTCCTTGCTATGAAAAATGCTCGACCGCTCCGTGAGATATTTGAGGATTCGTTAGAGAAATATTCCATTAAGAAGATTCTGAAAGAAAAGAAGAAGAAATAATATATTGATTTTATCTAAAAAATATGCGCGCTGGCTTATCACTATATCTTTATTGCGCAGAACACTCTCGTTCTATTTTCACGTAGCGGTACTAAACTCGTCACCTATTGGTGACTCGTTAAGGACCGACGTTCAAATAGGTCTGCTCCATAAAATATAGTGATAAGCCGGCGCGCATATTTTTAATGCTACTAAAATTGTTTTATGCTTCTTTCTTCTCCCCCACAGGAATCTGTGCGAAGATAATTGCAATAAAGATCAACAGGCAGCCAAGGAGCTGGCGGGCGGTCAACACCTCACCAAGGATCACCCAGCCGGCAAGTACTGAAAATACAGATTCCAGACTCATGATCATAGATGCCAGCGTCGGATTCAGTCCATTCTGTGCAATAATCTGCAGGGTATAAGCAACACCGCTCGACATCACACCGGCATACAGAATTGCAACCCATGCATCCCATGACTGTAACTGTGGAAGCCATGCTGCTATCCCTGCTGCCGAATGTCCCATCTCTGAAAAGAACATCGGGAATGCACTGAGTACCCCGGCAACCAGGAACTGGATACAGGACATCCGTACACCATCAACCAGTGGTGAAAAATGATCGATCACCAGAATATGTATAGCAAACAAAAATGCACAGAGCAATACAAAGAGATCACTGTTCTGAAATGATAGCGACCCCGCTGTCATACATAAGAGATAAAGTCCAACGATCGTGATCACCATTCCAAGCCAGATATTCCAACCACATTTTTTCTTTAAAAACAAACCAAGGATCGGAACCAGCAGAATATAGCAAGCCGTCAGAAAACCGGCCTTTCCTGCCGGAGTGCCATAATACAGACCAAGCTGCTGTGCCGAGCTTGCAAAGAACAATGCCATTCCGCAGCACAAACCACCGATCCATAACAGTCTCTGTTCTGCGACTGTCTTCGGCTTCTTATTACTTGGATTAATTTTATCAAGTAACCTGATTACCGGAAGCAATACTACACTTCCAACCAGACTTCGTATACAATTAAAAGAAAATGGTCCCAGTGCCTGTCCGCCTTTACTCTGTGCCACAAAGGCGGTTCCCCAGATAAATGCCGTAAGAACTAACAGGAGTGAATTTCTGATTTGTCTGCTTTTCATTTGTATTTTCTCTTCCTATCTTGTTTATTGTCAAATAGTTACATTATTCCTTTGAATCATTTTCTGTACAGATATTTTTCCTGTCATATGCATCCAGAAAATGATGCTTCTCTCCGTGCTGCTTCCATGCAACAACCGTGTCCAGATTTACATTTTCCACACTCTTGAAAATATTCCCTTCCACATAAGGATTTACCTGCTTCAAAGTCTGAATCAGTTCCTTGATCTCAACACGTTTCGAACGATTCTCGTTATTACAAGTCGTACAGGTGTCCGTGAATTTACATGCACACTGGATAAAATGCAGACCATTATAATCCCTCCATGCCTTGATATCATCCTCACGCACCAGATATAACGGTCGGATCAGTTCCATCCCTTCAAAATTCGTGCTGTGAAGCTTCGGCATCATCGTCTGTACCTGTGCACCATACAGCATACCCATCAATATGGTTTCAATTACATCATCATAGTGATGACCAAGTGCAATCTTATTACAGCCAAGCTCCTGTGCAAAATGATACAGATGTCCTCGTCTCATTCGTGCACACAGATAACATGGCGACTTCTCAACCGTAAATACAGATTCAAATATATCCGATTCAAATATCGTGATCGGAATATTCAGACTTTTTGCATTTTCTTCTATAACCTTCCGGTTCGCCTCACTGTAACCGGGATCCATAACCAGAAACTTAACTTCAAATTCAAATTTGTTATGCAGCTTCAATTCCTGAAAACATTTCGCCATCAGCATAGAATCCTTACCACCGGAAATGCAGACCGCGATCTTATCTCCCGGCTTCACCAGCTCATATGTGTTGATCGCCTTGGTGAACTTTGACCAAATGCTTTTCTTGAATTTCTTACGCAGGCTCAGCTCAACATCCTTCGCCTTGTTCTGCTCCTCCGGTTTGCTCATAACATCTAACAGCCATGCAGCATAACCGCCTTCCAGACTCTCTGCCTGATATCCTTTTTCTTTCAAATGCTCCGCTACGTCGATGCTGACTACGCCTCTCGCACAGAAAATAACAAGCAGCTTGTCCTTATCCACCTCGCTGCTTGTCTCTATTTCTTCCGCAGGAACCGCAATCGCATCCGGCACTGCCCCATGAGAAATCTCAATGGCATCCCGGATATCGATCAACCGATAACTGTCTTTATCTCGATTCTTTAATTCCGCTATTGTAATGCTCATATGCACGCTGCCTTTCTTCCTAGTGCACCAATAATCTTTCATATATATTTAACCTACACTAAAATACCAAGCAATTATATGACCTAAAAAGTTACTTTGTCAATGCAATTATGGAAAACAGCTACTCTTGAAGAATATAAACGAAAACAGCTCTGTTTTAGATAGTCAATATATTCTCCTGTTTCAGCGTCAATTACCAGCAGCGAATCAGGAAAATAAAAATAATCATATGTATAACAGATATCCAAATCCTCATAATACGCCACGAGCCAAACAGGTTTGTACTCAAACGTCCCTAATTTTTCCCCCTCCACAAGCATATAATCAAGCTCCATAAAATTAAATGCCGCTGGTTTATCAATTCCTGGATATGCTGCATAAAATGCCTCATATTGTTCTGCGAATTTCGGTTCTATATCTTCAAAATCCATTAATGTTACTGCTTTTTCTCCTGCCTGCACCCCTGCAATATAAAGTTCCGCATTCATCACACCATTATCGTCAACACAAACAGTAAATAATTCAGATGTGCAGAACGGATATGGCGCAAACAACTCCGTTTCAGCTATATATGCCCCTCTATTGCCTGCAGCTCTGGTAAACTGAAAACAATAGCCATTAAAATCAATTGGTCTTGCACTTTCAAACGTACTATAACCAAGCGGTCCTTCTTCTAAAATCTCTACATCCGTAATTCCACATGCTTCCAAAAACAACAAGGCTTCATCACGCGCACAATCCATATCTTTTGCACATCTGTTTTCCACTGTATTCTCTAAGTCAACAATACATTCTGTTACATCTCCCAGATGATTTTCCAATGTGATCGTATCATCCGTCTTCATTCCGTAATATGTATATAAACCCGCAGTTCCCAGATAATTCTCCAGTGTAATTCCTGTAATACAATCATTTTCTTCTTTAAATGTCAAAAGGAATAAATTATCTCCGATATATCCAACATATTTCTGTCCCTCATAATTCTGTATCAATGCTCGTTTATCTGATGCACCTGCCTCACAGGCAATAATATTTTCTATTTCTTGATCGCAGGAAACTGCCTGTGATGTTTGTCCCTGATCCAAATAATATTCTCGAATTTTCTCCTGATATATATGTATGGTTTCCAGATCCTCTCTGCACAGATTCTTATAATCATTTTCCAAACGGTTCTCAAAAATTCCTTTCTCTTCCTCAAACACAGCTTCAACAATCTCCTGTTTTTGTTTTGCAGCATTCGGAATCTGCTTATATTCATATATTCTAAAATCAGAATCTGGTATATATTCAACACCCTCTATCGCAAGCTTAACTGTATTCTTATTTACTTTCCATTCTTCCATATAACTATCCGGAATATGCAAACTATTTGCCGCATCCCCTACATATGATATATTCTTCTCTTTTGCACTTTCACAAGCAGTTAATCCCCCAAAGCACAATAATATAGATATCATAAGCGTGACTTTCCCCAAATTATTTCTCACTTTGCTTCCTCCAATATTTGTCCATCTGCAAGACGTATCACACGATCCGCCCGACTTCCTATCTCTTGATCATGTGTTATCACAATCAATGTCTTTCCTCGTTTATTCAACATTTCTAACAACTCCATAATCGCGATTCCCATTTCATGATCTAATGCGCCTGTCGGTTCATCTGCAAGGATCAAATCTCCCCCTGCCACCATCAATCTTGCAATCGCACAACGCTGCTGTTCCCCACCTGAAATCCTGGTTACCTTTTTGTCTGCTAAATCCCTGATTCCTGTAAATTCTAACATTTCATTCACCAGTTTTTTTCTTTCCCTACCGGAATATCTGCCTGCCAGTAATGGCAGTTCTACATTTTCAAATACCGTATAAGATTTCATTAAGGCATAATTCTGAAATACAAATCCCACATGTTTACGACGAAATTCGTGAAGCTTATCTCCTTTCATCTCATGAACAGCAATATCATTATAATAGTATTCACCGCTTGTCAGATAATCCATAGTCCCAATAATATTTAATAATGTACTTTTCCCTGATCCGGATTGTCCCATGATCGATATGTATTCCCCATCCTGGACATCCAGTGATACATCCTTAAGCGCCGGAAGCTCCCGATGCTCATATATTTTTGTAACATTTCGAAGTTTTATCATCACTATTCTCCTTCTTTTCCTAACAAATCAATCGGTGAACACTTATAAATCATAAATACCGGGCAAATTGTTGATAATGCAACAAATAGTATGCTTATCTCTCCAAGGATAGGAACCACTCGCTTCCAGTATATACTTCTGTAAGAAAATACCATTAACTGATCAGGCTCTATTATATGAATAAACAACCACCATACAAGAAATAATGAACAGCCATAGGCTAGAAGAAACTTAAGAATATTCTCCCATAGGATCATCCAGGTTATATTTTTCATTGAAAATCCCGCCGTCAGCATAATTCCATACTCTCTTCGTCTCCGCAAAAAATCAAGTATCTGTATACATAAAAGTACAATACAAAATGTGAGTCCCACCAGAATTAACATCTGAATAATATTATAATTAATCTTCCGACTCATTTCTTCTCCATTTTCTATTGCTTTACCAATATCAATCACTTTTATATCTTTATATCCAGCCTTTGCCAGCTTTTGCATAAGACTTCTCTTTATCTTTACATAAGAGTGTCCTTGTTTTATAGAAAAATAGAAATCCGAATTATTACAAAATATCTCTCCCGGGCAGGCTAACACTTCATAATCCAACGGAATTGTTCCTGTAACATCTGAAAAATCCAGCATTTCCATTTGTGAAACTGGAAAACTTTGTCCCTTTTCTAATATCCCGGCAACTACATATGTATATGACTGACCTCCCACTTCGCCAATATATTTTGTTCCAACTTCTATCTTGTCCTTATATGCAGATCCCAGATATAAATACATGCCATCTTCCATCGGTTTTAATTCTTCGATTAGGATTCCTTCGTCTAATTTCATCTTCCATATATTCTGAATGGTTGCATCTATTTCAATATAATATAAGCCATCTTTTCCATCTTCATCATCGATTGCCTGAAAACTATGGCCTGTCTGAATATTTTTCAATTTCTCCAATGCCGGATCGGTATTTATATATCCTGTTTGCCACGCACAGGTTACAGCTTCCACTCCATCCACTGATTTTATTATATCCATTGCCGGGTCAGACTGTAATTCACTATCCAGTTCATCCAAAAAACGGATTTCACACAAGGTATCTATATTCCTGATTCCTGACTCTTGCAAAGAATGTCTGATATTGGTTGACATACTATAAACACTGATCAGCACAGCAATCAAAAGCAATAACACCATTGCCAACACAATATTACCACCCAGTTGTAAAACATGAGACATAACATTATCTGCTGCTAAACGTATTATATTTCGTTTTCTCATACTTAATCCCTAACCTCCTTTGCAGGCACCAGCTGTCTTAACAGCTTGCAGATTGGAAAAAGTAATACCAGCAACAAAATACCAATCATAAATATAAAATACCACAAAATATATGTATTCCAGACAAACGTCATCTTCTTTTTCATTGCAAGACAATAGAAAATCTGTAAACATCCTGCAACAATAATAGAAATTCCCATTAATATCCCGATTCGTACCAACTGCCACTCTATGATTCGTCTATCTGTTATTCCAACTGTTTTCATAATTGCAAAATCTCTTTTCTGTCGTGCATACCATACTCTTGCAATCATTATGCAATTTATAATACCCACTATGTACAGTAATATCAGAATAGCTGCTTTTAATTTATAAACGATATACACATCTGTCTGACTCTCATAATGATCCAGCAGCTGTGCATAATAATTATCTGATTGTCCAAATATCTCTATCAATTCATCAGCCTGCTCTGCAACCGGAACACTCTTATCCATAAGCTGGATTGTCATTCCCGGATAAGAAGATGAAGTATAGGTCATTCCATCGGCTATCCGGTTCAAAAATACATCTGATTCCGATGTCCAGTTTTCTAACGAGCCAAACGCAATAATCATTTTATCTGAATCATTTCCAAATGATTCCAGATACCCAGTCACCTGACAATCAATTCCATCTAATGACAAGCATTCCGTTCCATCTTTTGAAACTGTTACTGAATCCTTCCATCCATGTCCTACTACAAGATAAATGTTATCCGAATTCCATTCCTCCATTGTTGGATATCTGCCACTTTCAAGCAATCTGTTCCAGTTTCCATGATATGCCACTGCAATCTGCACTTCATCCGCATCTTCCTCACAACTGCCAATCGAAAACTCATCTCCTCTGATTACAGCATCACAACTAACATCGCTTATACGCTCCAGAATTGCTTTTGTACTCCGAACCGCCATCTCCTGTATTTGTCGATATTCTTCTATATCATTCAATTTATATTCCGTTGCTCCTGTGGTAGAGTAGATATTAATATAAGCGTTATACTTTGAAATACCATCCTGACTTTCATATTTTTGAATCCAATTACTCATAATCTGATATCCATTCAAAATTGTACTCAAGGACAGACTCATACCTACTAAAAAAAGTATAAATGTCAGCTTATCTTTTGTAATTTTATACATATCATCTTCTCCTGTAATCTGTGTTTCATTCATATCACTATAAAACAAAAACAAGCAACTTGTCCTTATCCACCTCGCTGCTTGTCTCTATGTCTTCTGCCGAAACCATGACCGCATCCGGCACTGCCCCATGAGAGATCTCAATGGCATCCCGAATATCGATCAACTGGTAACTGTCTTTATTTCGATTCTTTAATTCCGCTATTGTAATGCTCATATGCACGCTGCCTTTCTTCTTTGCACAAATCTTTTACCACTTCACCTGCAATGATCAGTCCTGCAACCGACGGAACAAATGCCACACTGCCCGGAATATCTCTCCGCTCTGTGCATTTATGCTGTGCTCCCGGAGGGCAGATGCAATTTGTTCTGCAGCTGATCGACATATCCTCAAGTGGTCTTACCGGCTGTTCTTCCGAATATACAACCTTTAACTTTTTCACGCCACGCTTCTTAAGTTCCCGACGCATAACCTTTGCAAGCGGACATACCCTTGTTTTATAAATATCTGCTACCTGAAACATACTGCCATCCAGCTTGTTTCCTGCACCCATACTGCTGATGATCGGCACTCCTTTTTTCTGTGACTGGAGCACCAGCTCAATCTTAGCCGTAACCGTATCTACCGCATCTACAACATAATCATAAGAGTCAAATGGGAATTCATCTGCATTTTCCGGCAGGAAAAAGCATTTGTGCATCTCGACCTTAGCATCCGGATTTATGTCCAGAATCCGTTCTTTCATAACATCTGTTTTATATTTCCCCACAGACTTTCTGGTGGCAATAATCTGGCGGTTCAGGTTTGTCAGGCATACCTTATCATCGTCGATCAGATCAAAGGAACCGACACCGCTCCGTGCCAGAGCTTCGCACACATAACCGCCAACGCCTCCAACGCCGAATACCGCTACTTTTGAATTTGCCAATTTGTCCATTGCTTCTTTACCAAGCAATAATTCTGTCCGGGAAAACTGTGTTAACATGTCTATCTCTCCTAAATAACCTACTAAAACGCTAGGCAAAATTATAGGGCCTGAAAAGGTTCTTTGTCAATGATTTTCTGGCAAAAAGGACCGGTATTATACCACGTCATATAATACCGATCCTGCTTACATTAACTATTTTCTAATTATTTAATCTTCCACGTCTTTACGTATCCGACGGATTTCTTTTTCAGCTGTTTCTTTAAAGCTGTCTTTGCTTTCTTTGTGCCTTTCACAGTAATGGTTGCTTTCTTATTTATGCCCTTGAATGCACTCTTACGGATGGTTGTAAGATTTCCTGCTGTGACTGTGATCTTTTTCAGATTCTTGCAACCGGCGAATGCTTCATTGCCAATCTTCGTTATACCCCTTCCGATCGTGATATTTGTCAGATTTTTGTTACCCTTGAATGCTTGGCTCGCAACCGCTGTTACTTTATAGGTAACACCACCCACCTTTACAGTAGATGGTATGGTAAGTTTTTTCGCTTTCTTGTTTGTGATCTTCATAACAGCAACAGTTGGATTCTTCTTTGAAGATGAAGTTACCTTTACTTTAATCTTCTTAGAAGGAACTGTAAGAATTGTACCTTTCTTAGCAGGCTTTGGCATTAATTTAACTGGTATATTATTCTCCTTTGCATATTTATATGCTACGGAATTTTTATTGCAAATAACTGTAGTATTTTGGTTAAAAACTGTCCACCAATATCCACTCTCATTCTCACCCTTTTTAAATACGTCAATTTCAATAACACTATCTGGTATAACAACCGATTTTAATTTCGGACAGCTAAAAAAAACTCCCTTACCGATACTTGTTACACTATCCGGTATCGTTATGCTGGTTAAATTGCTGCACATAGCAAATGTTTTACTGGAGATTCTTGTTATCCCCTCCGGCAATACTACTTTTTTAATTTATCACATGAAAAAAAAGCCTCGCATCCTATACTTCTTACATTTTCAGGTATGGTGATACTCGTTAGATCAGTAGTTGCAAATCCATAGCTTCCTATACACGTTAAGCTATTTGGTAACGTTATACTGGTCAGATTTAAGCAAAGATCAAATGCAAAATCTCCTATACTTGTTACTCCCTCCAGTATTGTTATGCTGGTTAAACTGCTACAATTCCAAAATGCAGAATCTCCTATACTTATTACCTCTGTCCCATTAATCTTATCCGGGATTACAACCTTTTTCTTATCACCTTTATACTTGGTAATAGTAATTCCATCCTTAGCTTCTTCATATGTAAAATCACCATATGTCTTTGACTCTTCCGCCTGTGCTGTCATACCGCCCCCGCCACACAGCAACACACATAAAATCAATCCCAAGCCCGCATAGATCAGGCTTCTTATCTTCTTTTGCATCATTTTCATTCATCTCTCCTTTTCTCTTATGCTCCTTGTTTTTATAAGTTACATTGCTTTTTCCCATTTTTAGAAACAGTGCTAGGTACAATTAAACACAATTTTATCTGTATCTGACACTTTTTGTTTGATGTCTCTAAAAAAGCATAAACATTATAAAAAAAAAATAACTGTCAATAGTTCACAAAATATTTCTTAATTATTTAAATTTCGACAAAAAAATCCAGATACAACATCTCTGCCATATCCGGACTTCTACTAAAATATACATGTTATCTGTTCTGCTTATGTCTTTATCCTATGATTGCCTTGATTTCATCTTCACTCATTTCGGTTACATCCATGATCTGCTCTAAGGAATAGCCTTTCTTATGCATTTTCAGGATAATCTCCGATTTTCCTCGTGCTTCGCCTATTATTTCACCTTTGACTATGCCCGCGGCTTCGCCCTTTACATATCCCATCTCTTCTACGCCTTCACTCAGATTACACATGACTTTCACCTCATCTCTAATACCATTTCTGTCTACCGGTATGTCATACTCCTGTTTCATAAGCTTCAATTTTTGTTCTGCCGTCATTGTCTGCGACAATAATGTTCCAAGTAATCGATGCAGTTCATATTGTTCTTCCTTTGGTGGAATCTCCTTTGCCAGACCGATCATCACGATGTTAGGGATATCCAGATTGCCTTTCCAATCCTGTTCGCCAAGTAAATCATCTTTTACCATATGAATATGACTCAGACTGTTCTCTTTCATATTCATACAGATCCAGATGGAATACACCTGTTTGATCTCGTTATAGTCAGAACCTGTAAATTCCCGCTCTTTCTGGGATGACACCAGTCTTGCCGTATAGAAGATTGCCCGATTTAAGATATGATACTTTGTCGGTTCATTCTTCTGGGCTTCCAGATTAATGATCATTTTCGCCAGTCCATCCCGCATCCGTACATAGAAGATAATATCAAAATATATCTTTCCCTCATCAATTTCGGAACTTTCTGTATTCAGTCCGACAATCCGTTCACCGGTTCTGGCATCCACCGTTTCTTTGTTCGTTAATCCCGGTTCTACCGGAACCTGGCTGATATACGGTTCACCTTCAATCAATAATGCAACCGTATCTGCATCCATACCTTTAAATTCTTCTACTACCCTGATCAGTATATGCGCCAGTATGATCTTCTGTCCAAGCAGGCGCTTGGCACTGGCATCATACTGTGCTTTCTGATCAGTAGCCTTGGAGGAATATACAATTTCGTTATCCATGTTCTATCTCCTTTCCCGATAAAACAGAATAACATGCATATTTTAGCTTTGTATATTGCCTCCGTCTCTCCAAGTTTGATTGTAATGGATATTAAAAAGGAAAACAAGTTTAACCATAAAAAATCCGGATACAGCATTTCTGCCATATCCGGACTTCTACTAAAATATACACCTTATCTGTGCCGCCTGCGCTCTTATCTTAATCTATTTATAACACCATCAACAAAGTTCCCAGTCCGATCAGTACACAACCAATGATCGACTTCATCGTAAATTCTTCGTGCAGGAATACAAATGCAAGAATCAATGTAATAACGACACTTAATTTATCAATTGGTACTACCTTGGATGCATTTCCCATCTGAAGTGCTTTATAATAACACAACCACGATGCTCCGGTTGCAAGTCCTGATAGGATCAGAAACAACCAGCTTTTCTTCCCGATCGCGCTGATTCCGGACTGTGTATGTGTCAGGAACACCATGCCCCATGACATCACAAGCACAACTGCTGTTCGGATCGCTGTTGCAAGATTCGAATTTACTCCGTCAATACCTACCTTTGCAAGAATTGATGTCAATGCCGCAAATACAGACGACAACAATGCAAATACAAACCACATATAAATCCTTCTTTCTTCTTTTATTATCTTCTTTTTCATGCAACTGTGCAATCTATGAAATCTTAACTTTTTCTCTTAACTGCCTGTCGGTAAATGAAAAGTGCGGCAACTGCTGTTATCAGTTCTGCTACCCAGAACGCATTCCAGACACCGACAACACCAAAGATACGACTGAGTACAAATGCAGCCGGAATGATGACAACCACATAGCGAAGCAGGGAGATCATCAATGATGGCGTACCCTTGCCAAGTCCCTCTAATGCACCGGATGAAGTCACGGATACCGAAGAAACAATAAATCCGGCACAGATGATCCGAAGTGCCGTCACGCCCTCCGTGATCGTTACCTGATTATCCGAGAACATTCCGATCAATTTAGCCGGGAAGATCAGACAGATCACTGTTCCAAATACCATGATCAGACCAATGATCGTAAGTGTAATATTATAAATGCTGCGGACACGCTTATGCTCTCCCGCTCCGTAATTATAGCTAATTACCGGACGCATACCCTGGATCATGCCGTTTGCAGGAAGATATAAAAATGTCTGCAATTTATAATAGATTCCAAGGATCACAACATAGATCTGTGAATAGGTACTTAATATCGCATTCAGTGCAGTCGTAAGCAGGGACGGAAGTGCCATATTAAGAATAGCCGGAATACCAATCGCATACAACTTCCCTGTCAGATAATCCTCCGTATGCAGATATCGTCTGCCGATCTTTACGGATATTGGACGGAACACATAGACAAACAGATAGATCAACAGGGTAAACACCTGTCCAAGTCCGGTTGCAAGTGCAGCACCCCGGATTCCCATTTTCGGAAATGGTCCGATACCGAAGATCAATAGAGGATCTAATACAATGTTCATCAGGCATCCACCGCCAAGTCCGACCATTGTAACAACCATTCTTCCAACTGCCTGATAGATCTTCTCAAATGACAGATCAATGGAAATAATAACAGAAAATGCAAATACGATCATCGAATACTGAATTCCCATCTGAACAACTGTCTCATTCGATGTGAACATCCGCAGAAATCCCGGCATGATCAGGATACAGACTACTGTCATGATCACACCATGAACAACAGAAAGAAGAGTACCCTTTGACGCTGCTGCATTTGCCTTGTCCGGTTCCTTTGCGCCGAGATAGAACGCGATCACCGCATTGATTCCCACGCCAAAACCGATGGCTACCGCATTTACAAAATTCTGGATCGGAAAGACAAGCGACAGAGCTGTCATCGCATCCTCGCTGATCTTCGCTACAAAAAAGCTGTCCACAATGTTGTACAGAGAATTGACCAACATCGATAATATCATCGGAAGTGCTATTGACAAAAGCAGCGGCAGCACCGATCGTTCTTTCATAAATTCTTCGTTCATATGTTTCTCCCTCTCTACATAAAAACGCCACACAGTTATAAATGGTTTCACTTATAGCTGTGTGGCGAAAAGATGACTTATTTATTATCCGGAAAAATCCACTTCATTCGTTTTCGTGGCTATTCTACCATATTTTTTCAGAATGTCAATAAATGCTTAGCGAATATAGTATACTCTGTTATCCTTTCTTGGAATAACATCAGGATACGCTCCATCCGTAAATCCAAGTGCGCAATGTCCGACACCGATATAGTCGCCGGTGATTCCAAGGCCTTCAAGGATCTGCTTTCCTTCTTCGCTTTCGAATTCTTCTTTTGCACGATGGATCCAGCAGCTTCCGATTCCAAGATCATGTGCGGCAAGCATCAGATTTCCCATCGTCAGGCTTCCGTCATAGACAGCAGTCGGACAGGATGCATCTGCCAGTACGATCAATATAACAGGTGCTCCGTAAAATGGATCAAAGCCTTCCTCCCAGCCGCCGATCATACGGTTCATCTCCATGATCTTATCCCGCATCTCTTTATTTGTTACCGCAATAATGATCGGAGACTGCAAGCCTCTGCCATTTGCAGCAAATGTTCCTGCTTCAATGATCTGATCCAGAACATCCGCCGGAACCATATCCGGTTTGAACTTCCGGATGCTTCTTCTCGTCTTCATCTCATCCAAAACAACGCTCATCTTAAAATTCTCCTTATTACAACAAGCTCTTGCGGAGTTCTGCTCCGTCTTTTGCGCTCAAGTACGCCGGTGCTATATCGAACACGGTCTTACATCCGCTCTGTCCTTCTTTGTACAGGCGGTATGCTGCTCTTGCATAAGCCACGATGACACAGGATGTGAATTCCGGGTTGGAATCCAGCTTCAGGCTGTATTCGATCACATGATTATTTTCCAGATTCCAGCCGGTCTTACCGGAACGGATCACAAATCCACCATGAGGAATTCCACTGTGGTTTGCCTTTAATTCTTCTTCACTGATAAAGTGAACCGTTGTATCATAATCGGCAAAATAGTTTGGCATGTTCTTGATCGTTTCTTCAACTTTTACAGGATCGGCACCATCCTCTAATACAACAAAGCACTCTCTTGTGTGCTTCTGTCTGGTTGTAAGTTCGGGATTCTCACCATTTCTGACTGCTTCCAGTGCTGCTTCTACAGGGATCGTGTACTGCTTGCCATCCTTAACACCCTCTACACGACGGATCGCATCGGAATGTCCCTGGCTGACACCTTTTCCCCAGAATGTATAATCACGACCTTCCGGTAAGATTGCATTTGCATACATACGGTTTAAAGAGAACATACCCGGATCCCAGCCTACTGAGATGATGCCGACATGACCATTCTTCTTTGCGGCAGCATCTACATTTGCAAAATGCTCCGGAATTCTTGCATGTGTATCGAAGCTGTCTACAACATTGAACATCTCTGCATACTTTGGTGTCTGCTCCGGCAGATCGGTAGCACTGCCGCCGCAGAGTATCATAACATCGATCTTATCCTTCCACTGCTCCACATCATTTACAGAACAAACGGCTGCTCCCTCTGTTAATATCGATACTGTCTCAGGTGCACGTCTGGTAAATACCGCTGCAAGCTCCATATCCGGATTCTGCTTGATCGCACACTCAACACCTCGTCCAAGATTTCCATATCCTAAAATACCTATTTTCATGTTTCATACTCCTTTACAAAAATTACTCTTCTTTCAGTTTAATGATTCAAAAAGAGCCTGTCAACTTTTTCATTGACAGACTCCCATTTCTTTTTCTCAACAATATAATTCTACTTTAAACAGTCTTCCTCCGTGATCTCGCGAATGACTCTGCATGGATTTCCGGCAGCCAGTACTCCCGATGGGATATCTCTCGTAACCACGCTTCCCGCTCCGATCACAGAACCGCTGCCAATCGTTACACCGCCACATACTGTTACATTTCCTGCCAGCCAACAGTTATCTCCGATCGTGATCGGCTTCGCATACTCCCGGTCTGTATACACGCCGTCTTCCCTCTTATAAATGTTACGCTCCTGAAAACGAAACGGATGCATCGGTGTCAGCAGAGAAACATTCGGTCCCATAAATACATTGCAGCCGATCTTAACAGGTGCACAGTCCAGACAGGTAAAATTAAAATTCGCATAACTGTTCTCGCCTATCTCGGTAAAGCAGCCGTAATCGAACTGAACCGGTCCCTGAAGATATACATTCTTACCCTTATTCGGAATCAGCTCTGCCAGAATCTTCTCGCGTTTCTCATCCGTCTCAAAGCAGTCATTATACTCCTTACTCAACCGATGCGCATTCTGTCTTAATTGTATTAATTCATCATCAGATGGATCATAAACGAATCCTGCTATCATTTTTTCTCTTTCTGTCATCTTAATATGCCTCCGTATAAAAACATTGGAAACTTCTTATTCTATCTCAGCCCGTACCTCTTTTGTAATCGTTTCCCCGCCATTCTGATACCAATTCTCGACAAAACGATCAAATTCATCGAGTGAGCTCTCGCCGGTTACAATCTTTAGATAGGTGTCACTTTCCAGATTCTCAAGGCTCCACCAGTCTGTGACCATCGTTTCCGTTTCTCCAAAATATAACGACTCTACTTTGTTTGTCCTTCCATCGTTTAAGATCTTACAGGCTGTGATACGGGAAGCGTACGCCGCCCAATCTTCCGCACTGGCATTCTCCGCATCCTTCAGATAGGATTCGCATGCCTCATAATAGGAATATTCCAGTACGTTCAGATCATCTGCGGATTTGTCCCCCGCAAATACATGATTCAATTCTCCATAGCAGATCTGCAAAGCATTGTTGTAATCTACATTAATCGCAAACGGTCTGGCGGTAGGGTCTACATTTTCTTTATAATAATCGACAATCTCCTGATTGTCTCTGTCATTATACCGCAAATAGTCAAATAATACACTAACAATCTTACATGCAATCTCCGGATATTCATAACCCTTACGCACTACAATATACTTACTGGAAGGATTCTGTGTATGATAACTGGTAAGTCCGGATTCCTCTGTTGCGATCAGATAAGGCTGCCACTCGGCATCTTTATTCTGTTCCACTGCCTGCATCAGTGGATTATTCGGCGCCCACCAAGGGCCAAAGAAAGAACCGCATTGACCATCCACGATCAGCTCGATCAGGTTACTGCTCGTCCGCATCAGAAAATCCTGATCCAGAATTCCCTCTTTATACAACTCATGGATATGGGCAAGTGCCTCTTTCGCCTCCGGCTGAACCGAACCATAGACAACATTGCCGTCCTCATCATAAATCCACTGTTTCGGAAATGCACCATATGCAGCAAATATAATATCTAATGTGTATTCGCTGCTATAACCACAACCGCCGCAGAGACTGGTATCACATACAAGCCCTACGGTATTTCCTGCCCCATTATGTCCGGGATCTTTTTCTTTAAATTGTCTTATGATCTCTTCTACATCCGAGAGTGTTCTCGGTGCGGACAGCCCAAGTGCATCCATCCAATCCTTACGAAGCCAGATCAGATTCGGTCCGTCTGAGATATTCGTTTCCGGTATCGCCATGATCTTCCCGCCAAAGGTTACAACATCAAGGATATCCCGACCATAGCTTCCATATATATTCTTGATCGTATCGCTCATACAGTTATTATAGCTGTCTGTCAGATCTGCGATCATATCATTATCCACCAGATACTGAAGCTCATCCAGATCCTCCACGATCATCACATCCGGAAGATCATTCTGTGCGATCACCATGGTCACACTATCGGTATATTGCTCATCCATAGCCTCAAACACATCCTGGTTTTGAACATTTAGCCTTTCATTCAACAGCCTTGTATAAGCATTATTTTCATACGTCTCGCCATCCGGGAGATTGGAATTATTTGCTCCGGACAGCTTACCCAGTGTGTAGGTAAGCTGTTCCGGATATTTTCCGTAAGGTGTCGTGCGGGCTGTATATAACGCAGCTTCATATTCTTCTTTTGTCTCTGCATTCTCCCGGGTGGAGGGGGTAGCCCCGGAATCACCGCATCCACATAAGATCAATAAATTTATAATCAGCACACATGAAATAATCTTTTTTAAATACGAACCTGTAATCATATACATTCCTCTGTTTCAACCAAACTATAAGCAAATAATCATATGATCCCTTAACCTTTTACACCACCGGAGAAGCTCTCACGATAACACTTCTGCATAAACATGAACAGAATGATGATCGGAATTGAGATCAGCACCGCACCGGCTGCAAAGGAATTGAACCACGGATACACATATTCTTTCTCTAACATATTCCAAAGTCCGATAGATACGGTATAGTAATCCTTATTTGCACGGCAGATAACCTTTGCAAATACGAAATCAATCCAAGGAGCAAGAAAGGAATTCAGAACCGTATATACAATGATCGGACGGCTTAACGGAATAATGATCTTAGTAAACGACTGCCATCTGGTTGCTCCGTCCAGATAAGCTGCTTCCTCGATCGACTTCGGAATCGTATCAAAGAAGCCTTTTGCAATATAGAACTGTAAGCCTGCACCACCGGAATAAACCAGGATAAGTGCAACACGGATCAAGGATCCTTCTGACAGTCCGATCGCCTTTAAGATATAATAAACTGCGATCATAGCCATGAATCCCGGGAACATACCAAGGATCAATGCTACATTCATAAATGGGCGTCTCAGTCGGAAACGCATTCTCGACATACAGTATGACATCGCCAATACAAATACTGTAGATATTATACAGGAGAAGATCGCAATAATCAAAGTATTCATGAACATCTTCGGAAAATTCAGGATACCAGTATCTGTAAATAACTTTGTGTAATTGCCAAGAGTATACGCCTTTGGCAGCAATGTAGAAACATACTGTCCTTTTTCTCCACGGAAGCTGATCAGAACGATCCACAGAATCGGGATCACCCAGATCACGGAAAGAATTACCAGTATAATATGAACAACGATATCCGATGGTGTAAGCTTCTGTTTTCCATTTATTTTCTTACCTGTTTTAGTCATTACTGGAATCCCTCCTCGTCTTTATAAGATGTTGTATTATGATAAGTGATCAGAGATACGATCGCAAGAACGATAAATGTCATGATACCGATAACCGCACCCAGATTATAATACTGATTATCAACTGTCAGCTTGTAGAGCCAGGTAACCAGAAGATCGGTCTTTCCTGCTGTCTTTCCAACCGGAATCGGTGCTCCGTTTGACAGAAGATAGATTACATTAAAGTTATTAATATTACCTGCAAAGGTCGTGATCAGATACGGAGCTGTTACAAATAACATATATGGAAGTGTGATCTTAAAGAAGATCTTCACCGGTCCGGCTCCATCTACTTTTGCGGCCTCATAGATATCTTCCGGTATACTTTGTAAGATACCGGTCACCTGCATAATGGTAAACGGAATACCGATCCAGATATTGATCACGATAACCATGATACGGGCAATGGTTGCGTTGCTCCAGAACGGAATTGCATTGTCGATGATATGATGATTCAGTAATAAGGTATTTACGATACCATTCTGACTGAAGATCGTACGCATCAAAAGCAGGGATACAAACTGTGGAACGGCTGCGGATAACATGAAGATCGACCTCCACACACCCTTACATCTTGTTCCCTTTCGATTGATGACCATTGCAAGGATCATACCGAAGATATAGTTGGTAAATGTCGCAGCAACCGCCCATACTAGTGTCCACCCAAGAACAGACCAGAATGTACTTCCGACTGCGTCATTAAAATTCAAAATCTTGGCAAAGTTTTTCAGTCCTACCCAGTTAAACAATACTGTATGAGAATCCAGCTTACTGTAATTTGTAAATGCCATACAGATCATGAATACGAGCGGAAGGATCGTAAAAACAACAATCCCGAGTACCGGAAGTGGAAGCAGAAACATATGAAGGTTTTTATCAAATAAACTCTTAATATCATCTGTGAATCCCGGAACTTTCTTCCCTGCATCATGCAGGCACTGTGCACGATATGCGCTCTCGACACTGACTACCCAGAGGCATACAAATGCAAATATGATAAATACCGTGGCTACTCCATATAATAACATCAAAAGAGAATTGTCACCCTGTGTATATTCAAATATGCCTTTTGCATCATTCCACACCTTCTCCTGTTCTGCTCCTCCCAGATGGAAGAAATCGGTCAGAAGAGATGCACCGTTTTTTATCATGAAATAAATAAATATGCTTTCAAGTACCAGAAATGATACACCTTTTACAAACTGTTTTCTGACAATGTTTCCGAATCCCATGATCAGGAACGATAATCTGGTGATCCAGTCACCATTTCTCATGGCCTTGAAAACAGTATATGGATAATCACTTCGTCTTATTTTTTTCTTTTTGCTTACTGTCGCTTCAGCCATCCTGACACCTCCGTCTCAAAGTAAATGTTACGTTTTTGCGTTTCTTTCATAAGATAAAGTGTTCCACCACCCCTGTGGAAATGGAACACTTCGTCTTATGCTCTGTTTATTTTTACTCTGCTACATCTGTGTTCAATGATGTATTGAATGCTTCTGTCTGCTCAGCAGCATTATCATGTGTAACTTCACCATTCAAGAGTGCCTTACCAAAATTCTCTGCTGGTGTCCAGAAGTTACCCATCTTAGGTACGAACGGCTGGATCATAGATGTATTGTTGAAGGTATCGTTCTGAGCTGTTACTAATGCATCATTCTTTACCGTATCACTCTCTAAAAGATTTGTGTTACAAGGAACAATACTTCTTGCTTCATAATGTGACTGCTGTGATTCCTCGTTACCAAGGTACAGGGCAAGTGCTACTGCTACCTGTGGATATTCACAGTTTGGATTTACACCGATTGCCTTTGAACCGGCGAATGAAAGTAACTGCTTGTCAGATCCGCCGATCTTGGCTGTAGGCATAGCTGCGATTCCAAGATCGTCACCAAGTGCATCATGTAATGCCTTATAATCCCATGAACCGGAGAACATAGCTGCGATAGATCCATCTGTCATACCGGAAATACCAACACCGGATTCATCATTTACAAAATTCTTATTTGCTACAAGATCTACAAGGTAATCTGTAACAGCCTTTCCATTGTCTCCGCCAAAATTGATTCCTGCGTCGTTATCTGTACCATCACCGAATAATGTACATCCGTTTGCAAGATAGAATGCTGCATTATACCAGCCGTTTGTAAGAGGAAAAGCAACTTTTCCTTTTTCAAGCATTGTATCAAGGCTCTTTACATCGCTGTCTGAATATACTTTCTTGTTATAGTATAAAAACCATGTATTTGTTGTAAACGGAACACCATAGATTCCGCCATCTACTGTGATAGAATTCACAACTGCCTGTGAGTTTGTTGACTTTACATAGTCTGCTGTGCTTCCGCCTAACTCCGAGATTGCATTTGCATCGATCAGTGTCTGTAACTGGTCGTTTGCGAACATATATACATCTGCTGATGCGGATACATCCTGTGTTACGGTCTTTCCTGCATCTGCCTCGCTGCATGTACCATATTCAAATGAAAGATCCCAATTTGGATGTTCCTTATTAAATGCTTCACATCTTCCCTGAAGCCATTCACCATAATCCGGTGACTGATCCTCAGCAGGTCCCCATACTGTAATTGTTGCTTTAATGTTTTCTTCTTCTGCAGATGCATCAGTACTCTCTCCTGATGTTACCTCTGCATTTGATGCTGTTGTGGAATCCTTAGATGTATCATCCTTCTTATCTCCACATCCTGCGAGTAATGACATGCACATAGCTCCTGCCAGTGCAATTGCTGCATACTTTCTAAACTTCATAACCGTTCCTCCTTTAAATAAGTCATGTTTTTTGTTTGTTTTTTAATACTTTTGCAGTACCTTTACCTTATGACATTATTATAAAAAGGAACCGTTTCACCGTATATATCAATAATTTCAGAAACATGTTGGTTTTTTATGAATGTTTGATTTCTGCATGCAGTTCTTTTGGAAAATGGATCGTGACAGTCGTTCCCCTGCCAACTTCACTGTCGATACAAACCGCATATTCCGCGCCATAATACAGTTTGATACGTTCATTGACATTTCGCACACCATAGCCCTTCGAATCGGCAGTCAGTATCAGCTCCGCCTGTTCTTGGGTCATACCGACACCATTATCGGATACCGCAAACCGGATATCTTTATCGTCCTCTTTTCCACTGATCCGGATCTCTCCTCTGCCATCCTGTTTCAGATCTATGCCATGATGGATCGCATTCTCGAGGATCGGCTGTAAGATCAGGTTCAGTGTTTCATATTTTAAAATGGAATCATCGATATCATAGATAACATCGAAACTGTCATCGTGCATCGTAAGCTGGATATCCAGATATGCTTTGATGTTCGCGATCTCATCCCGGACAAGCAGGATATTCTTTCCCTTATTTAACGCTGTCCGGTAAAAGGTGGACAACGACAACGTGATACGACTGATATCCTCCTGGTCTGCCTCTAATGCTTTCCAGTTAATGATAGACAGGGAATTATACAGGAAATGCGGATTGATCTGCGCCTGCAACGCCCGCATCTCATATTCCTTTTCTTTGATCTTGCTTCGGTATACTTCATTGATCGTTGCATCCAGACGCTTCGTCATACTGTTATAACCATTGATCAGATCACCGATCTCATCCGTACTGTCATTCTCAATCTCCATACCAAGATTCCCGGTTTCCAGATTACGCATTTTCTTCTGAAGCTTACTGATACGTTTCGTTATGAACTCGGAAATTATACGGATACATGCGACTGCTGCGATCAGACTGACCAGGATTGCTGCTGCAGCAATTATTAAGATTGGCTGAATCGAAGAAATGATCAGTCGATCCGGCTTATAGATCCAGATCTTCCAGCCGGATGCCTTCGACTCCCGCTTAATAAACTGATAACCGGAATCCTTCTGCCCTACTGTTGCAAAGAACTGTTCCTCTGATAATTCATACGGCTGTTTTTCTTCTGTAAATACACTCTTTTTAAAGATGCAGTTACCTTCTGCATCCTCTATCACAACGCCATAATTATCAAATACCGTTTCGTTATTAAACGGCTGGAATACGCTGTCATAATCCACCCCTACATAGAGCAGACCCTTCGCCTTTTTCTGCTCCAGCATGGCCATGCGGTTTAACGAATACGCAGTCTTATCCTTCGCATTCACGATCCAGTGGATCTGGTTATCGTCAACTATTCCATAGTTCGTCTCTTCATTTTCAAGCGTGGTAATGGGGGCGATCGTACTGCCGTGCTTCACCTGACAGGCATCCGTGTAGATCGTTACCTGCTTTACATCATCATGAAAATACATAATAGAAGAAAGCAGGGGATCTATAACACTTGCCACCTGCTCATAATTCTGATATGTACTCTGATCTGAGCTTAAGATCTTCGCGATCGACTGATTATAGGATATATAATTAGAAAGATTGTTATAAATCTCTAACTCATTATCAAGCGCATCTGTCGTCTGTGTCAGATACGATTCCAGGATCATTGTCTCACGATCCCACAGGATCTTCTTCATCTCATGGTAGGTGATCGTCAGCGTGATCATGATCGGAAGAAACCCGGCAAGTATATAAATGACCAACAGCTTGCCGGATAATCGCAGATTCTGGAACCCTCTTTTTATCCTTTTATCTATTCGTTCTTTATGCATCCGCCTGTCCTCCGCTCTCTCTGAATTTCTGCGGACTCACGCCAAAGAACTCACGGAAGCTGGAACAGAAGTAAGACACATTCGGATATCCGCACGCCACACTGATATCTACGATCTTCGTCATGCTGTTCTCTAACATATCCTTTGCCTGTTCCATCCGGTATGCCTTGATGAATTTGCTTAGATTCTGTCCGGTTTCCTTCTTAAATACCGTACTTAGATAGCTCGGTGCGAGATGTACCATATCCGCCAGCATATCGATTCCAAGCTCGCTTCCATAGTTCCGGTAAATATACTGCTTCACCAGTTCTACTTCCCGATGCGCCATCTGTGTCTTTCCTGCAAAACAGGTTTCCAGTCTCCGGATCGCTTCTTCGACAAGCTCCGTCAACACCTGAAAATCTGTCGCCATATATAATTTCTCAATGTCTTTATTTAGCTCTGCTTCGTCAGTCTCATCAATGCTTCCGTAGATATCCTTCATCAGATTCGAGAACAGGAACTTGATATAGATTTGGGAGTACTCTGTCTTATGTCTGTACTTCTCACAGAATCTCTGGAAATGCTCCCGGAGTGCTTCCACATCCTTCATCTTGATATCCTGTTTCATCTGCTTCATAAAGGTATCATCATCGAACTGGATAATACCCGGAGTCTCGCCCTCCATGTTCGGATAAAATACATGAATCTCCGGATGGTAGAATTTGTTCTCCATCAGCACTTCGAGTTCTTCCATCTTATCTGCCACTTCGGACAGATCACCGATATCAGAGGATATCGCTATGTAACAGTCAGCATCATAATCGGCTTTGATGATCTTTACGATCTCATTTGTCTTACGGAGAATATTCATCTCATCCCCTAAGAATAAGATCTCCTGCTGCTGGTTCAGGTTCAGATATTGCAGGATTCCAATTGACTTTAAGTTCTCATTTTCTTTGAAATCCACTCCACGTCTGCCGAAGAAATCATGATTGAATTCCATCAAAAGCATATTCTTGAATTTACCCAGATCAAGCGATAATCCGCTGTATTCCTGTCTGAGCTTCGTAACATCCGTTCCGTTCAACAGCATATAGAGCGCATGCTCATATAAGAATTCCATGCTCTTATTCTTAAACTCGTCCGAAGCCTTTGCCTCTTCCAATTCATTTACAACCTTATTCAGGGTATTCTTGAATTCATTTGGATCGACCGGCTTTAGAATATAATCAACAACACCCAGCCGGATTGCTTTCTTTGCATAGTCGAATTCATTGCATCCGCTGAATATGACTGTGCGCAGCTTTTTCTTTTCCTTCACAACATGGTCGATCAGTTCGATTCCATCCATGAAAGGCATCTTTACATCTGTAAGCAGGATATCAAAATCTTCTTTTTCCAGCTTCTCCAGTGCATCCACACCATTTACCGCCTCTGCAATCTCAAATTCCAGATTCAGTTTTTTTAAAAGAAACCGGATACCGTTTCTTTCTATCTTCTCATCATCTACGATCAATATCTTGTACATATCTATCAACGCCTTTCTATGGTGGAAATATATATCTTATTTTAACACATTTTACAGCTTCCAGATATCTTTATTATATTCTGCGATCGTACGATCAGAGGAGAAGAAGCCTGCCTTGCTGATATTTACCAGAGTCTTCTCGGCCCAGCCCATACGATTTTCATAATCAGCAAGCACCTGTTCCTTTGTCTGAATGTAATCACAGACATCAAGAAGTGTCATAAACCAGTCTTTTACGATCAGCTCGTTATGAAGTCTGGTAAGAGCTTCCTTCTGACCGATCGCAAGCAGCTCATCACTTACGATAAAGTCTACCAGCTTCTTGATCTCCGGCTTCTCATAATACTCTCTTGCCACATAGTCTGCCTTTGCATAGTGCTCGATCACTTCTTCACTGGATTCACCAAAGAAATAAATATTATCCTCGCCCACCAGTTCTCCGATCTCTACATTTGCACCGTCACGGGTTCCAAGAGTAACCGCACCGTTTAGCATGAACTTCATATTTCCTGTTCCGGATGCTTCCTTGGATGCCAGTGAGATCTGCTCTGAGATATCGCATGCCGGAATGATCTTTGCTGCTTTTGATACATTATAATTCTCGATCATGACAACTTTCAAGTACGGACTTACCTCAGGATCATTGTCGATCAGCTCCCGCAGACAGAGGATCAGATGAATGATGTCCTTTGCGATCGTATAAGCAGGTGCAGCCTTTGCTCCAAATATAACTGTGATCGGAGTCTCAGGCAGATGTCCCTTCTTGATCTCAAAATATTTGTAGATCACCCAGAGGGCGTTCATCTGCTGACGCTTGTATTCATGCAGTCTCTTGACCTGGATATCAAAGATCGAATTCTCGTTGATCTCGATTCCCTGTGTCTCTTTCAGGTAGTCCTTTAAGACTGCCTTATTGCTCTGCTTGATCGCAAGGATCTCTTCTAATACGTTCTTATCCTTATAGTAAGAAGCCAGCTCCTGTAACTTATCGGCATCCTTCTTGTAATCCGGTCCGATCAGCTCTGTGATGTAGGCTGCCAGCTTTTCATTGCAGTGTAACAACCATCTTCTGAATGTGATACCATTTGTCTTATTGTTGAATTTCTCAGGATAGATCTCATAAAATGGATGCAGCTCTGAATTCTTCAGAATCTCGGTATGAAGATAAGCAACACCATTTACACTGTGGCTGTAATGCATATCGATATGTGCCATATGCACACGGGAATCACCATCTATGATATAAACACGCTCATCCTTATAACGGTTTCTGACCTTTTTATCCAGCATGCGGATCACAGGCATAAGCTGTGGAACGACCTTCTCCAGATAAGCAACCGGCCATTTCTCCAATGCTTCTGCAAGGATCGTATGATTGGTGTAAGCACATACATCGGTTACGATCTCTGTTGCTTCATCAAAGGAGATACCCTCTTCCATCAACAGACGGATCAACTCAGGGATCACCATAGACGGATGTGTATCATTGATCTGAATGGCTGCATAATCTGCAAGATCATGAAGATTTGAACCTTTCTCCTTTGCCTCTGCAAGGATCAGCTTTGCACCATTTGCAACCATGAAATACTGCTGATAGATACGAAGTAAGTTGCCGGCTTCGTCACTGTCATCCGGATAGAGACAGAGTGTCAGGTTCTTCTTGATATCTGTCTTATCAAAGCTAATGCCATCCGGCTCCATGATGCTCTCATCCACGCTCTCAATATCAAATAAATGCAGCTTATTTGTGCGGTTCTCATAACCTGTCACATCGATGTCATACATTCTGGACTGTACGGTACAGTTTCCAAACCGGATCGTGTTGCTTACATCGGTCTTTGTCAGCCAACTGTCTGCCTCGATCCATGGATTTGCAGTCTCCTTCTGGTAGTTATTCTCAAATACCTGCTTGAACAGACCCATATGGTAATTTAACCCGATACCATCTCCCGGAAGTCCGAGTGTTGCCATCGAATCAAGGAAGCAGGCTGCCAGTCGTCCAAGTCCGCCATTTCCAAGGGATGGTTCCGGCTCTACTTCTTCGATATCATAGATGCTCTTGCCGTTTTCTGCCAGCACCTGTTTTACTTCATCAAAGATTCCAAGATTGATCAGGTTATTGGATAACAGCTTACCGATCAGGAACTCTGCTGATATATAGTAAACCTTTTTCTTACCATCTTCTGTAACCTTGTCTTCTGCTAATTCCTTTGTCATATCAAGCAGCGCAAAATAGATCTCCTCATTGCTGCATTCCTTGATCGTTTTATTATATTTCTTCTTACAAATCTCTGTTAACATTATATCCTCCTTACAAAAATACTGTTTCACAGCATTTCTTCCATATACTCTTGTTAATTCCCTTAATCTGTCTCTGATCTCGTCTGTAAATTCGCCCTTCTTCATCCGCCAGCGCCAGTTTGTACCGATCGTAGATGGAAGATTCATCCGTGCTTCGTTATCCTTTCCAAGCAGATCCTGCATCTGAACGATAACTGTATCGGCAGGGCTCATATATAATACCTGCATCATCTTCTCCGGGATCTCCTGCTCATTTGCCGCTCCCAGATATTTCATCATAAATGTAAGATTGTCCTTTGATGCATTCTCGATATATCCTTTTAATGTGTCATTATCGTGTGTTCCGATATAGACAACGTAATTCTTTTCGTGATTATGCGCTGCATGTTCATTCTCCGCATTTCCGTCAAATCCAAACTGTAAGATCTTCATTCCCGGATATCCGGATTCCTTCACCAGCTTCTGTACCTCCGGCACAACGACTCCCAGATCTTCTGCGATCACCTTTGCATTTCCTCTGGCACTGTCGATCGCATCTACAAGCTTCTTTCCGGGTCCTTCCAGATAGAAGCCATTCTTCGGCTCTCCGTCTGCCGGAATATTATAGTACCGTACAACCCCTATGAAATGATCGATACGGATCACATCATAGAGACTGGCTGATTTACGGATCCGGTTCTTCCACCAAGAGAACCCATCCTGCTCCATTCGATCCCAGTCATACAAAGGATTGCCCCATTTCTGACCGTAATCGGAGAATGCATCCGGTGGACAACCGGCTACACACACAGGCTGTAGATCATGATCTAACTGAAATTGTTCTGTATTTGCCCATACATCTGCACTGTCCAGTGCTACATAGATTGGAATGTCGCCGATCAGACTAATACCATGACGGTTGGCGTAAGATTTGAGTGTCTTCCACTGCTCATCGAATTTGAACTGAAGGAACATATAGAATCCGATCTCGTCGTGTAACTGTTCCCCGCACTTACGAAGTGCTGTTTCTTCTCTCTTTAAAACCGGTTCTTCCCAGCTTAACCATTCTTTATTCCCATGGTCTGCCTTGACCGCCATATAAAGGGCGTAATCCGGAAGCCAGCTTTCATTTTCCGTAAGAAATTCTGCATACTGCCTTGATGTCTCATGCTTCGATCTGCCATATGCTTTTCTCAATACCTCAAACCTTTGTCTGTACAGGCGAGCGTAATCAATGTCATCCGGCTGATCGTACCAGCTATATGCATCTACCTCCTCCTGTGTCAGTAAACCTTCATGAATCAGAATGTCGAAATCGATAAAATAAGGATTGCCTGCAAATGCTGAAAATGACTGATACGGACTGTCACCAAAGCTGGTTGGTCCGATTGGAAGCACCTGCCAGTAACGCTGGCCTGCCTCCTTCAACCTGTCAACAAATTCATATGCCTCTTTCCCCAGAGATCCGATTCCATATGGGGATGGGAGACTGCTGATCGGCAGGAGGATTCCTGCACCACGCTCTAACGCTTTCTTCATATCTGATACCTCTTTATTAAATTTTCTATTGAACAGCTATCCAGTTGCCTGCATTTAATAAAGGTAAAGGTAAGGTAAAGGTCTTATATACGGAATGTCTGTTCTGGTTTGTATTCTAGTATCTTTTTTCTGTTCTTTCTTGCATAATAAGAGCATTTTATGATACTATTCTATCATGTTTGATTTTATCAAGATTCATTTAATGTTACATGGAGTGGATACGGTCATACATCTCCACCTGTTTGTCAGGAATAAAATAGCAGAAAAGGCAGGAAAGAGAGGTTATATATGAACAGCTTAGAATATGAAAATTACATGGAGACCAAAGCGCATGTGGATCCACTGTTTCCTTACAATACCTATCTGTGCTCCATACCACTGGACTTCAATGCTGTCCCACTTCACTGGCATCCCTATATGGAGATCATATATATCAAAAAGGGGAAAGGAAATGTAACGCTGGATTTCACGACGCACTATGTAGAGGAAGGGGATATCATTCTGATCCTGCCGGGCAGGATCCACGGCATCTCCCAGTATGCCTCCTATTCAATGGAATATGAGAATATCATCTTTTCAGTTGACCTGTTCCAATCCAGAAACCACGATACTCTGGACAGTGAGTTTTTTCTGCCTCTGCTCTCTGATGAACTAAATATCAAAAGCATCTATGATCGCGACGATCCTTTATATGAAGCCCTGTCCTCCTGCCTGAACCGGGTGGATGTGCTCTGCTCATCTACTCCAAAAGGATACCGGCTTGCTCTAAAAAGCTGTTATTTTGAATTCTTCTATACCCTGTATGCCCATGCAGAGCAAAAGGCAGAGACCTCAGACCGGAAGAATCATGCAAAGAATCTGGATCGTACCAAAGCGATCTTGTCTTATATCGACCGAAACTACAAAGAAGCAATATCCATTGCGGACATTGCTTCTTACTGTGGATTCTCTGAATCCCATTTTATGCGTTTTTTTAAGAATACGATGGGTGTATCCTTTACCACCTATCTGTGTGACTTCCGGTTAAATATCGCAGCCAGACTTCTTGTCACAACCGATGACAGCATCCTGTCCATCGCAGAAAGCTGCGGTTTCTTTAACCTGTCCTACTTCAACCGGAGCTTCAAGAAGAAATATGGCATCACTCCGGGAGCATACCGGAAGCGGTAGTAAACCGTTTCCCTGCATTGTTTATTTTATCTTAAATGATACATACTTGTTGCTATATCCAACATACAGACGGTACTGACCTTTCTCTAACTTTGAAAGATCATACCGGCCTGCCAGATTGAATGTCCAATACTTGCAGCTATGTGCCGGAAGAACATATCCCTCTGATATCGTTATATTCTTTTCGTCTACCTTCTTCCATTTGCCATTTTCATATTTTCTGAGTTCTCTCATATTGCTGAATGTACGTTCTTTATTTGTTCCATTGTACAATACATAAGTAACTACCATATACTCCGGATCAAATTCAACAAGTTCTGTTTTCACAGCTTTTCCCTTGTATGCAGAGGTTGATTTCACAACCTTGATCTTCAGCTTATAAACAACCGTTTCTGATGATGTTCTGTACTTTGCCTGTAAAACTACAGAACCTGCCTTCTTGCCTGTTTTAATCTGCATACCATTCTTCGTTTTTACAACCTTGGCAATTTTCTTATCGGATACTTTCCAGTCTGCCTTCCGAAGCTTATTTGATACACCATATACAGCATGCAGGTTATCAAAACTTACCTTTGTGTTTGTACCCATCCATAATTTCCATGCATGTGTTGTAACACCTCCATGCACATTATTTCCGCACAATACTGCCTCTGTTGTCTGTTCCGCAGCCTGTACTCCATCATTCGTTTTGATACCTGCTGCATTGCTATTGATACCTGTTGTTACCACCATGGCAAAAACTAACAAGATACCAGTTAAAGTTTTTAATACATTTTTCATTTGATTTCCTCCTTCATATTGGGTTCTTTTTTATATACTATACTGTATGCCGACTCCGCCAACAACCCTCCTTTGCATAAAATGGCAAAATATTGCAGAAAACGGACAAATTCAACTTCGTTTATACAAAATTGCTCCCTATTCCCTGCCAAATACATCTTTTTTCCGGACAATGATATAGCCGATCACCCACAAAGCAATGATCCAAATGGTCAGATACAATAATCCAAACCTGACAGACAGTGCATCTGCTCCATCACTACTGAAAAAACGGGTGATCATAGCATATCCATGCGGAAGATAACGACTGCCATAATAACTGCTTACGACCAACATCATAAATACAACAACCATACCTGCTGAACTGCTGTACTGTACTGTAAGTATCATCTGAAGAAGAGACTGTATGATTCCAACCATTAATGGTAAAACAAGCAGATTCACAAGCAGATCTGATGCCCCGACTCCTATAAAATCTGTTCCGTATATCATGTTAGCCAATGTTATATGATCCCTGAATGATATCTCTCCATACCGTGCCCACGCATACGCAAGTGTTCCAAGCCATGCACATGCAAAATACAGAAGATTCACACAAATACACCAGACACATTTCGAGCACCACCAGATTGAACGTTTCCTGCTCTTAACCATCATATACATACCAAATCCATGCATATCCTGCCGGATATAATCTCCAACACAGAACATCAGACACAGATACAGCATAAACCACGTCATTGGAACCTCAAATGAATTATTGCTTCCTTTTGTAAATACAAAAGGACTCTGTCCCTGAAACAGATTCAAACCATATTCCCATATTGACAGGTTCTGTCCATACCACTGCTGGAAGTACTCGCCAGCTTGATCGACCATCCCACAGGCGATCGCACCAATCAGCACAGCCAGAATATATCGTCCAATATATTTTACCAGCCCCTGCCGGATATCATGTTGAAAAAACTTAACGATCATTCTCCGTCTCCTTTATAAGCCTTCCCTCTGACATATAAATTTTCTCATCTGCTAGATAATCCATTTCAGATTTATCATGACTGGCAACGATAATGATACGGTTTTCAGCCGAAAGCCCACGAATAATTGCACGGATCTCCTGCACTCCATCTGTATCGATCGCATTGATCGGTTCATCTAACAAGATCAGTTCCGGACTTCCCATGATCGCTGCTGCGATTCCAAGACGCTGCCGCATACCAAGTGAATACTTGTAAAATTTTCTCTTATCATCCGGATCCAGTCCCACCTGTTCCAGCACCCGGCGTACTTCTGCCTTATCGACATTTTTCTGAAGACCAGCCAACATCTCCAGATTCTGTTTCCCTGTATAATCATTTAGAAATGATGGATTCTCAATCAACATACCAACACTTTCCGGAAATGAAATATCTTTACCAAGCACTTTATCCTTGATCCGTATAGTTCCGGAACTTGGATAGATCAGGCCTGCTATTAAACGCATCAGCATAGTCTTGCCACATCCATTCTTCCCGCATAAGCCGTAGATCCTGCCACCAGAAAATGTATAATTAATATCATCCAGTACGATAGTTCCCTTTATCACTTTTTTCAAATTAGTAATTTCTATTTTCATTCCATTGCTCCAGTTCTTAATACATCTTTTTTATAGTTACTTGCAGCAAACAGCACTATAAGGATCAGAAACATTCCTGACATTGATAAGAACAGAGAATGCCAGGTAAGCTTCATGCCTTGTTGTGCAGGATTTGGGATCAGACTGATATTATATGCATTTATATCCGGGATCAGATTGTGGATTCCATAATACATACAGCAGTTAAACATCAGTGGCAGGATCATCAATACAAACCGGTTGTAACAGAATTGTGTGATTGCCAGCGCCATCAGTGCAAATAAACCGCCATAGATAAAATCTATAAAAATATACCATGCTGCATACAACGCCGGTGCTTCATACACAATGTCACCCAGAAGTGCCCGTCCCGGCACAACCGACTGTAATGCCATTGGGTCTGTTCCAATAATCGGCATAAAACAGGCAATCGACAGAAAATTAACAAGCAATGGTATTGCTATCACACATCCTCCACTTACAAATGCTGCAATTCCTCTGGCTGTCAGATACCTGCGTCGTCCACATCGTATGATCATCTGCCCGGCATACCCATTGTTCCATTCAGAAAACAACTGGCTTCCATATGGAAGTACTGCCAGAAATGGCAGCAACAGATAGAATAGCTGATTGCAGGGCGACAGCAGCTCCGTTCCTAACCATCCATCCAGAACACCGATCTCATACCAGTATCCATATTCCTTATCCATTTCCCCCAATTCCGTAACCTTTTCGTATTCAACATTATTCGGAGCGTACACATTTCTGTAAATCCACACTGTATGGTACAGACTGATCAACAATCCAACCATCAGTGCAATATAAAACCCCTTTGTCCGGAACGCTTTCTTTAATTCCAAGCTTACAACCTGTCTCACTGTTCTCCCTCCATTTCAATATCTGTGATCTGTAATCTGTTTTTCACCGGATATGTTCCGAGAACCATCTCATATATCACCTGATTATTCTCCACCTGTTCCCATTGTTCCTTTGTCAGGTTCGCCTTATATATTTCATAAGGAATATAAAGGGTATCCCCCGATACAAATGTTCCATCCGATAATGACGGATTCAGATCACTGAAAAAGAATGGATCAAATTGATTAAATACATGGAAATACTGAATTGAAGGCATCGTTTCCAGCACATTCTGGTCCTGAATCTTCTCCACTGTATATGCGACCATCAATAACTTCGTATTTTCTCCTGTAAGCTGCGATTCCTGATAACTCTGATATTCTGGATGTTCTTTGAAATAATCCTCATAATTCCATAAAACAGCGTCTTTGATCTGATAAGTTAATCCTCTGTATGTCAGATTTTCTCCCTGTGCGATCACATTCTGTTCCGGCAGTCTGGCATGTGCAGTTACATAACAGATCCGGGCTCCAATTATTAAAAACACAGCAATTGCCAATACAATACCTGCTATTTTCTTCTTTTTATTCACTTCGTCCTTTTTCCTTTCATCCTGGCAGATATCTGATTTATTACCCGCATAAATAAATGAATAAAGATGGTCTCCTGTCCCCCGCAGAAAACCATCTCTTTCATAATGCTATGAGTCAATCCTGGTAAAGATATGCTTTGTATTCTTGTTCACATTAAATGCTGCTCAGTCGTTATATATTCTCCATAAATTCATGACAATAGGTAGATAGATTTAACTGAATAATTAAATTATTAGCTTCATGAGCAACAATTTTTCCAGTTGAAATAGGAATCTAGTTAACATCCTTTTACAAACTGTCCATAACTTTTTCACCTTTTAATTCTCGTTGAAAATATATTTTAGAATATTTTTCTTCTATTTCAATACTGTATATGATCCAGCACAATCTGGACTCCATACACCTTTTGCTACACCTGACCCCGAAAGTGACTTAAAACCTAGCTTGGCATAAGAATACTTTAATTCATTTACATAGTTAGTCATTGCATACTTTCCCATTCCATTTATACCATAAAAACGTTTCCTGTCTCCATCCAATCTACCCGCAGGATATTTCTTTGCACTATCGCCAGTGCATCCATAAACCCCTACTGAAATTGCACTAAGACCAGACCCATACGTTAGACTCCAGTAGATATAAATTTTTGAATTAGTATCCTTTCTCCTTTTATTGGTATATTTTACCTGCGTAGAATTTTCATCTAGCACGGCCTCCCATTTTGTATCCGATGTATTAGCTGCACTTGATACTGACTCCGATATTCCCATACCAGTTAAAACAAGCATACCAGCAATTGTAGCAAGAATTATTTTGTTACCAATTCTTTTTTTGATCATTATTTTATTCTCCTCCTGATTGTATAAACTATGAAAAACTTTTTACATGTTTTCCACGCTGCCACGATACCAGTCAAAGCCACATACAAGCATAAACTTCAACTTATAATTCATGTAACATTAAGAAGCGAGAAGGTTAATCGTCATCTCCCCCTCATACCCTATACAGTTTTGCTTTATCTATATATTAATAACACAAAGTGTATATGTCAATAGTATTTTAGTTTTTCTGTATATTTACAAAATAAATGATATATGTTATATTAAAACCTTGAAATTGAGGTGTTCTAATGGATCGAAAAAGCAACTTTCGACGTGGATCCGTCGAACTAATGGTCTTACATCTGTTAAGCTTACGGGATTACTATGGATATGAGCTGACACAGATCATAAGACAGGAAACGAATGGCGTCATTGATATTCCGATTGGTTCATTATACCCGGCATTATACAAATTAATTGATGCCGGATATATCTCTGATCATAAGGAACAAGTGGGAAAAAGAATGATTCGTATATACTATCACTTAGAGGATAGCGGGAAAACACGATTAGATCTTTTGTTACATGATTACTACCAGACCAATCAGGCAATTCAGGACATTTTAAGATTTAATGGAGATGAACAAACAGATGAACACGAAGAAAAAAGGGGAAATTAACAGGTATATGCGCAAAGTGCGCCATCTGTTGCCTACCATGCACAAAGCAGAACGTAAATTTATCACCAACTTACGCCAGGATATAGAAGAAATGGCTCAGACCAGATCTTCTATATCCTATGAGGCGTTAGTAACTGAATTTGGTGACCCACATGAACTTGTAAACAATTATATTTCTGAAAAAGACATTGATACAATTCGAAAAGAATTACATATTTCACATTATATTAAATCACTTGTTATCACAGGCATTCTTGCGATTTTACTGGTAACCGGATTCAAGATGTTTCTTGCTCATCTGGACTATCTGCATGCTCAGGAAAGCCAAATTGCATATGACACCACAGTAATAGAAGAATTGGAAACATCCTCAGCAGAAGAAGCACTAGAACCATCTGATATATATGATGATACAACAGCTAATGAAAGGGACTATTAGCATGGATAAATTTGTAAAAATTATTTTTAGTATCTTTATAATTATACTTATAATGAACCCAATAAAAACCTCAGCGACTGATCTGAAATTTGAATATGAAAACTTTTATTTTGAAACTGAAATATCAGAACAATCATCTTCTGCCTGCCAGCCATTTGCTGTTACTAAAACAAAAACTGGTTCTAAAACAACTTACTGTAAAGATCCAACTGGAAAAGTTCTTTGGTATGTTAAAGTTACAGGAACATTTTCTTATAATGGCTCATCAGCCACTTGTACATCTGTCTCTGTTACTGCTGCTTCAAATAATAACGACTGGAAGATTTCAAATCGTTCCTGCACTAAAAAAGTGAATCAAGCTACTGCTTCGGCAACAGGTAAACGATATTTTAATGGGACTGTAACGAACTCCATTACAAAATCTGTTACTCTGTCATGTTCCAAAACCGGAACATTATCTTAAATAAATGCAAAAGCAAAGAAACCAAATGGGAATCCCAACTTACAGGATTCCCATTTGGTTTCTTTGCTTTTATTTTATTCTTCTACCACCGGAAAATATACTTTTATCTCACAGCCGCCTGCAGCTTCATCAGAGGAAACATCCAGTTCCACATTCAGGTCATGTGCCATTTCTTTTGCAAGATAAAGTCCCATCCCGGTTGCTTTCTTCCGCCTGTCACCGGAATCTCCGGTAAAGCCTTTCTCAAATACATACGGAAGATCGCAGGCTTTAATACCCATGCCATTATCCCGGACAGATAAAATGATCTTCTCCTGCTCTCTGATACAGGAGATCCAGAGCTGTTTATCCTTTCCTTTGCTGTATTTGATCGAATTACTGATAAACTGTCCGAGCATAAATGCGAAGCCACGTTTATCGGTAAATAATGTGTTCTCCTTTATATCAAGCTGAACCTGTATCTTCTGTTCTTCTAACAGTGGTGTGAAATCCTCCAGCACTTCTTTTACACAGGTTTCCGTATCGACCGACTCAAACCTGTAATCTTTTCTCGCCCCCTTTAAACGGGCATAGTATAACATCTGGTCGATATATCTCTGCATCTGACAGTTGATCCGGTCAAGCTTGCATACCACATCTTCTGACAGCTCGTCTCTGTGATTGTCCAGCATAAATGTCAACAGGGCAAGCGGCGTCTTTACCTCATGCGCCCATGCTTCCACATATTCCTCATAATCATTTAGCTGTAACTTCGTCTGTGCGCATTGATCCATCTGTTCATGTAATATCTGACTGAAGCTTCTGATCTCTGCCTGCAGATTCTCCGCATCATGAAGCAGTTGTTCCTCATGATAGGAATCCGGCACTGCAAGGAATTCATCAAATGCTTTCTTCCGTTTTCTCTCTTTCTTTGCCAGATAAAGAACAGCCGTTACAAATACCAGCAGGCTGAACAGAATTACCGATATTGCGATCACATAAAATGCCTGTGCATCGATCAGCCATAACAGCAGGATACTGAGCAGATCAAGCAGTCCGATGATCCCCAGCCAGAATCTATTCTGTTTTATGATCTGTCCGATCTCCTTTATGGATATATGTTCCATCTCTACCTCTCCGCTGTCTGTCCGACAAAACGATATCCGACGCCACGCACAGGAAGGATCTGCTGTGGCATATCAAGATTTGCCATTGTCTTTTTCAGTCTCGTAAGATTCACCTGTAAAGCATTTTCATCGATGAATTCTGCCGTCCCCCATAAGGCGATACAGAGTTCCTCTTTCGTCACGATATCCGATCCGTGCTCTAAGAATATCCCAAGGATTTTTCCCTGATTCTGCGGCAGGATAACAGACTGGTTATGAATATATAAAGTATAGGTCTGACGGTCAAGGAGAAATCCGTTTCCTTCCAAAAGGTTATTTCTTCCCTCGTACCGTTTCAACACATTGGATACTCTGGCGAGCAGACGTTCTTTTCTGCACGGCTTCGTCAGGAATTCATCTGCGCCCAGATCCAGGGCATGCAGTTCATCCTGAAGTTGATCCCTCGACGTCAGAACCAGAACCGGTATGGAGCTTTTCTGCTTCAGTTCCCGGCAGATCTGGAATCCACCCATGCCCGGCAGATTCAGATCGAGCAGCACCAGATCCGGGGATGCTGCAAGAATAGCTGCTGCCGCATTCTCAAAATCCGTGATACCGCTGGTCTGATAGCCCGCCTTCTGCAATATATCTTCCAGTTCTTCCCGCATCATATCTTCATCTTCTACCACTGCTATATGCTTCATATCTACTCCTCATCTATCAGTCAAGGTTTCACGCCATCGCCATTGATCTTCATCTGCTCTGAATCTACTCCTCACGTTCCGGTACCATCAGTGTCAGAAGATACCGGTTGCTTGACCGTTTTACAAATGCCATATAAATGCATTCTACCACACAGAGCAGCAAAATCATAGCCGCAGCAAGCAGCATGGCATCTCCGATACTATTTGAGATCATACCGGAAACCAATGTAAGAACGGCACGCACACCAAAGATACTGCTGATGCCTGCAACGACAACCGGCATACCAAAGTACCAGTTGATCTGCTTTCTTGCGGAACGGCAGAGCAATTCATAGGTTGCTCCAAGCCGGATCAGTGTCTTATATCTGCGGCCGGATTTCTGCTGCCCCATCAGGAATTGTACCCCGATCACGGTATTTGCAATGATCAGGAAAATGATCGCCAGATAGATCGTGATATAACTTGCTGCTACGATATAGAACATCCGGCGTCCCATATTTTTCAAATAACTTTCATATTCAATATTTTTTGCTGCAAAATCGATCTGCGCAAGTTTATCATTCATCTGCATGACCGACTGAAGCAGGTTATCTCCCTTGACCTTTGACTGATCCAGCACACCATTCAGATAGATCGTGCTGTCCCATGTATATTTGTCAAATATTTCATCCGGCACGATCAGGGCAAAGGATAATGTAATTGCCCGGTCGGTAATAAGCGGTGTGTTCTGTATCTTACCGGTCAGATACATCTTATGATCCAGATATGCCACCTCCGGGCGGTCTGCCAGAATATCATTTATATTCTGATTCATACTATCCGATGTAAATTCCAGACTTTTAAATACTGCCGCCTCATCGTCTGACAATGCAAGAGGTTCTTTCCCTGCAAGTTCGAGTACATGATTATATCCGCTCAAAGAGATCAGATATGGATATGACACATATTCCAGATTGTTAAGCAGAATATCTTTATCCTCTGAATCCGGCAGTTGTTCTACCCGGCTCATAACGGATGACAGATCAAATACATCATAATCATCATTTGCACCCGGAATAAGATGACCGACCCGCACCTCAAACAGATCGGAAAAATCCTGTTCCAGTCCGTTGTCTGTCAGAAGCTTTTTTACATTTTCCACACCCTGTTTCTGATCTTCTTCGTAATTTTCAAATGTATAATCCATGATATGGATATTTCCCTTTTCATTTCCATAGGAAAATGCGATCACGATTCCTGCTCCAAAACAGCAGAGAGCTGCAAGGATCAGAATAGAACTGATCGATAAGGTACTGGATTTTCTTATGACATTTTCCTGCACCTGACGGAAGTTAAATACCCGAAGGGCAGCTCCCCCATGGCTGTGTTTTGCCAGACGGTCGATAAAAAACCGCATGCCATAGAATAAGAGCAGCATACCAACAAAACCGATCAATATTGTCTCAGACATCTTACGAAGTGTCGTCCATGATCTTCCTCCAATCGCCATGCTGTATGCCACAGCCAGACAGATAATACCGAGAACGAAACTTACCGCATAGACGCCAGCCGGGAACTGCTTCTTGGTTCCCTCCGGTGTATCAACTAATAATGCACCGATCTCCTGTCCTGCGATCTTCCCGCTTAAGATCAGGAATGCAACCAGCTTGATCACCAGAAATCCAACAGCCGTTATTATGATTGCCTGAATGGAGAATGTTACCTGATGACCGACGATCCCAAGTCCTACACATTTGGCTGTGATCAGACTGATCAGTTCGGATAATAAAATGGCGATCGGAAGTCCTGTTACAAGTGCTGCCAGACTGCTTCCTATATCTTCTGCAAGAAGCATCCCGAATAGCTTGCTTCTCCTCATTCCCATCATCAGGTAGACGCCAAATTCGTGTTTTCTTCGTTCCAGTTGGAATTTGCTTGCATAGTAGATCAGGAAGAATAAGATCACCAGTGTCATTACAAAAAATGCAGGTATGATCTGGAACAGACGATCTACCGCATCACTCTCCATTTTCTTAAGGAATACCATAACATCCTGTGAAGAAAGTGACAGGATAATATAGAATGCCACGATGGATATTACTAACGAGGAGAAAAATAAACCGTTTTCTTTTCTGTTTCGTTTACTGTTTTTTCGGATCAGTTTAAAGAACATTTGCGCTGCCCCCTCCCAACTGTGCCATGACCTGCAGGATTCTTTCATAGAACTGTTGCTGTGTCTCTGCGAGCAGATCCCGTCTTAATTCATGGAAGATCACGCCATCCTGAATGAACAGGATACGCTTGCAATAGCTTGCTGCATTGGAATCGTGCGTTACCATCAAAACAGTTGCCTTCTCATCCCGGTTCAGACCGGCTAATTTCTCCATTAAGGCTTTGGCATTTCTGGAATCAAGTGCTCCGGTTGGTTCATCTGCCAGAATGATACCCGGATTCAGGATCAGCGCTCTGGCTGCTGCCAGTCTCTGCTTCTGTCCGCCTGACATCTGCGATGGGAACTTATCCAGTACCTCGGTGATCTCCAGATATTTCGCTAACTGCTCCAGACGTTTTCCGCCCTCTGCCTCCGATATGTTATGAATCGACAATGGAACCATGATGTTCTCACGTCCGGTCAGATTATCCAGCAGTTCAAAATTCTGGAACAGGTATCCGATCTCCTTGCCACGGTATCCTGCCAGCTTCTTGCCCTTCAACCTCTGGATCTCTGTACCCTTCATCCGGATCTTGCCGCTGTCCGGCTGGATCACTGTTGCGATACAGTTTAATAACGTTGACTTACCGGAACCGCTGCTTCCCATAATTCCTAAAAACTCGCCCGGCATCACCTGAAATGTGATTCCGTTCAATGCCTTTGTCTGGTTCGGTTCCTTTCCATAATATTTTTTCAGATCTTCTATCTCTAATAATGCATCCATGCTGCCGCCTCCTTGTACTTTCTTAATTGCTGTTGTCTGACTTCTTGGGGTATCATGGTTTCCTTCGCTCTCTCATACCCTCGCCATTTTGCTTCTGCGGGTATCACATTCTTTTTTTCTCTCTCATACCCGCTGCTGCCCGGCTCCTGGGGGTATCATAATTTATTTCTTAATTTCATACCCACCATATCTGACAATATTTATACTATCAGATATCTTCCTCAAATAACACTTACACTGAATGAAAGGTTTCGCCTGTATAATTCCAGAAATACACGACAATAATATATATGTTTAAAAAGATAATTGCAGTATTAATACAGTGCATATACATGAACAGCATGCCTTACCAGCACAGTATATATGCCCTTCCGCAATTATCAGTAAAATTCCATCAGGAGGTTATCCCATGTCAAATATGTTTTGTTTTCAGTGCCAGCAGACAGCTGGCAATAAAGCCTGTGTGAATACCGGAGTCTGCGGTAAGCAGCCCTCGACATCCAATCTGCAGGACGAATTAATCTGTGAACTGATACGACTTGCCGAAGCAGCCGAGCTTACAAAGAAATCCATACAACAGAAAAAAGAGACAGATCCCAAACTTCTGTCCCGATACCTGAACAACCGAAAATCCGCTGACCGCCTGCTGATCGACGGCTTATTTACGACACTTACAAATGTAAATTTTGATGATAAAGCAATCAAAGATTACATCAAAGAAGTGCAGAAAAACCAGAAGGATATCATGCGCTGTATGCCTACAGACATATGTAGCATATCAGATATCGCATATAAGAACTTCCCGACTACAAATATGAATTCATCAATTGCAAATATAAATTTCTCAGATACAAATATGAATTCATCAACAGCAAATATCAATCCTCCGACCTGTGGATTGAAAGCTCCACATGATATCCCGGTAATCAGCCTGTGGGATGGTACGGACGATATCGTGTCACTCCGCTCCACGTTATTGTTCGGCTTAAAGGGAATGGCTGCGTATGCGCATCATGCAATGAATCTCGGCTATCAAAATGATAATGTAACAACCTGGTTCTATAAGGGCTTGTGTGAAGTGAACCGCGAACACTCGGTAGAAGAATGGATCGAGCTTATTATGGAATTTGGAAAAGTGAACTATCAGTGCATGGAACTGCTCGATAAGGCAAATACCGAATCCTTCGGCACACCAACGCCGACTAAGGTTCACACCGATATCCGCAAGGGGCCTTTCATTGTTGTATCCGGTCATGATCTCCGCGATCTGGATCTGCTCTTAAAACAGGCCGAAGGAACCGGGATCAATGTCTATACACATTGCGAAATGCTTCCGGCTCACGGCTATCCAAAATTAGCCGCCTATAAGCACCTTGCCGGCAACTTCGGAACTGCATGGCAGAGCCAGCAGACGGAATTTGAAAATATTCCTGCGCCCGTCCTCTTTACAACCAACTGCCTGATGCCCCCACGCCCAAGCTATGAGGATCGCATCTACACTACCTCTGTTGTCGGCTATGAAGGAATGGTGCATATCGAGGGAACAAAGGATGGCAAGAAGGATTTTACTCCGATCATCAAGCATGCCCTAAAGCTGGGCGGCTATGAACACGATCACAGCATGAGCGGTATCAATGGCGGACATATCCTGACAACAGGATTTGCACATGGCGCAGTCCTCTCCCATGCAGATAAACTTACAGCCGCCATCAAGAATGGTGATATCAAACACATCTTCTTAGTTGGCGGCTGTGACGGTGCCCATCCGGGCAGAAATTATTATACGGAATTTGTAAAACAGACTCCTATGGATTCTCTCGTTCTGACACTTGCCTGTGGCAAATACCGATTCAATGATCTCGACCTGGGTGAGATCGATGGAATTCCAAGGATCTTAGATATGGGACAGTGTAATGATTCTTACAGTGCGATCAAAGTTGCCCTTGCACTGGCAGAAGCTTTTAACTGTGATATCAACGAGCTTCCTCTGACTCTCGTTCTTTCATGGTATGAACAGAAGGCTGTCTGCATCCTTTTAACCCTGCTTGCCCTCGGTGTCAAAAACATCTATCTCGGCCCAACCCTTCCGGCATTCATGACAGAGACCGTTGTCCGTTTTCTGGTTGACACCTACAACCTGCAGCCGATCACGGCTCCTGAGCAGGATATGGATGCGATCCTCGGGCGTGGCTAAATAGTCAGCCGGCATCATCGCATTCCGGCAACAGCTTCATCACACGTTCCGGCAAACATCAGTGCTTTATCACACATTCTGGTAACCACCACAATAAGGGCAGCGGCTGGCATATCCGGTTGCTGCCTTATAAGAAGCACCGCAGTTCGAACATCGGACTGCGATCAGGTGAAGCTGTTCCGGATCGATCGGCTTGTTGTCCATCAGCTCTTCTTCTCTTCTGAGCCGTTCTCCACGGACAGAAGCAGGATCATAACTGTACTTACCATTGTATTCATAGATATCGATCGTCATTCCGATCGGGAACATGGAATCCGCTCCTCCACTGATCGAAGTCGGCAGGATCACTTCCCGCTCAATACCATAATTATCAAAATAATGCACCTTTACATTTAAAGGAAATCTGCCATTTACCATATAAGATGTATTTTTTACATAACCATAAATCTTCGCTGTATACTTTTCACCATGTACACGGATCATTTTCTTGTTATGGAGCATAACAAGGATCGTCACGATAAAACATAATCCAAGTACCACAAACATTAATGGAATTAATATAAATGCCCCGGGCTTACCAAATGCAAATAAAAAGATCAATGTCATAAAAAGCCCTATTCCTGCAAAACCCACTCCGACAATCATACATATCTTCTGTGCACTGTTCATATCCATCTGCCTCCCACATAATGATCATAACTATGATACTAGCATCTACCCATTTATAAGTCAAACAAATCCATGTATTATTGCGTATACAATTATCTGTTTTCACCTATGATATTCTTTATACCTGCATATGAAATTTTATAAGTTTGAATATGAAATTTTCACTTGCATTTTTACTAAAAGCTTAGTATAATGACCGATGTTGTAAAAATTGAAGAAAAAGCTTTGGTATAAAATTGGAAACGACACAAGTGTGCTCCTGATATTTCACCTCGTTTGCCGACGGATGAGCATATCACTTGATAACGAACAACACATGTGTCTTTTTTGTGCTTATTTTTAAGATATTTGCAGTTTTGGTTCTGCATTTATTCAGATTATTTATCAAAAAGGAGATTTATTTTATGCCAAAAACTTTATTTCAAAACATTGTTTTCACATTAATGATGTCTTTTCTTATGGTCTATGCCATGATCTGCTACAACATTTCCCTAAACACGGGTGGAATGTCAAACTCCGTTTTCTTAGCCGCCTTTCATGAGCTTATCATCATGTGGCCGGTTGCCTTTTTACTTGAATTCCTGTTTGTAGATAAGGCTGCACATGCTCTTGCATTCCGCTTCGTGAAGCCGGATGACCGCCCGATCATCATCACGCTTGCAATTTCTACCATGATCATCTGCATTATGTGTCCTTGCATGAGCCTTGTTGCCACTATTTTATTCAAGCATGCCGGGCGTCAGTTTGCAGCCGTGTGGCTCCAGACCACCTTCTTAAACTTCCCAGTAGCTTTCTTCTGGCAGCTTTTTTACTGCGGTCCATTTATCCGTCTGATCTTCCGCAAGCTTTTTCCAGAGAAATAAGTCTGCATAAACAATGGATTCGAGTGATCCGGGCAGACTGGCACTTCCTACATATGATCCGCTTTATTTTCTATTCGGTTCGCACGCTTATTCATCAGCAGTCGCCCAAACTCGTCCTTACGGACTCAAACATGGGCTTGATGCTGATAGCCAGTGCAAACCTCATAACGAAAATACGCTAATATCATATGTAGGAAGTGCCAGCCTGCCGGATCACCCGAATCCATTATTTATATTATGAAATTAGAGAATCCCCTCCGACAGATGGTTATATACGTAACGTTTTACCTGTATTTCTTATATGGTCATCAGACGTTTTCTAACTATGACATTTGCGAAGATTTCGTTGTGAGCTGCATATTGCCAGTAAATACGTGTGCCTGTTCGAGCTCAAAGAGCGAGTTGGCACAGGAGTATTTACGAATCAGGCATATGCAGCAAACAGAAATCATAGCAAGTCATAGTAAAAAACGGCTGACTGCCAGATAGGAAATACAGATAAAGCCCCATATGTATAACCATCTGTCGGAGGGGATTTACACATTACGACTGCCAGACCAGGTTACCGGATGGATCAAGAGCCTGAATCCGATAGGTATGGGCTTTGAGATCTGCGGACAGACGGGCAAGATAACCGTCCTTTTTCCAGATGATATAAATACGGTTATACATCTGGTCCGCCGGTAGTTCTGCAAAATGCAAAGCATTTTCTGCCTGAGCAGAGATCTGCGCTGCAGGCTTTGTGCGGATTGTCATTTCCGCATCAAATCCAAATGCCGGAAATTCTTTCCGGAATTTCAACATTTCAAGCTGCTTTTTTACGACCTCCTTTTCAAGTCCTGACTCTATATCTTTTTGTGAAAGATTTGTCCGGTTGATCTCTTTATGTCCACCTGCACCCGCTCGCTTCACTGCCTCATAATCATTAGATCCGGCAAACAGATCCAAATACCAGACCTGAGGTTTTCCCGGCATAAATATCTGTAATGCTCTGGCTAATAACAATGCCTGTTCATTTTCGCCAAGTGCATTATAATATGTCGTATTTACCTGATAATACATCTTTTTATTACCGTGAAGATCCTTTACAAAACCACCACGATCCACAAGCAGCCGGATCAGATCCTCAATCCTGTCGTCCGGCAACAATCCGGCAAGATCAAGTACCGGTATTCCATCATGGCATCCAAGCATATTCACAGTATGAATATTCTCTTTTATCTGTTCCTTTGCCCATTGCTCCAGATAAGTGCCATCGCCTCTGTAAAGAGCATCCAGGATCAACCCCGGAAGGAAAAAGTCATACGTCAGATATCCCTTCTCTGCTATCAGCTTATACTTTTTCTCTTTATATCCGGCATGAATCTCCGGAAGAAGGCGGATTCCATATGGTTGTGCAAGCTTATGGATCTGTTCAAGAAATTCCCATGTTTCCGGTTCATTTAAGAAATTGGCACGTCCCGGTGCTTTTGGGGCATATGCAAATGCATCCAGACGGATTATCTTCGCTCCGTAACCTGCCAGTTTTTTTATGGTTTCACGGTAAAAGTCCCAGACCTTTTCTGATTTAATATTGAGATCCATTTGTCCCAAATATCTGGTATGATAATCCTCAGTATCCCGAATCTCCTGATAAAACGTATTCCAGTATGGAATCCGACTGCCATCTGCCATTTCCACCATCAACAGAGGTAATCCCGGTTTGCGGAAGAACATTGGATCCAGATACTTCTGTTCCGGTTGTATATAGCCATCTTCTGTCATTTCTCCACAGTTTTCCCAGAATGTATTCCAGTTAATAAAAAAGTCACGATATTCCGATCGACTGCCCTTCTCCAACAGATCCTGAAACTGTGGTGACTGCACAGATGCATGGTTTAACACAAAATCCAGCTTCAGATCAATATTCTGTCTGCCTAACCGTAATAGTGCCTTTTCAGAATGAAATGTTTCCTCAAGATCGTAGTCGATTACAGAAAAACCACGATCCAGATCAGAATGGTAAATACTCGGTAGTATATACATTGAGGAAAATGCATCTGCAAATCCATCTTTTTCAAATAAATCCGCAACAGCTTCCAGATCTCCGCCAAGACTGTCCGGATACAGATTCAGCATTGGACCATTTTCAATTTTATTTATATCTGTCATATTTGTTTCTTCTATCTCTGTTTTCCTCATATTCTATAACCTCCTGTTCCCTTACTATTCCGTATAAATCCTGCCATGCATATCCTGAATGATATCTGCCCGATCCAGTCCATCATTAATCTTTTTCTGCTCAATTCTTAATACTCTGGCTACAAATGGACTGTCAATGGCAGTGTCACGATTCCTCTTCTTTCGGTTTTCAAGTGTTTCTTCCGGCGTACTGATCAATACAACAGATACATCCACCCCCTGCAGGTATGCACTGTTTCCATGTGTCCATTCAAGGATCAGAATATCTGTATCTGATACATCCCTGCGATCATACCAGATATCATCCGGGGTTCTTCCCATATGACGTAGCAGCAGTTGTGAGGTTCCTCCATGAAACTGCATGAGAAGATTCGATATAGCTTCATAATCCAGTTCCTGATCCGTACCCAGATAGTCTGTAAGAGCCTTGTCTCCATACTTCTGATATATGGATAACCACTGCATGTCCTCCTGTTCTTCTGCATCCCTTCCGGCTTTTTGAAGCTCTAATAGTTTTTCTTTTACTTCATCTGTATATAGCCTTTCAGTTATAAGTCCATTTAACCCGGACATACGAAATCTCGCAATTCGTTCTGCATCATTATACATGGGAATCCGATGCGGATAATTGTCCCCGCTTATAATAAGTGATTTCTTTCCCTGTTTTTCAAACATATTTTGAAGTAAGAAAGCCATTCCGGTCTTACCAACACCAGAACCTCCGGATACCGATATGACTGTTTTTTTCTCTTTTCTTTCCTCTGTTTTTTTCCGGATCAACGGAAATAATCGTTCTGCGTTTTTGATCTGTTCCTGTGCCAGATCCGATACTGTAATTTCTTTCGTATCCATCTGTCCGTCACCTCATTTCTGATCATCTTATATATCTTTTATTCTATTGTTTTTGCCAAACTCCCCGATCTCTGCAAACAGAAACCGGGGAGTCCTATTTATTCTTATTCTACTGCATCAAGCAGGATCTGATAGCTTGGATAATTACCGGATACTACCGTAAACGGCATACCGAGCTCCATCAAAGCAGCTCCTGAATAAACAGTACCTGTTTTCTTATCCCGATAGGAACGTTCCGGCGCAAGCCCTCTCAATCGAATATAAAATACAGGATGATTACCATGTGTATTTAATAAAACTGCACCTACAACTGCATGTTTTTTTTCTTCATCGACAGACATCCATGCTCCATATTCCGCCTCAAACGGATTACTTAATCTGTAATAATCCCCTTTTAAAATAACCGGTGCTGCTTCATGATAGGTTTTGATCTGTTCACGGACTGCCGTCTTATCTTCCTCAGATAACTTTCCAAGATCCAGTTCATATCCGAATGCACCTGTCATGGCAACCACACCTCTGGTCTTCATGTCCGTCACTCTGCCAGTCTGATGATTCGGCACCGCAGATACGTGGGCTCCCATCGTTGATAAAGGATAAGCAAACGATGTACCATACTGGATACGGATACGATCAACGGCATCTGTATTATCACTGCACCATATCTGTGGTGTATAATACAACATACCCATATCAAACCTTCCGCCACCGCCGGAGCAGCCTTCCCATAACATATCCGGAAATGCCTGCGTCAGGCGTTCCAGCAGGTCATATACACCAAGCATATAGTCATACATTACATTTCCCTGCCATACCATACTGTCGGAATATATATCACATAAGCTTCGATTCATATCCCATTTCACATAATTGATATCGCCCTGCCTGAGGACAGCTGCAATCTGTTCATAGATATGATCCACCACCTCCGGATTTGCAAAATCAAGTACAAGCTGATTTCTGCCGTGTACCGGATGTTTACCGGGAACCTGAATTGCCCACTCCGGATGTTTTCTGTAAAGATCACTGTTTTCTGAAACCATCTCCGGCTCTATCCAGATACCAAACTGAACACCTTTGTCATGAACCCGTTTTGTCAGCTCCGTAAGAGAACAGCCCAGCTTATCTTCATTTACAATCCAGTCACCAAGGGATGAATTGTCATCATCTCTTGTGCCAAACCAGCCATCATCCATGACCAGAAGCTCTACACCAAGTGCTGCAGCCTGCTCCGCAAGATTAACGATCGCTTCACCATTAAAATCAAAATAACAGGCTTCCCAGCTATTTACAAGAACCGGACGGATCTGATCTTTATATTTCCCGCGACAGATATGCTCTCTCACCAAATGATGCATCTGATTGGATAGCTGTTCCATTCCATACGCTGAATATGACAGAACTGCTTCTGGGGCATAAAATGTCTGCTCCGGCTTTAATTGATAGGAAAAGAAATCCTCCTGAAGACCCATAACCAGACGGATCTGATCAAACTGATCTAATTCTACGCTTCCTTCAAAGCTTCCACTGTACACCAGTGATACACCATAACAGGCTCCGGCGGTCTCTGTTGTGCCATGTTCCGCAAGGATCATATATGGATTATACTGATGTCCGGACGTACCACGATTACTTCCGATTACCTGTCTGCCATGTGTTACCGGTGTTCGCTGCATATTCCGTTCCATTGCATGCCGGCCATAAAATGTCAGTACATCATAATCTCCATACAAAAGATCAAGACATGCGCTGGAAAGCTTCTCCAGATAGATTTCATTCTTTCCGACATTTGTAACTTTTACACTTCTGGTTATTACATCGCAGTCAGGTAATACGCCATATAATAATGTTACCTCTACACCGACTCTTTCGTCCTTCAGATATATGCACAGAGTCTGTGCAGCTTCAGAATGTGCTGCCGGAAGTCCCGGGAGATCATACTTACCATCCTGAATCTGATATCCTGTATAGCGAAGATCAAGTGCCATACAGCCATTTGCTTCACGGATCTTTCCTGCCGTTGTTCTGTAATCACCGGTTCCAAGAACAGGGAATTCCTGAGGAAGTGCATCTAGGGAATAAGTACGATCGTTTCCAAGATCATATGGATTTCCTGAAAAACCTCGATCATAGTAAGTCAGTATATAATCCATTTCCGAATCCAAGCGTTTTCCGTAATACAGATGAAGCAAATAATCATGTGTATCGGCCATCATCTGATAAGTGGTATGTTCCGTATGGAGAGAAAATATTCTTTTCTCTTTGTTATATATAATAGCCATAAATTAAGTCTCCTTTTATTTTACTGCTCCGTTTGCCACACCTGATATGATATGTTTCTGACAAATAATATAGAAGATCAGAATCGGAAGTAACGCTAACAGATAAGATGCAAAAGCCAGATTGTAATTTGTTCCAAACTGAGTCTGGAAATTCAGCTGCGCAAGCGGAAGTGTATTCTGATCACCGGACATAATTACAAGCGGTGTCATAACGTCATTCCATGTGCCAAGGGCTGTAAGGATCGCAACCGTTGCATGCATTGGTTTCATATTCGGGAAGATGATCTTCCAGTAAGTCGTCCATGTAGTGGCTCCGTCAACACAAGCTGCCTCTTCCAGTTCAAGCGGAAGATTATTCAGATATCCTGCATATAACATTGTGTTCATCGGAAGATAAAATACTGTATAAAGTAATACCACACCAATCATATTTGCCAATCCCATTTTTGCTGTCTGTTTTACAAGCGGCATCATCAAAATAGCAAATGGCACGAACATACCACTGACAAGATAAAGATAAATTCCATTATAGATCCGATTCTTTTTCTTGCTTCGTCCAAGTACATAACCAATCAGGGAATGTATTACGATCGATAATGCGATAGTTGCCAGTGTGATAAATAAACTGTTACCGAGAGAATGCCAGAAATCTGTTACCTCCATAGCTTCCTTAAAATTACTCAGACTCCAGTGCTGCGGAAGAGATAAGATTCCATGGATATCATTTGTCATCTCAGATGGCTGCTTAAATGCGATCATAACCGTCATATATAATGGGAACAGGATGGTTACAAGACCAAGGATCAACAGAATCGTAACCCCGATATTATATCGTTCTTTTCCTGTCTTAATCCCCTTTTCTTTATATTCTTTTCTGATCTGTCTCTGCGATTTTTTCATAACTGTTCCTCCTTCTTACCCAGGAAACGCATCTGTAATACAGATATCACAACGATTACTATAAAGAACACGACTGCATTTGCACTCTGGAATCCAAACTGTCCGCCACTCATACCATTGTTGTAGATCAGGTAGGAAATGGATTCTGTGCTCTGCGCAGGACCACCCTTTGTCAACGACATGATCTGGTCAAATACCATCAGGAAGTTCTTCATGCAAAGGACTACATTAATTGTAAAAAACGGAAGGATCAGTGGGAATGTCAGATAACGGAATTTTGCAAATCCGGTTGCACCATCTAAAGATCCTGCTTCGTATACATCTTCCGGAACTGTCTGAAGACCGGATATATAAATGATCGTATTCATCGCGATCGACTGCCATGCACATACTACTGCGATTGCAAGCCAGGCCGTTTTAGAACTTGCCAGCATACTGTTTCCCTCAAAACCAAGCATGATTGCAATCTGTGGCAGAATATAAGTAAAGAAATAGTTAAAAATATAACCAACAACCAGACCGCCTAAGATATTTGGCAGGAAATACAGTCCACGCAGACCGCTCTTAAAACGTATCTTGCTGTTTAATGCCATCGCAAGGATCAGGCTGACAACATTTACGATGATCGTCGTTACTATAGCCAGCTTAAATGTAAACAGATAGGATGAACCAACTCTGGCATCATGAAAAAGATCAATATAGTTTCGAAAACCAACCCACTCATAGCTGCCATACCCACGGAAATTGGTAAAGCTGTAAATCGCACCCTGAATCAAAGGCAATGTGTTGAATGTAAAGAACAATGCTACGATAGGAATTGTGATCAACATAAATGTTCTGGATTTCCCGGACATTTTCTTTTTCTTTTTAACAAACTTCATATCTTCTGTCTTTTTTGTATCCATTTCTATTCCTCCTCTCCGGAATGCTCCTGCTCATATTTGCGAACCTTTGTGATCAAGTCACGATTGTACCGTTTCCATTCCGTATCAAATTTCTTCAAAAACGCTTCTGTATCTCCATCTAACAGATAAGTCTGAATCAATGCATCTACTGCCATCTCAGATGGATAAAAATGATCCTGATAATCAGTTACGATTCCGTTGTCCAGATATTCCTGCATACCGTCTAACATAGATGCAAGCTTGAAATCACCTTTCTTACAAGGTACTGCGTTCTGATTGTCTATATAGTCCTGTACATTTTCATCCTCTAACAGGAAACGGAGGACTTCATAGGCTGCTTCCTTATTCGGACAGTCTTCCATCACGCAGAACTGAAGATCTACACCGGATGTCAGAACCATGTCATCCTTATTGTTAGAAGCCGGGAATACAAATGAATCAATATTGATATCCGGATTTACTGACTGGATCTGTGGTACAGCATAGCTTCCGATCATATACATTGCTGACTCACCTTTTGCAAATGCTGTACAAGCATCATTATAAGAATATGCAACCGGATTGGCTTCTCCATACTGAAGCAGGGTTTTCATTTCTTCCGCAACCTGAACATACTGATCGGAAAATGTCGTTTCTCCCTTATTAACATCCTTACATACGGTCGAAGATGTCAATGAAGCTACTGCACTGTTCCATGGAGAAAGACAGGTCCATGTATCCTTGTAGCCCATATAAAACGGAAGAATTCCTTCTGCTTTAATCTCATCACATAATGCAAGAAGCTCATCCCATGTTTCCGGGATCGTCCATCCATGCTCCTCAAACATATCCCGGTTGTACAGGATACCGGCAGCATTTGCCACATATGGAACACTGTATGTTCCTTCTGTTGGAATAAATTTCAGATTCTCACAGATGGTCAGATAATTTTCCTTTATATCTGCCAGTCCGTCAAAATCAGAAATATCCATCAACATATCGGCATCAATAAAATTCGAATAATTGATGTCACCGCCAATACCAATGATATCCGGATTATCTTCACGAACAAATCTGGTCTTCAACACCGTCATTGCATCGTTCGGAGAACTGATCTTCAATTCAATATCATCATGACTGGCATTAAACCGTTCCTCAACTTCTTCAAAATAAGAGGTTGCTTCCGGCTTGTACTGTACCAGTTCGATCACTGTTTTTCCGTCTTTATTATTCTTGCCACACCCCGCCAGTAAGCAGAAACCAGTCATCATTGTAAGTACAAATAATAGTTTTTTCCCTTTTAGCATAAATACATTTCTCCCTTCTTTTATAATATGCTTTTTTAAGTTGTTTTCATTCTAACATATCATAATGCTTGTTAAAATATCGTAATAACGCCAGTTTTATACCAAAATGCATTATTTTTGTCTCACTATTGCATTTATCTAGCATTTTGGTATATAGTAGAAAACAGTAGAGTTTATATTGTGTATTTGTTCTAATTTTGGGAGGTTTTTTTATGCATGAATACCTTTTTTCTATATTTCCAAATGAGAAATTTATAGATCTTGGACTATATCAGTACGGATGGGAACGCTGTACACCGGCCCATCAGTTCGGTCCGGCTGCCAGAACCCACTATCTGTTTCATTATGTTATCTCCGGAACCGGACTTTTAATGGCACAGGACAAAAATGGAGAAACAAGAAATTATTCGATCAAAAGCGGACAGGGCTTTCTTCTGTATCCGGGACAGATCAGCACCTATATCGCAGATGAGACAAACCCATGGGAATATACCTGGCTGGAATTTGATGGATTACGGGTAAAAGAAGCACTGGACATTGCCGGTTTTTCAAAAGACCAGCCCATCTATCATGCTACCTCAAAGGAATACCGGGAAATCATGATGAACGAAATGCTCTATATTGCCAATCACCCAAACGAACCGCCATTTCACCTGATCGGTCATTCCTACCTTTTTCTGGATGCACTCACCCGTTCCACCGCCTCTACCCAGATGATAAAAACCGGTAAAATGAGCGATTACTATATAAAAGAAGCGATAAACTTCGTAGAGCAGAATTTCCCTTACGACATCTCTATCGAAGATATAGCTGCCTGTTGCGGCATCAACCGCAGCTATCTGGGAAAGATCTTTCATGACTCCATTGGCAAAACGCCACAGGAATTCCTGATAAACTATCGGATGTCCAAAGCAACAGAGCTGCTGAAAATGACTAAATTATCAATTGCAGATATAGGAAATGCAGTCGGCTATCCAAACCAACTGCATTTCTCAAGAGCTTTTAAAAATATATATGGTGTCTCCCCAAAAAACTGGCGGGACCAGAATCACTAATATAGAACCCCATCTTAAACTTTCCGGTTGCTTTCTTCTGGCAGCTTTTTACTACGGTCCATTTCTCCGACTGATCTTCCGCAAGCTTTTTCTGAAATAATAAACGCTGGATTTACTTAACTATATTGTCAAGCAAATCCAGCCTCTTTCTTATATCACTTTATTATTTAAATATAGTATAAACTGTTTTCTTTCCCCCCTTTTCTATATTCAACTCCAAATCCTTATATAATCCAGTTCCACCAATAACATATGACCAATATATTTTTCTATCATTATATAAATATATGCCACCAATACTATTATCTTCATCTTCTAGATTTTTTTCAAAATGAAACATATTAGTTACAATCACTGCATTATCATATTGCCTAATTTTGTTTTTTCCCATATCATATACATATTGATTTTTTCCCGATAAAATATATAATTTTCTTCCATTCTGCTCTGCATACACCTGTATAGCATTTTCTCCTTGTATCTGTGAAACCAATCCCATCTCTGAAAAAGTTATATATCTATATATATTAGAATTTTGAATATCATATATATATATTCCATGGTAATCATAAAACTCTACATAGTTATCATCTGCATATATAAATTTAGGCAAATCACTTCCTATTATATTCTCTCCTATCTGCTGCATCTCTTCTTTATAATTTTCCAACTGATAAAAACATGCCCCAGTTACCAATATAGCACAGCAACAAACCAATATTAAAATAGTAATTTTCTTAGATTTTTTTTTGTTAATTCCTATATCTTTCACCCTCTTTTTTATAGCTTTTTTTGAAAAACCAAGTATATATTTAAATGAATCTCTTTCATAGGTTCCACTATAAAATTGAATCAGTGAATAGGCATACTTTTTTCTTTCATTCAATGTTGCATTTCTCAATGCTTGTTCATCACATGCACATTCTATATCTTGAAGCATCACAATATACACTATCCACGCCAAAGGATTATACCAATTTAACATCAATGCTATATAATATAAAAAAACAACCAAATAATCTCGCCGTTGAATATGTGTCTGCTCATGACATATTATTACTTTTTTTATGTCATCAGGTAAATTGTTTGGCAGATAAATACATGGTTTCAGTAAGCCTATTACACATGCTCCTGTAGAGTCTTTCCATTCTCTGACATTGTTATAATTTTCTAATAATCTAGCCCCTCTTCCTTTTTTATAAACCAATATACACTGTATTATGTAATAAAATCCCATGATTCCTATTCCTATGTACCATATACATTCACTTTTTCTTACATAACGATCATTACTATTTTTATTGCTTAATTCATTATTTTCCTGATCTACATTTAAATTATCTGTAGTAGATTTGATGTCTATTGTTCTGCTCTCATGATTTACTACTTCATAAACTGGATCACTCACTCCCCAGTCAGTTTCTAAAGATACTGGAAAAAGCAATCTAAATAATAAAATTATCCAAATGAAACAAATTTGTACATTAGATTTTTTACGAAACAACCATCTTATTAACAAAAATATCACTATGATAATTGTTGTTGAAAGAAACGAGCCAACATAAAATCGAAAAATATCAGTCACCCAAATTCTCCTTATATTCAGCAATTATGTGTTCTAATTCATCTATATCTTCTTTACTAAGTTTTTTTTCATGTGCAAAAGCAACAAAAAAATCCGGCAATGAATTTTTAAAATATTTTTTTATCACTTTTCTTTTTTCTTGATTTTCATATTCTTTTTTTGAAACTAATATTTGAAGTACTGTAGAATCGTTTTTAATCATACCTTTTTTTTCTAGCTTTTTTAACATCGTATAAGTTGTTGATTTTTTCCATGCAAACTTAGTCATACATATATTAACTAACTCCATAGATGTTAAATTTTGTTTTTCCCAGATTACTACCATCAATCTATACTCCGTTTCCGTTAATGTTTCCATTATCTTCCTCCAGTCTATATTATATAGACCAGTCTACATCATATAGACCGTTATGTCAATTATAAAACAAAAAAACATCTATCCTTTTCCATGATAATTCTTTAGCTATTAATTATTATGTAATATTACTACAGCTAAACAACTATTTATAATAAAAAAGATACATGTTTTTTCCTTACTAATTATAAGTTCCACCTACGCCGGATCCGGCATTGAAGCCAAATAACGCACAACAGATTAGGTCGATAATAAAGACCGTGCTTAAGACAGCACAGATCAGGATCTGTGTTTTCCGGCTCTTCTTATGCATAAAGCGGCTGAGCTTCGGCGCCGCGATATAGACACCGAACAGACTTCCGATGCCAAATGCAAGTAAGCCGACCAGACAGATCCTTCCATTTAAATTCAGGAAGAATTTCTTATAATTCCAGTAGTGGGAATTAAAGAAGAAATCCAGGATCCAGCTTGCGATATATTCGAGCACGCCACAGATACCCATAGACATCAAGAATAATTTCAATTTATCTGCCTTAAATCGGTCTAACAGGAAGATGATAACGACACCTCCGACACCATAGATTGGAAGCCACGGTCCATACATTGTTCCACGATTTACAAGCTCATGATCTCTGACGATATGGAGCATAACCTCCCACACCCAGCCGACAAAACAGAATGAGAAGAAGAAAAAGATGAAATCCGTCAACCGGTATTCACTCTTGATCTTGATTCCCTTTGGTACTTCTACTGCTGCATCCTGCAAGAGATATACCGGCACAGCAGTTTCTATACCTTTACAGTATGGTGCTCCGTCAAATGCACGCTCAACAAATGCTTCACTGTCTATTCTCTTTCTAAGATGAAAATACATCTCCACGTCGATCTCTACATCAAACGGTACTGCTACTAACAAACCGGCAATCGGAACAAGCTTTAACAGCATAACAGGAATGCATGACAGATCTGTTACGAACATCTTCCATTTGTATCCATTTGTCATTTCTTTGGATAAAGCTTTTGCCTCTTTCCAGCTAAGTGTCTGATTCTCTGCAACCAGATACGGAATCATCCGGTACTGATAGAATTTGTATATACCACCGACGATCGTAAGATTCCATAAGAACAGAACCACCTTATATACGAACATCGTCCAGATCAATCTCAATAAATGTTTAAAATGAAATGGTGCAAACATACGGTTGATTGATACTTTATCACTGTACCGGCACTCCATCGCATACCGATTCTTTCCAACGATGGCTGCACTCTGAATAAAGAAATGCACGATCATCATAATAAATGCGGATAATAGAAGTGCAATGATCACTTCTCCGGTATTACGTTCCAGATAGGCGGCATTTGCGCCTAACAGCTTAATGATCCATGTCTGACTCTTGGAAGCAACATCGATCAGTCCGATCACAAAATCCGAATGTATAAACGGAACATCCTTTACAATCGGTGTATTTACAGCATAGTCTTTTAAGATTTCCACGTTACTTGCTACATGCGAAGTATCCAGTCCGATTGCCTTGTCAATCCCATTTACAAATGTCGACTGTGCAAATTCATCGACACCTAAAAATGCAAAGATGAAGCAGACTGCAACCAGTGCAAGCCACGCCATCGTTCCACGCTTAAACACCGTGTTCCACGCGCCTTTTCTCAGTTCTTTTCGATTCCAGTTCATATTCTTATGCTCTCCTCCGGCTCTGCTTACTGTATAATCTCATACTGTAACAGCTCATAGTGCAGCTTCGTTCCCTCTGCGATCCCATTCGGCAGCAAGGCTCTTGCAACCAGCTTATCTTCTTCAGAACCATCCAGATTCTGCAGATGCGCATATTCTCCATCAATCTGTTTTACAATATAATCACATACTAACATTTCCATATCTCCTATCAAAAGCGTTAGCCTGATTATACTATCTCTTTCGACAAAATTCTATCTTTATATGCAATTTGAAATTTACAAAAAACTTCTATACAAAACTTCGCAATCAAAATAAACTGCCTACTTTCCAAAATGGAATAAGCCTTTTTTCTCATATGGCTCACTGGTTGCGGAAAGCATCTCATAACCGATATCCTTGATTGCCTTCTTTGCAGCCTCAGTATCGATATTGTCCTCGCTGATGATCACCGTTTCCCCGCTCTTGGCAGAAGAAGTTACCTTTTTTACCTTGAAATTCTTACGGATCACATCATTCATGTGGGCTTCGCACATACCACACATCATTCCATCAATTTTTAAAGTTGTCTTTATCATCTCAATTCCTTCTTTCGTATTCATTATGTCGCATTTAATATATACCCCACATGGGTATATGTCAATTCTGTTTCTATTATATTGAGAATTAATTATCGCTTAATCGGATATTACTTCACAAATCACTTTTTGAAAAATCATGCTGTATAAAAAGGAAAAACCGGCAGTCCCTAATCTGCCGGTCATCACCGATATCCCCACATCGGTCTCACGCTCTTTTCTTTATACTAAATTCCCAAATGCACTGATCTATTATCGATCATAGTCAAATTATATCACCCTGCACCACTTTTTGTACACTAACCAAACGGATAGTATTTGCCATTTATTTCATTTATTTTTATCTTTTTTACCTCTTCTTATCGAATCAAACATACACACACTGTCCAATTTGCGGGTTGTATTTTTATATAGTTCTGATTAAAATAGAAAAAAAGAAAGGAGCACCCCATGACAATTCAGGATTTTGTTTCTCTTTCCGGCGAGATATTGACACAATATTACGACAACAACATTACGCCATTTCTCGATGCATGCCATGAAGATATTCTGTGGATCGGTCCTGCCGAAAAACAGGTGATTCGCACAAAAAAAGTACTGATCAACACATTTCTGTCTGAACAGCACAAATTAAAATTTGTTCTTCATGATCTGGTTATTACTCCTCTTGCTACGACCAGCAACCGGGTAGTTGAGATCATTATGTTCTTTATGGTTGATACGATATGGCCTGATAACAGCATGAATCGGGTTAATCAGAGGATTCATCTGTCCTGGATCATGAACAACGGAGTTCCTCAGATTCGGCTCTGCCATATCTCAAATGCTATCTCTTACGATGAACGAGATACCATCTATCCGGTGCATTACGATTCCAAATTCCGCGGAATGCCGCTTGCCGGCGTATCCCGCTCGGAACGTTTGTCGTTTAAGGGTACAGATAAATCTCTGCTTTTTCTGAATCGGAATCAGATCCTGTACATAGAATCCCATGGCAGACACTCCAATATCCATACAACCTCCAATTCCTACGAGATTACAGAAAGTCTGCTTTCTCTGGAAAAACGCTTCCCGGATTATTTCCTGCGTTGCCACCAGAGTTATTTGATCAATCCTGATTTCGCATCATCAATTGAACGTTTTAAACTTACAATGTCCGATGGCTTTGTAATCCCAATCCCGGAAAAGAAATATACTCAGGTAAAACGTCTGCTTCTGGATTTTATTAACGCCCGGTCATCAGGCACCGGAATTTAAAAGATCTTTAAACGGTGCAAATGCTGACGGAATCGCAATCTCCTGCTTCAGCTCTTCTAATGTAACCCAACGAAGATCTTTCGCCTGCTGTTCCATACATTCCATATAAAAGGCTTTCATATGCCATTCTACATGGGAAAAAATATGTGTATATGTTGTCTCCATCCAGATTTCTTTTGGGTGGAGATTTTTTGACGTTACATACGAAAGGATCTCCTGTGTGCTGTAGCTTCCGGGAAGATTCGGGAATTCCCACAATCCATGTAACAACCCTTTCTCTGTCCGCTTCCGTATCGCAACCTTATCTTCATACCGAAGCATCAGCACCGCTTTTTCTTCCACTTTCCGTTTCTTCTTTGCTTCACGAACCGGATACTGCTGCCAGGAATCATGCTTATGAGCTTTACACAATTCCTGTAGTGGACACACCTCACATTTTGGCGCACCATTTGGCAGACAGATTGTTGCTCCAACCTCCATCAAACTCTGTGTCAGCATATCGCAATGTCCATACCGGTACACCTGCAGAAGTTCCTCCCGGATTTTCTTCTTTACTGCCTGCTTGTCGATATTTGACGGATCTTCCATCACTCTGGTATATACCCGGAGGACATTTCCGTCCACTGCAGGAGTGGGCAGATCAAAGCAGATCGAGCCGATTGCTCCCGCCGTATATTCTCCGATTCCCGGCAGGCTCAGGATCTCATCGTATTCTGCAGGGAAGTTTCCCTGCCATTCTATCACCACTTCTCCTGCTGCCTTTTTCAGATTTCTTGCACGGTTATAATATCCAAGTCCTTCCCAAAGTTTCATCAGGCGGTCATCATCTACCTCTGCCAGCGCCTCGATCGTCGGAAGCTCCTGCAAAAACGTTCTGTAATATTCTTTTACTGCTTCCACTCTCGTCTGCTGCAGCATGATCTCCGACAACCATACATGATACGGTTCTTTATCTTTTCTCCATGGAAGATCTCTGGCATGCTCCGGATACCATGCGATCAAATTGTCCGCGATCTGCTTATATACATTCTGCATAAACTCATTCCATCCTGTTGCGTTTTTGTATTTTATCTCTATCAATGACCAGAGCGGCAATTTTTTATTTTTTTGCCGTTCCGGTCATTTTGATAAGAATAATAATTATACACTTAAAATCTTCTTCCGCCCATGCCACACATAGGCTTTTCTTCTGTCTCCGGTGTTTCTACTACATAATTTGTGCGAAATGCAGCATTTACTTCTGCAATTTCTTTCTTGCCATCAATGTAATCTCTGAAATATTCCATCAAATTCATACCGGAATTCTCACAGCCTTCTTCTTCCTCCCACTGTTTTACAAGTGCAATTCGTTCTGATTTTGTTGTATCTTTAATTAATGTACTTTTCATCTGAAATTACCTTCCTTTTTTCTTTTTTTCCGGGATCTCGATTTCTCTTGCTTCTAACAGTTCCTTCAATGACTGTGGCTCATAATTCATATACGGTTGCATACACCCGACATTGATCGCCAGAAAATCCTGGTCTTCCTCATGAAGATCCTTGCGTTCATTCAGCCGCTTTATGCAGTCCTGAAAAAACACATCCTCTGGGGATCGGTGTGTATGCCCATACAACAGGATATTCCCTCTATGCTGACCATTCCAGAACAGGATCGGATAATGACAAAGCACCAGCTTATATGCATTTCCTCGAATGTTGTCTGTAATCTCTTTGTAATTACAGACCTCCTCGAATAACTGCCGGAGCCTGTAATCTGACAGATCATCATGGTTCCCATGCACAAGGATCTTATGTCCTTTTAACTGCGCAACCAATGCGATCAATTCTTCACTTTTTCCCCGCTTACTGAGGTCGCCGAGGATATAGACCGTATCTCCGTTTGTCACCTTCCGGTTCCATCTGGCAAGCATATCGGCATGCATTTCCTCCAGTGTCTTATATTCTCTTTCGTCATATCCGCTTCCGCTGCCTGCGAGCTGGCTGGCACAGCAGAAATGCAGATCACTGATATAATAATTCATTCTGTGTTTTCACCTCGCAATGCCTCTATAACATTTTTTCTCCCACCATTTTACATTCTGCCAAATAGGTGTGTCAATTCATCCAGTGGATCTGTTCTCCCTGAACCAGTGGATACCTAAAAAGCTCGGAACCGTCCAGATCACAATGGTGCATATCCACACCTGTGATCTGGTGGTTTTCGTATGTTGTATAATAATAAATTCCTTTATCTGCATTACAGCAGGAAGTATAGAGTGTGATCTCATATTTGCCATCTGCCACTTCACAGCATCCACGCTGCTGATCGACCGATCCGAGAATATGGAAGAACTGGCTGATACTCTCTGCCTCGCTGTCACCGGATTTTGAATTCATTTTTGTAAATGCGACCTTCGCAAATCGTGACGCTGACGACAGATCACCCGGCAAACCAAGTGCACCCATGCCCCTGCTGTAAGACTGTAACTGCAGCTGCTCTGCGAAAGTATTTTCCGGCTGCTTCGGAGATAAGCCCTGATAATTATTCAATAAAAACATCTGTGTCTCAAATGGTGGATTGTTCGTGAGAACTCCGACCGGATTCTCATGTATATGCATTCCATCCGCCATACACTCAACTGTGATCGAAGCATTCCGATCTGCTATGATCCAATGTAACTGTGCCGATGGAAGCTGTTCGCTGAAAGGTGTTCCAACCAGATTCATCCGGTCAAGCAATGCCCGTACCTCGTCCAGATCCGCACACTGTCCAAGTATCCACGGGATAAATTCAAACTGTGCAACATTATCCCTATCAGCTTCTACTGCCTGATAAACTGCATTTCCAACAAAATTAAGTCCCGCCATACCAACACCCTTTTCATTGATCGCATCATAATAAAGCGGATATCCACCTGCCACATGCGCCATGCCAATGATCGCATAATGAGAATCCCTCTTTCCCATATGACGAAACTCAAACGGGAACTTTCTCGGTGTCACCGTAATCTCATCCCCATAAGAAAATTCATAATCTAACGTTCTGCCAAAATAAAAATCCTTCGTTTTATACGTCGCTGCTGTACACATCTACAACCATCATCCTTTCCTGTTTTCTCAATTTTACAATCTTGCACTCACCAAGTTCAAAATTATATTCTTATTATTTTCATATACTACACATGTTACTATTAGCATTCGCATAAAACAATGGTTCAATTATAAAAGAATTATAAAAAGCGGCATTCTTGCAAAAGCATTTCCGTATAACCAGCTATTCACTATAATATAACATCAGCGAGGATTTCGTTATGACATGCACATTGCCAGTAAATGCGAGTGCTTGTATGAGCCGAAGGCGAGTTGCACAGGAGCATTTACGAATCAGGCATGTGCATGGAATAGAAACCACAGCGAGTTATATATAGTGAGTAGCTGATTATACAGAAATGTCTCTGCAAGAATGACGCTTCCAGATTCTATTCTTCCATGTATTCAATATAATCTGTTTCATCCGCAAAAAGCTGGTATCTTCCATCTACATATCCCATATAACCTTCCGTTACAAAATATCCTTTTATCATAATTCCGATCTCCTGTACATTTGTTCTGTCCTATAAAGTTCCGATTTTCTTTGAATTTCCTGTATTTTTTATACAGTCAACCCGTTTATGGCTTTATATTACAGTTTTATATGCACAAAAAATCGTACATCTTTTAAACCAGCAAAATATCAGACAGATTTGCCTGAATTCCTGCTGCCACCTCCGGCTTGTTCATGGAATATACATGAATGTGCTTTACGCCATTTGCCAGAAGATCTATGATCTGATCAGTCGCATAAGCAATACCTGCCTGCTTCATTGCAGCTTCGGTATCTCCAAACCGGTCAACAATATTCTTGAAACGTTCTGGCACATTGCAGCCGGATAATTTGACGGCATTTTTCACCTGAACCCGCTTCGTGATCGGCATGATTCCCGGAATCACCGGCACAGCAATCCCTGCTTCTCTGATACGATACATGAAATTAAAGAAAATATTGTTATCAAAAAACATCTGTGTAGTCAGATATTCACATCCCGCTTCCACTTTCTTTTTCAGGTTTGCAATATCATCCTGCTTGTTTGCAGAATCCGGATGAACCTCCGGATAACAAGCTCCGCCCACACAGAAGTCTCCGCTCTCTTTTATTAATTTTACCAGCTCCGATGCGTGAGCAAAATCAGTAAATACCTGTCCATCATAATTCTTTGGAATATCCCCACGAAGTGCCAGGATATTTTCAATCCCTGCATTTTTCATTTCAGAAAGTGCTGTCCGGATGCCGTCTTTATTTGCGCATACACAGGTCAGATGCGCAATCGTCGGAACTCCGTATTTTTCTTGAATCTCATTTGCAAGCTTGATCGTATGTCCTTTTGTGCTGCCACCCGCTCCATATGTAACACTCATATAACTCGGCCGTAATGCCGCAATTCCAAGTGCCGCAGCTTCCACACTTGCAAAATCTGTATCCTTCTTCGGTGGAAAAACCTCAAATGACAATGTTGCTTTCTCCTGCCCTATAATATCTCTTATCTTCATGTATTTCCTCCTGTCATTTCATCTTTTTTGTATATCTGCAGTTGGGATAATTCGTGCATCCCAGAGAATTTTCTCATCCTTTTTCATTATATAAATTCTACGGTAATATGACAATAACAACATTCTTTTCTGCCACACCATGAAAACTTTTGAAAAGTCTGCTGGCGTAATCCCACATTTTCCTGTATAGTATATGGGTATGTAATTTGTTTGGAGGAGTTATCAAAAGATGAAAAAACGCGAATCATTTAACAACAAATGGGGATTTGTCCTCGCCTGTATCGGCTCAGCGGTCGGCATGGGTAATATCTGGATGTTCCCAACCAGAGTATCCCTCTATGGCGGAGGCTCTTATCTGATCCCTTACTTCATATTCGTTATTCTGATCGGATTCACCGGTGTGATCGGCGAAATGAGTTTCGGACGTGCTACCAAATCCGGTCCGGTCGACGCTTTCGGCTATGCCTGTGAAACAAAGGGCAAACGAAAACTTGGCGAAATTCTTGGATTTATACCGGTACTCGGCGCGCTTGCCATGGCGATCGGCTATACTGTCGTAATGGGCTGGATCTTAAAATATATGATCGGTGCATTTACCGGTTCAACACTTGCACCGGAAAATGTGGAATCCTTTGGTGCCGCATTTGGTTCAACCGCTTCTGCATTCGGCAATAACCTATGGCAGATCATTGCACTCGCTGTCGGCATTATCATTCTGATGTTTGGTATCGGAAACGGAATCGAAAAGGCAAATAAGATCCTGATGCCTCTGTTCTTTATCCTGTTTATCATTCTTGCGATCTATACCGCCTGCCAGCCGGGTGCTGCCGAAGGATATAAATATATCTTCCGGATTGAGCCAAAGGTTCTCGCCGATCCAAAGACATGGATCTACGCACTTGGCCAGGCATTTTTCTCCCTGTCTGTTGCCGGAAATGGGACACTGATCTATGGCTCTTATCTGCCGGACGAAGAAAATATACCGGAAGCTGCCGGACAGGTTGCTTTATTTGATACGATTGCTGCGTTACTTGCCGCCCTCGTTATCATTCCGGTTATGGCAACGACCGGTGCGCAGTTAGACCAGGGTGGTCCGGGACTTATGTTCATCTATCTGCCTGCCCTGTTCAAATCTATGCCGGGCGGACATATCATCGCCATGATCTTCTTTGTTGCAGTATTCTTTGCAGGCTTGTCCTCATTGATCAATCTGTACGAAGCTCCGATCGCAACGATTCAGGAAAAGCTTGGATTAAATCGTAAATTATCCTGTGGTGTGATCGCAGGAATCGGCGTGATCGTATCCATCTGTATTCAGGGAATCGTATCCGGCTGGATGGATGTTCTGTCCATCTATATCTGCCCGCTTGGTGCAGGACTTGCCGGAATCATGTTCTTCTGGGTATGCGGTAAGAAATATGTAGAGGAGCAGGTAAACCTTGGACGTGAAAAGAAGTTCACAGACAAATTCCTGCCAATCTGTAAATATGTCTATTGCCCTATCTGCATTCTGGTTTTAATACTTGGAATCGCATTAGGCGGAATCGGCTAAAACAGGGATAATGCGAGATTCAGATACTTCTATTTATAACAATACCCCTATTGAATAACACACTACGATTTCTGTTCGATGCACATGCCTGATTCGTAAATGCTCCTGTGCAAACTCGCCCTTTGGGCTCAAACATGCACCCGCATTTACTGGCAATGTGCATTCTCACAACGAAATCTCGTTCATGTTATATCAATAGGGGTATTATTATAAATATAAAATATCTGAATCCCGGCATTACTCCTCGTCATTAGGAATGCCATTTGCCAGGTATTCATTCCACTTGGCGTTGTTACGCTCCAGTTCTTTTTTCTGCATGATGCGGTTGCGGTCTGTAAGGATCGCGAGCATCTCATCTACGATCTCCTCCATGGGAAGTGTCTGATAATGTGACAAATAGCCGATCATACGACCGGCTGTAAAATCTGTATTCAGATTCTGTGTTATAACCTCGCAAAATTCCACCGGATAGCCCCGGTCAAGCATCATCTGATATAGGTTTTTACTTGCTTCTGATCTTGGTTTCATTTATGATCACCTGACTATTCTTTCGATATATATCTGCATATCCAATTATGCATCCAAACGGTTCGCTGATCGTCCGATCTGCTCTCCCATTTTCACCAGTGTTTCCATTCCTGATCCGGTATGTTCCAATAAATCCCGATCCGGTATCACAACATTCTTCTGTGTCAGCAGAATGATCGTTGAACCGCCGAATTCAAATCGTCCTTTTTCAACACCCTTATGAACAAATCCCAAGCCTTGCTGATTATTACTGATCTTACCAACCATCAATGCCCCGACTTCCATCTGAAGAAGCGTTCCAAACCGCTCCGTCTTTATCAGACAATACTCTCTGGAATTCATCTTGTAGATCGGACAGACATCATTTGCAACCGGGTTCACCGTATGCAGAATTCCTGCTATCTTACGCTGTTCGGATTTTCTTCCATCTGCTGCATAGCAATACCTGTGATAATCATCTACCGTCAACCGGATCACATAAATATGTCCGTCCAGATACCTCTTAGCCAGCTTCTTGTCCTGCAACAACTGTTCCAATGTATACTCGGTGTGTTTAATAAGAAAATGTCCGTTTTCATGGATCTTATACACACTGACCTTTCCATCACTTGGGCTGACCAGCGCATTTGCATCCGGATTAACCGGTCGTTCTTCTGCTCTGATCTTTCGAGTGAAAAAATCATTATATGAATCAAATATCTGTTTCTCATATAAGGACAGATCAATGCCATTCTTCTTTACAAACCCCGGAACTGCCAGTCCTGAAATCCGGGTATCCAAAAATGTCCCGCCTATGCGGGACACTATCGGTGACAGAAAGGGACGGATCAGACACCTCGTCACTGCATGTCCATAGATAAATGCAAGCAGGCGATCCTGACCGGTCTCGCCCTGTCTTTTATGTCCTTTTCGATCTATATATATGATACTCATTTTCTTTTCTCCAATCTTCTCCTACCATATATGGAGCATTCGAAGCACCGCCAGCGTTACAACGCCAACGATGATCACCAGTGTGCGGTTCTTTGGTTTACGGAATTTGAAATTTGTAATAAACAGCAAACCGACCAGCAGTACCAACGCATGAAGGCTGAGCATAAATTCCCGCTTACCAAGCATCGGCTTAAATACTGCCAGAAGTGGCAGAAGCACAGCCATAGATGTGATCGGAAGTCCCTGATAATATTTACGTTTTTCCTCTGTCTCATCCTGTCTGACTTCCTCAGAAACATTGAACCATGCCAGACGGATCAGGCCTGCCAGCACATAGAATAACAGGATCGCAACACCAGTCAATCCACGCATTCCCATGCGGTAGCAAAGGATTGCCGGTGAAACTCCAAAGCAGACAATATCCGCCAGAGAATCGATCTGGATTCCAAATCGTTTTTCAGCCTCTGTACGATCTTTCTTTGTCCGTGCAACCTTGCCGTCAAACATATCGCACAAACCGGAAATTGCCAGACATACAAGCGCCATCCGGCAGTCTCCATTTAATGAAAATAACATACCACCAATGGACACCATCAGACTGATATATGTAAGAATTACTGTATAATCATAAACACCTAACATTTCTCTACCACACTTTTCTTTTTTCTTCCAATAGTAAAATTTGCAACAATCGTAAATATCGCACTGAGGATCAGTTCTGTATAATACCCCAGGCCACGGGACAATACCATACCCGGCAGAAGAAGCATGCTTCCAAATACCGGAAGGAAGATATCAAGGAATATCTTCTCACTGATTCCCATTCCGCCCGGAAGCGGCAGCATATCAACTGCAACCGCGATCGAGCCCTGAAGAAGTATCACGGTAAACGCTGATGTTCCTTTTAATCCAAATGCAAGATATACGAACCAGGTTGCTGCAAACAACGCAAACCGCTGCACCATCGTAATGAGGAATACAACGATCAGCACCTTTTTATTTTCCTGCAAATAAACAGCAGCCCCCCGATACTGATCCATCGACTGAACCAGCTTCTTTGCTCTTGACTTTCTATGTTTTAATATATGGATTCGTTCTAACAAAATATGCCCTTTGATCATAATTGACTTCGCAAAATTCGGATGAAATGCAAATACAACCATAATCGCTACACACACCACATTTAATCCCAGTCCGAGATAAAACCAGAAGATTGCATCCGATAAATACCGATGTATAAATCCCTGCCCGAAGATCACCAATGCAATACCAAGCAGTACCAGTACCATCTTGTAGATAATGGTTATAATCAACAATACCATCGTTGAGATCGGAATCGGTATATCTTCTTTCTTCATATAGTAAACCTGTGCCGGCTGACCGCCCGATGCAGACGGAGTAATGCAGCTAAAGAAAAAGCCAACGGATGAAAATAAAAAGCAGATCCATTTCTTTACCTTTATACCAAGTGAATGCATCAGATAATGAATAATGATAGATTCTCCCCATATGAAGATTATTACACAGATAACGCCGGGAATCAACCAAAACGGGTTCACAGTTTTAATTATTTCGATGATCCGCCCCATATCCTTGCCATGAAACACACCATAAAAAGTTGCCGCAAAGATCAGAAGCAAAAAAATTATATTAAATATCCATTTTTTCTTACTCTCCATACGTCCTCATTTCCAATTTCACTGCCTTATGCATGAAGCATTTTTACTGTTTCTTTACCATGTCTTTGCCAATATCTGTTTCAGTATATCACAACGTTTGAAAAAAATGTTAAATCTGACATTAATATCACATTAATAATATTTAATGTTGTATTGCAAAGTGTTTTTAATTCCTTATTCACCTTCCATCGCTTATATGACAACACAACTGAAAAAACATTACAGAAAAGCGTATTTTTTATAATCCCATCTTGACGACATTTGTCGATAGTGTTTAAATAGATTCTGCTTCTAATGTGTGAAAAAACATTTTAAAATACTACTTTGGGATTATAGATATGAAAACGATACAGTCAAAAGAAATGGATATGTTAAACGGGGGATTAGTTGGCAAGCTGATCCTTTTTTCACTGCCACTTGCATTCAGCAGCATTTTGCAGCAATTATTCAACTCCGCAGATGTCGCTGTTGTCGGCAGATTTGCCGGAGATAATGCGCTCGCTGCAGTCGGAAGCTGTGTGGCTCTGGTCGGCATCTTTGTCAACCTGATCGTCGGTCTGGCTGTGGGACCAAATGCCGTCCTCGCTAATCTGATCGGGCAGAAACAGCGTGACAAGATCAACGATATGATACATACGATCCTGACATTTGGCACAATCCTCGGACTTGGGCTTATGATCCTCGGCTTTGCCTCTGCCCGGATCATTCTGGAATTATCCGGTACTCCATCCGGTGTTCTTGCCGAAGCACTGTTATATATCCGCATCTATTTCTTAAGCATTCCGTTTATGACCGTTTATAATTTTGGAGCTGCCATTCTGCGAAGCTTCGGTGATACCAGACGACCAATGTTCTATCTTATCATCTCCGGTATCGTAAATGTCATCCTGAATCTGATCCTCGTCATCTGCTTTCATCTGGGTGTTGCCGGTGTTGCCATTTCCACTGTAATCTCTAATGTTATCAGTGCTGTTATGATCATGGTATACCTTTACCGCAGAGATGATGAATTTGCATTCCGGTTCAACCGGATGAAGATTGTACGCCCGTATCTGCGCAAGATCCTTCAAATCGGTATTCCATCCGGTATCCAGGGAACCATTTTCTCGATCTCGAATGTTTTTATCCAGGGTGGTATTAATTCATTTGGCAAATTTGCGATTGCAGGTTCTTCTCTTGCGCTTAATTTTGAATATTTTACCTATGACATTGCAAATGCATTTGCACAGGCAACGGTCACCTTCACCAGCCAGAACTATGGCGCAGGGAACATCAAACGCTGCAAGAAGGTGTTCTGGTTAAATATGTTGTTTGGCATTGTCTTCACAGAGATTCTCGCAGTTATCTTTATCGTATGGAGTGACTTTTTCGTCGGAATCTACACAAAAAGTACAGCAGTCGCTGCCTATGCTTTGATCCGTATGTATCATGTCTGCTCATTGGAAGGTCTAACCACTACTTACGAGGTTGAAAGTGCCGCTCTCCGTGGTATGGGAAAATCAGTGGAACCTGCAATCTTCACCATCTTAGGAACGGTTGTTTTCCGCTTGATCTGGCTTGGAACAGTCTTCCGCCTGCGTTCAACATTTGACTGGCTGCTGAATGTATATGCGGCTTCATGGATATTTACCGGATGCGCACTGTTTATCGTGTATGTAAGACATATGAAGAAGGTGGAGAGGAATTTTGCTTCCACCCATCAAAATCTGTAATAAATTATTAAATTAAATACTTTTTTGTCTGTCAAATTTCTGGTATATTGTATACATATATTATTAAAGGGAGGGTAACATATGAGTCAATATCATTCACTATCCAATGAAATTTCTGAACGGATCAAAGAAGACCGCATAAAACATACAGAAAATCCATACGCATGTAAAGATACACAGATCATCAGGCGATATGCGAATCATGACAATCCAAAACTATGGCGTCCTGCTTTTGTAATGGACGTCGAAAAAATCCTACATAATAATTATTACAATCGATATTCAGATAAAACGCAGGTTCTATCCTGCTATAAAAACGATGATGTCTCCCGCCGTGCACTTCATGTACAGTTAGTTTCAAGAATTGCACGCACAATCGGCGCAAGTCTCAATCTTAATCTAGATCTTATCGAAGCGATTTCACTTGGTCATGATATCGGACATACCCCTTTCGGCCATGCAGGAGAACGTTTCCTGAATGAATTATATTCAGAAAATACAAGCCGCTTATTTAATCATAATGTCCAAAGTGTCCGGGTTCTGGATAAACTGGTCTGCCGAAATGTCAGCTTACAGGTCCTGGACGGAATTCTTTGTCATAATGGTGAAATGGAACAACAGGAATATACCCCTAAAAAACTGAATACTTTTGCTGAATTTGATAGAAATGTTGAAAGCTGCTATACCGACATCACTGCAAATAAAAAACAAATCCCATCAACTTTAGAAGGGTGTATTATGCGTATCAGTGATATTATTGCATATATCGGAAAGGATCGGCAGGATGCAGCCAAGATTGGACTTGTTCCAGAACAGCCTCCATTCTCCTCCGGAGCTATTGGCACTACAAATGCAGAAATTATTAATAACATGACTGTCAGTATTATAGAAAACAGTTATGGAAAATCATACATCAGCATGGGCAAAGAAATCTATGAAGCTTTTTCCCTCGCCAAAAAAGAAAACTATGAATGGATATATGGTGATCCTAAAATTGAGACTATGTACACAAATAATGTCAGACCAATGTTTTATGAACTTTATACAGAACTATTAAAACAAGCAAAAAACCATGATAAAAACTCTATTCTGTACAAACACCATATTGAATATCTGCGAACAGCCAATAAGGCTTCCCGCTATTTTAATGTAAATACTTTCATAGATGAATACTGGAATAGTGATCCGAATGACATTGTAGTTGATTTTATTGCCAGTATGACAGATGATTATTTTATTGATCTCTATCACTATCTGTTTCCAAATGGGAAATATGATGTAAATTATATTGGATATTTTGACACTATTTTCTGATAGATGTCATCCCTTGTTCCCCAATGGGTGGGGAACAAGGGTATAAAATCCAAATTTCTGCCATTTTTATGATATCTTTCTTCTCCTTTTATCTATATTAAATACTTCAATTTGCATTCTTCACTATTTTAGGACATCTTTCTATATTTTTATATTCATATACCCCACTATAAGAATCTTTAAACATATACTCTTTTGTATTAAATATGTAGCCGCCATTATTATCTATCTGGAACGGAACAACTAAAATTTAATCGCCTGATGATGAAAGAACAACATATTCTTTATCGTAAATAACAAATTCATACCGTGTTTTGTCCTCTATCGATATACTAAGTTTTATCATTGTACCAACAAGCATCATCAATATACTACCTAATAAAGCAACTGTTAGTATCGGTTATCCCTGTGGGTAAACACGACCTCACAATTCATCTGGGAAAGCACAGACATGACTTCCCCAAGATCCTGTTCCGATCTTCGGATCACCTGCTTCTCCAGATTTTCCTGCCGGTTCTTCGGCATCTCCAGATAATGAAGATACAACGATGTCTCCAATGTTCGGGAATTACAACTGCTTTTGTGAAAATAACTGCTGACGATCATGTAGATCACATATGTGGTCTGTTCCTGAATGTTGTTTCTTTTTTCTGTAAATTTGTATGCCATATCAGCACCTCCATTGAAAATAATATAAAAAAGGTATATATCCGGACAGACTTTTAGCCTCGTCCTAATATATACCTTGTCTTTTCAATTATTTTCGATGTTTTTTATTATATATAAATGCAGATAAATATGCAAGTACTTTTATCTATTTGCACTATTACTCTAAATGAGCGGACCATGTATGCCAATCATATGGATCATACTTGTTGATATCTACATAATAATCACCCTTCATTAACTCTTCGATCGTATTATATTCATTCAAAGCGAATTTACATGATGCAGAAGTTAATGTACTATAAGTTGGTTTATGCCAGCCCGTAGGATCAAACTTAAATTCTGAACTGTCCGATGCACGCCCCTGAACCTCACATTCTACAAACTTACCCTGCCCCATAAAAATCAGTGTAACCATATGTCCACTTGCATTATGCGGCTTTTTACTTGCAGCAGAATAATACCGGCTATAATCATTATAAAGACCATTTTCCCCATCATATGAACAGGACAATATTATATATGGATAACCAAGTTCTGTCATGGCATTTGCTACTGTCGCCGCACCCCAGCATGTATAATCTGAATAACTATGACTACTGATCCAATAATTAAGTGCTGTATATGTTTCATAATCTGTCATATCGGTTGCGCATTGGGCAACATCTTTTAAAATACCTTTCAGATATACTTCACTTCCATAGTTATACACAGGCTCTAAAAACGGATCATATTCCCAATATTTTTTACGGTTAAATTCTACAGAATTTGAAAATCCGTTCGACACCAATGTTACAACCTTCGTATCACCAAAATACACATCTACCGATTGTTTTTTATCCAGCAGACAGCTTACATTTACAAGTATATACCCAATATATCCTTGCTTATAAAGCGTCTGCTGCATTTTGTCTCGCACCGGCATTTCATCATAATATACCACCGATATGTTTGTCGCTACCTGGACATTTTTTCTGTCTGGAATATATTGTGTATTTGAAAAGCTGTTAAATCCACATTTTCCATTATACTCTGTATGAATTACAACATCGTTTTTCAACTTCTGTTTAATAAAAATCGGGAAATAGCACTGTGCAAAATCCTTTGAGGTTTTGTTTGCTTCATCATTATAATTCGCATAATCTGTATATTTAAAAAAGGAAACTCATCCGTTTTGTAAGCAAGATCTATTCCGTTTACTGTTTTAGTCGTCATATGATAATCAGGTATCGATACCTTTTTCGTTACCTTCGACCACTTGGAATAATATGTTTTTCCGCCTATTTTTTTATAGGTACGTATGCGGAATGTATATGTTATTCCATATTCACTGACATATAGATAGAAGCCGCCATAATAAGTTTCTATCTTTTTTTTCGTTACCTTGTCCCCTATGGTTCCATTGTTTCTTACCTCAAGCTCATACCCATCCATTTTCATAGTAGCACTATTCATATTCCAATCGAAATCTAACGTATCACCATAAGTATCATTTCTGTAAAATGTGCTTTTCAAACCTTTTATAGTAGGAAGTGCTACACTATATTCTATCGTCTTACTTCCTTTTATTTTTTTACCTTTATATTTGCCTTTTAAGGTTACTTTGATTTTATATTTACCCGGTTTGACCGGATTTTTAGGATATGTAATCTTATAATTCTTCGGTTTTAATTTCTTCCCCTTATACTTTACTGTAACTTTAGGTTTAATTTTCTTTCCTGTATAAGCATAAGTTTTTTTACTCGTAGTTACCGTCCATTTCGAAGTTGTACCTTTTGCATAAGTCTCTATATCAGCTCCCTGAAATGCAAATATACCGAATACTAATAAAATAACTACGGCTAGTAAAAGTCCTCTTTTTCCTCTCATATAACGTTTCTCCTCTCAGGGTATTACCTATATTCTTCTATCAGTCCAATGGCTTCTTTGATCATGCCGTCACAGTGCGGTTTCTTCTGACCACCCGCCTGTGCATTTGCCCTTAACAGATCAAAGCAATTAATCATACCATTATGATTCTCTTTCATTTTTCTCTGGAACTCTCCTACAATATGAGGATCTGAGATTCCCAATGCTCCGAGTACCATCAGTGCTCCTGTCACAGCTCCACATGTACTGCCTGACTTCATTCCTCCACCAAAATTTGTACCAAGTGCCTTCATCTGGCTCTCCGACAAACCAAGCTCCTCTGCATAGGTCATCATTATCGTTTCCGCACAGTTCGGGCACATCGCATTACTTCTTAACTGCATTGCTTTTTCTATGTGTTTATCCATAAAAAACCTCCTGTTTATCATTTGTATATCTGGATATAAAAATACCCATTTGCCATTGTTTTTAATGAGCAGCATACTTTTCGGTAAAAATTATCTGCTGAATTAAAAATATCATTGTAAAATTATTATACAAGATACAAATACCATCGCAAATACTTTTTCATCATTTTTTCACATGCCTCAAAGAAAAGCTATCTAAAAAAACAAAACGATGTGAAATAGAGTAGTTGCTATTAGTCGCAAATTAGTAGCAGAGCAAAAGAAAAAGTCTCGGAAGTCGCTTGTTTAGCGGGTTCCAAGACTTGTGGCTCTTATTCAAACTCCTCTTTACCAAGTTGTTATGTAGTGCTTTTTGTTGGTTTTTATGGCAGAAATCAAGAGGTTTTGTATCGTTTCTACCTGTTACGTGGATTTTTAGGGGATTGTATTGTCATTTTGTTGTCACTGCATTTTTCTTCTTTCCTTCTTTTGCTCGACTCATTTTTATACATTTTATCGCTGCTTTGAATACCTCACCACTTGATTTTACCAAATCAATTGGAACTGCGTTACCAATTTGTAATGCAGAATCTGTCAAAGAATTACTAAAAACAAAATCATCAGGAAATGTTTGCAACCTGGCAGCCTCACGTATTGATATTGCTCTATCCTGACTATAATGACCATATCTTCCCTTCGAATAGCACAAGCATCCACCTGTAATTGTTGGTGATGGTTTATCCGGATCCATTATACCATATACATCTCCATGTCCCGAAAACACATTTCCATCTTTATCCTTCTTTTTATGACAATCCAAAATAAGTGATTTTGGCAATCCATTTCTTGAACCACCATTCGCCCTAATTGCTTTTATTCTTTTCAGATTTATGTCGGATAATCCTGCACACTTATGATTATGTATCTTTCCAGTCTCATCCACATATTCTTCTCCAGCTTTTAATGCAGGCAAATCACCAATTGCATCCCTGACAGTCTTCCACTTTTTCAAACCATTACTGCCCTTTTTATCATAAGTAGCTTTAGGTAAATCAAATGAGAATCCAATTATTTTTAACTCCTCATTAATATCATTTCTAACAGCATGCAGAACAAATCTTTTTCTAACTTGCGGCACACCATAATCTGCCGCATTTAATACATCTTCTTTAACATAATAATTTTTTTTTAATCTTTGCATAAATTCATTTAATATTGCCACATTAAAATCCGATTTTATTCCTGGAACATTTTCCATCAAAATAAACGGTGGCAAGATTTCTTCTATAAGACGTAAAAACTCAAATAACAATTTCTTGCGTTCCTCATCAGTTTTGTTTTTGTTAAGAGGATTTTGTCTTGAAAAATTCTGGCAAGGTGGACACCCTGCAAATAAATAAATATCATCTTTTTTTATTTTTGCAGCTTTCAATATTTTATCACCACTTAAATTACAAATGTCCTCATTTAACACATTTACTCTATTTAAGGGTTCATAATTCAAGTATGTATCTACCGCATGCTTTTCAATTTCCACTGCTGACTTTATTTTAAATCCCGCTAAAGAAAGTCCACAGGAAACGCCTCCGCATCCAGAAAAAATATCTATTGCTTCATACTTTATTCTCATATCTACAACTCACCATCTTCCTCTTCAAATGCGGCAATAACTCGTTCTCCTACAGGAGTATTAATAACTGGAGGTAGCTCTTTTCGCTTAAACTCCTCTCTTTCCTGCCTACACAGAGCCCGATAGTCACATTTTGCACAATTTGCAGAACACGCTCTCATCGGGAAATCTTCCTGCAAAATACCTTTTACTGCCCATTCAATCGCACCAATTGCATTCTTAACTGATAATTCATCAACTGGAACTTTCACTCTATTATTATCCTTTAATGTATGGACATATCCTGTCTCCGCATTCTCTCCTATTACTTCTTTTGCAGCTCTTGAATACAGTTGCACTTGAAGCGACATTTCTCGCCAATCAAATTCTTCCAATTTATCTGACATTTCCATTGACTTAAAATCGATTACTTCTGCTGCATCAATGTTTTGAGCTTCATCCTCTTTCAACAACAAATCAATAGAACCTGTAATCAACGCCTCATCTACCAGCAATTCAAATCGTGCCTCATCTTGGCGAATCCTACAAAAATCGTCTGAATATGTATTCACATATTTTTTCATAATTTCATGAACAAGCATCTTAGCTCGTTCATAAGAACCCGGTCTATTTACCGGATCATTACTTGGAAATACATGCTTAAGCATAAATGTATCTTCAACCATATCAAAGATTTCTTCCTCTGTCGGAATTCTATCCTTATATTTCTGGTGCAATCTTTCCAATATTGTATGTGTAGTTTGTCCAAATCCAAACAATTCAGGAACTGCCGCATTATACCCATATATATTCTGCAATTTATACATGAATGGACATTTAAGATATGATTTAACCGACGAAAAATCTGTTGGCAGTTCATTGTCATCAAATCTTGGGATAGGTTCAATCTTATCAGCTAACTCATCTATAGTCATATCTTTTCTCATATCAAGGTGATTCAATTCTGCGGTAAAAACAGATGGTTTCTTTTTGTTTTTTAATCCAGGATGAATTTCACTTCCTGTCAAATACAACAAACGCTCTGCTCTAGTAATAGCTGTATAAAACAACCTGGCTTCATCCTCTAGCCTATTCCCATATGCACCTCTATCTATTGCATTCCCCATCAATTCTTCTGGCAAAATTCCACTGTACTGTCCTTTTTTACCAGGAAAACGTTGATTAACCAAATCCACAACAAACACAACAGGATATTCAAGTCCTTTAACTTTATGTATGGTAGATACATTAACCGCATCAACCTTTGAAATGTAGTCTACAGAATCTAATTCATAATTCTGCGCTATATTCTGCAGAAAGTTAAGCATTTCTCTATATCTCCATTCAGAATCGATACTGACATATGTTTGTTCTACATCCTTAATTATGTCACTAAATAACCCCAAATCTCTTAAAGCTGTTTCATCTCTAAGCATTCGTAAATTAAGTGCATCGACTAGCTGATGTAAAAAATTCTGCGGGTATACTTTTCTTCTTGCCGATGTTGCTGGTGTGTATATGTTCGAATACCATTCCTGCAAAACATTAAAGTACTTATTCTTATCCGCATCTGGAAAAATAGGCAAGACTGATTCCACAAAGCATTTCTCTGCATCAGTTCGATTTACTCCCGTTCCATCTCTCAGTAACTCCATTATTTCCAATATACATTGTGCGTATGGTCTATCAAAAATTCCGCCTTCTCCAGAAGTTTTCACAGGTATATCCAGTTTCCTCATTGCATTTACAAACTGAACATCCTTATTCTCGTCTTTTTGTGAGCGAATACTCCTAATAAGTACTGCAAAATCACTATAAGTAAGTCCTCTTCTGCTTTTTTCTGTTCCATCCGGATTATATTCAATATATGTTGTGCCAATTAGTGACTTAATTCGCTGCGCAACCCATTTAGCTTCATCTTCCCTGGTCTGAAACCACAAGTTCCGCAAATCCTGAATATTACCATTCTGATGGTATTTTATCTCTTTAGGTAATCTTTCAAACGGAATTGTTTTTTGAATAAAACTATTTGCAGTCTCTACTATGGCTTTTGTACTTCTAAAATTGACCAACAATTTATGTATTTTAACATCTTTATATCTATCCTTAAAAGTCAAAATATTCTGTACATTTGCACCTCTCCAGCCATATATAGACTGATCATCATCCCCCACCACAAATAACATATCTAAAAATTCAGATAATGTTTTTATAAACTCTTCCTGAATAGGATTAATATCTTGATATTCATCAACAAAAAGATACTTAAACTTCTCAATATATGAACCTTCCTTTTTTTCTATCTTTTTTAATTCCTGCACTGCAAGATATATTGCAAAAGAAAAATCCATGTAACCATCTGCACTCATTGAATCAGAAAGGCATGACAGACGATTAAACAATTCCGTATCATATTTTTCAATGTCTTTCAGATCTATATTTTCATTATGCATTGTTTGCCATGCCTCTGTAAATTCTTTGATTCGATTAAAATAGCCCTTTCCATTCTTCAATCCCAACTTATACTGTCTCGACATTACATATAACACCAAACGGTTCTGATCCAAAATATCAAACTGGCGATACTTTGCGTTAATGTCTCCAATCAGTTTCTGACAAAACGCATCTAATGTTCCAATAAACATCGCACCTACAATATTTTCAGATAATCCAAACTTTCGCAATGCTTCCGCAACTCTACGTTTGATAGATTCTGCTGCTTTTTCGGTAAATGTAAACGCAATAATACTTTCTGGTTCCTCGCCCTTGCAAATCAAATACGCTATTTTATATGCCAAAGTTCTTGATTTCCCGGAACCTGCGCAAGCCAGACACAATATGTTTCTTGAATCGTCAATTACCGCCGCATACTGTTCATCTGTTAAATTTGAATGTAAAATTTCTTCTGTAGTCATAAGTTATTTTCTCCCTTCTGCACTGCTTATTACTTCTACACGTCATTGATATCATACATAACCATATCAAAAATTGCTTCTTCCACAACCCTTACGCACTCATCCGTATGCTTTTTTATATCGTTTCCCCAAAACCTGATAACGGTCCAGCCTTCAAATAGCAATTTCTTATTTATTTCATCATCCCGCTCTCTGTTCCGGGATATCTTACTAATCCAGAACTCGCTGTTATTACTCTTTTCCAATCTTGGTTTTAATACTTCCCAATCTTTTCCATGAAAAAACTCTCCATCACAAAAAATTGCTATTTTATATTTTGTCAGCACTATATCTGGATTTCCTGGTAACTTCTTATAATTTTTACGATAGCGATATCCCTTATTCCACAATGCTTTTCTTAATATGACCTCTATCTTGGTATCTTTCCCACGAATGTTTTTCATATTTTTATGGCGTTGTTCTTTTGTTAAATTATCCATACAAAATTCTCCAGCAAGATTAGAATAAATTTACACTATACTTTTATGATTAATGTCACTTAACCAAGATTCTATAATTGCATCCAACTGCCTTCTTACCTCCGTAAAATCACAATTCAAGTCTAATGTCTTCACACTGATCTTATTTCCGTCCATTAGATACTCTTTATCTGGATTTTCACCGTCTGTATTTGCATAAAGCAACATACCACTTACGTCCCCACTGTGTTTTGTATCTTTATTTTTTACATACGCAAAAATCTGATACAAATTATGGGAATGAATGGTTTTGTTTCCGTATCTACTATTTTTCTGCATAGAAGAATCATAATATTTGGCATCAATAATTAAAGTTTTTCCTTTGTATTCAATCATAATATCCGAACGCATACGAGGTAAAAGCTCTATCATGCCATCGTCAGTGTTCCATGGAATATGTGACTGTGTAACTCTAAATTGTGGAAAATGCTTTTTATAGTATGCTAATATAAATTTTTCATACAATACATGCATCTGCTGGTCATCAATATATCTACTAAGTTTTAGTTCTCCTTCTTTCTCCGATATGAGCATGCCATTAACTATAAGATAACAGATATTCATAAGCATCTTATACGATACATTATTACGGTTATACTGTAATCTACTCCAATCAATGGTTTTACAGTTTATTACATCTACATTAGAAAAGAACAGTAGCACTTTCTTTAACTGTTTCTTATTCTCTCTGGCTACATCTTTTGAGTGAATCAATAATAATGATGTTGATTTTAGGATTTGATTCATATATGTATTTTCTAATAATTCATCCAGATCACAGCATACACTATTCTTTTGGACAGCCCTCATCTTCAAAGTTTCAGAAATATTAATTTTCCCCCTTGGAGACACAAGTTCTTCTGAATGAAAAACATACTCTTTTCCGAGTCCTCTTTTAACCTGCTTTGCTATTCCCCTGGCCAAAATAACCGTAAACAAATCATCAATAAATTCAAATTTCTCTGCTGAATATTTTTTTACCTCAACTTCATTCAAATTATGAAATGCATATGACAACATATAATATACATTTTGAATCTTAATCATTCTCAACACCACGCAATTTTGCAGACCATTCATCCACCTTTTCTCTGTCATCAAACCAGTATTCATTAATCAACGGTATTATTTCGTACTCAACAGTAGACTTAATCCATTTATTATCTATCCTAGTATCATCAGATGTACAAAAATAACTGTGTCCAACCTCAAAGCCACTTCCAAGCGAATCGTCTTTCCTAATATCATCATTCAGAAGTTTCACATAAGAAATCAATCTTTTTAGACTTTCACTTTCCTTTCTTTCAGTCATTTCAATAAACATACTGTTATTGAACGCTGGTCTTACATCATAGAACGCAAATCTACGTCTTAGTGCATAATCAATAATTGCCAAACTTCTATCAGCAGTATTCATCATTCCGATGATATAAACATTCTTAGGAACATAAAATTCTTCCTTTGTATACAAAAGTTTTAAAGATTCCTCTCTTTTATCTGCCTCTATCAACATGAGAAGTTCTCCAAAAATTTTACTTACATTCCCTCGATTAATCTCATCAATTATAAAAAAATGTGGTCTACTATCTTTTTCTGCCTGTTTACAAAATTTATAAAATGGACCATATTCCAACTCAAATCCATTTCCTGTTGGTCTGTATCCCACAATAAAGTCTTCATAACTATAACTCTGATGGAATTGCACCATTTGAACACGGTTCTTATCCTTGTATCCCAATATTGAATATGCCAGTCTCTTGGCCATAAACGTTTTTCCAACGCCTGGTGCTCCTTGCAAAATGATATTTTTCTTATTCAATAAAAGTTCAGATAAAAGCTCGTATTCATCTCTTTTCATGAATACTTCTTTCAGAAAATCTTCTTGTGTATACGGTTCACAATCTTCTATATGTATTTCCTGCTCTACTTCCAACTTTTCAGTAATAGCTTTTGTTTCATCTTCTCCAAAATTCACCTCTACAGGTACAAGTTTAACAGTTGCACCTTTTACCAGACGAAATTGTTCTGGTATAATAAGGCCCTCCAATTCACTTTCAATAGCTGGTTGTATTTCTAACATCGCCCGCATTAATGCTATTGCACTTTTGTCATCTACCTGAGACAAAGCCTGATTTGGCTCCCATTTTGTAATGGGGCCTATACCAATAATATCGTATGTATTTTTATACGGAACCAGATCTTCCCTTTTTATAGGATTATCTAGCAACAACTTAATATCTACATTAACCTTGAAATTTTTCGGTTTAGCCACATCATATCCATCATCATATGGTAATTTTGAAATAACGCCTATACCAACCAAACCCGTTTTCCAAGCCGGCTTATCTCCACCAAAAACAATAAACACCAATTGTCCAATATAAATACTATCCCTTAAAATGTTAATCCCATCAAAAACAATATTTTCCTTTTTATCAAGTATGGCATTAACTGTAACGGGATCTTTTGTTTTAAGACTTATACATACATTTTTGTTATCATTTAATTCCTCAAGAATTTCATCCTTAATTTTTACCAATTCCTCTTCAGGTAAGAATCCATACTTTTTATATACTTCAAACAAAAATTTGTGTTGTTGTTCAAGCGGTTTCTGAAGCCATCCATTTCTCCCATTGTCAGGATATTGTGCGTCAAATCTTTGCATATTGTTTTTGATTGTACTATACTTCATGGCATATTTTTCAGCTAATTTTTTTAAAACCGGATGACATACGCCTTTATATCTTTCGTCATCACTTTTCAGTCGAGAAAAATACAAACACACTATAGCTACTTTTTCTTCAATGGACATATTTGCAACACTACTCATAAGCGACCTCCTATTCTTTCTCTGATGCTGGCATACTATCATAGCCAATTCCAGCAAATGTGTTTAAAATAGCTTCAAAAATAACCTGTGCGCCCTTGGCCGGTACTGCCATTCCTATTTGTTTTCTTACAGACTCCTTTGAACCCTCAAACACATAATCATCTGGAAATGTCTGCAATCTTGCTCTTTCTCTATTTGTAAGTGCTCTATGCTCCTTATAATGATAGATGTGTGTTCCACCCCCACCAGAACCCGTAACTGTATATGCCGGTTTAGTTGGATCTAACCTTTTATATATTTGACTAATTTTTGCACCTCTGACATTTAACTTTAACTCTTCTGGAAGATCAGCTGTAAAGGCATTCTGTCCCGGCTTTATATGTTTCAACCTCTCGACAACTGTCTCAGATTGTTTTGTTAATTCATTATTAGTCGCGTCTTTCGGGATTGGAGGTACCTCTATTGCTGTTTTACAAGTCACATCTACATTTCTATATTTTTCAGTGCTAGGCACTTTATAATCATATGGTAAATCATCCCTTATTCCGACAATAATCATCCGGTGTCTTGCCTGTGGAACACCATATTCCTCAAATTTATATAGATTAGGGTATATTCTATATCCTGCATCAATCAAATCTTTCTTAATACACTCAAATGCCTTTCCCTCATTAGCACTCTTTAAACCACCTACATTTTCTGCCAGAAACCATAATGGCTTATACCTCTTCAACACTTTTACTCCATACGTGTATAGTGGTCCATATGTGCCTGCAAAGCCCTTTTGTTCACCTACTACAGAAAAGTCGTTACACGGAAAACCAAATGCAAACGCATCAATTTCTCCAAGGCTATCAATATCCAGTTCTCTAACATCTCCATGTACCACGCTTTCTATATCATCTGGGCAGATATTTCTACGATAAGTATTGCAGGTGTCTAAATCATAATCATTTGCCCATTCGTGAACAATTCTATAATCGGGATCAGAAATCCTTGCCTGAATCGCACCTAACGCTAATCCTCCCGGTCCACAAAACAATTCACCCAATCTAAACTTTTTAATCATGTTGTCCATTGTTTTCTCCATTTCAATTTACAATTCTTTAATTCCAACTACATTCATTGGCATCCCAATGTTTTTCAAATACTGTCTCTTTGATAACAGCTGTATATGGTTCCCATAAAAACTCATTAATACTTTGTAAAATCATCGGAAACTCTTCCATCTTGACATCAATCTTTTTCGTAAACGCTTTCCATTTCTTCTGCATTCCGTCATCAGAACCAAATGTCATAATCTGCTCAAATTGCTCAATTGTAAAATTATGTTCCCTATTAACAAAAGTTTTACTTAATGCTTCACACAGTACTTTTCCTTCAAAATCAAATTTACGTGAAAGATAATAAATATCATAATAATCTTTCATCCTGCTTGAGAATTCCATTAATGAAAGTATTGCATCTATCTTCTCAGCCACAGTTGTTTCTATGGAATATGTATTGATAACCGGTTCTTCAAAATCATCTAACTGTGTCGGTATTCTACGCTTTTCCTGTTTAGGTACAATGACATCTCCCACACCAAAGTCAATACTAAATGGTGTTCGTGTATTTTTTATTTTGCCGCTCAATGTAACACCAATACCTGCATACTTTTTAGCAACCGCTATCGGTGCTACATCTTTTATTTCGAAAGTTACAAAATCATTACCCGTCTCTACCGAAATAATTTCTTCCACAACTCTCCTTAACTGTTCCAGAGTATTTGGTATTCTCTTCAACAGAAAATCAACATCAACTGTTACCCTGCTATCAAATTCTGTCAAAGAATATATAAATAATCCACCTTTCAGCACAAGATTGTCTACATATTTTGATTTTTCAAGTCTCCTTAAAAATTCCTCCTGACAAAACAATTGCAGACACAGCTGATAACTCCTACCACTTTCTTTTGCTTTATTCTTTAATCTCGCAAGTACTGAACTTGCCACATCACCCATTCAGCATTACCTCCATTAATTCAGTAACTTTTTTATATACTCTCATCTCTTTTGCATATTTAGACAATTTGCTCAAATTCTTTTTTTCATCTGCAACATATGCATTTATAGCTTTATTAAACATTTCATTGTCCATTTTAGATTTATACTTAAAGCAGTCGCAAATCGTGCGTTCTCTATCATATACTGGAAGTTCTATTCCATTAAATATACCCGTAGTCTTTCCTAATGATAATTTGTCGTGCTGCACAAAATAAAGTTTGTATGCAAAATTATCAATATTAATTTTTGATCTGGAAATGTTTCTCGACACAGCAATCGTCCACACCAATGGTGTTTTATCACTATAGCCGTAATAAAACAACGCCGATTCCATGCATACAATTCCCTCTTCCAAGAACGTGGCTATCATTTTCTCCTCTGATATTTCCACTTGACTGGTTATCTGATAGTATCCGTGTCTGACTCTTTCTATTTCACCACTTTCACACATTTTCTTTATTTCAGAATTCTGTATGCCAGCTTTATTCAACTGTGCTGTCTTTGCGATACCGCCATTACTTTTTATTATTGTTTTTGCAATATCTATTTTTTTCATAAAACACCGTTTTCATTTAATATACTTACATGTTTCCGTCCATAATAATCATACCTCTTTATATATAACAAATCAACAACAATTTTATTTTTTTGTGTGCAAAAAATTATATATCAAATACATTCCATATAAGCTTTTCTACCTTCCTCTCCCTACATCCTTGACCTTCTCTCCAATCCACTCCATAAACTTCTCGAGCAGATTAATCCCGCCAATCACAAACTGTTTCATAAACTCATACGCCTTTTCCAGCTTTTCCTTGAGGCTACGGTTTTCCTCCCGCAATATCTGATTCTGATACCTCAGCTCTATCACCTGCTCCTTCAGATAATCATCTCCATCAACCGCACCAAGCAGTTCCTTCTTAAGCCTTTCCACCTCTTCCAGTTCAAATTCAGCCCGTTCAGTCTGTAATTTTGCAGTATCCGATATCATCATCCATTTGTCTGCCTCTTTTTTCGCCATCTCAACTTCCTTCTGTTTATCTGTGAGCTTATCAACATTCTCATAATATTCCAGCCGTAATTCCGAATTTTTCAAGCGTAAATCCGTTGTTTCCGACTGTAATTTGTGATTTTCAGCTATGGTATCGTCAAGCTTCTTTTGAGTCTCAGACTGTTCTTTTCTAAAACGATCCCGCTTACTTTCAATTTCTTTTTCCAGAGACTCAATCCGTTCCTCTTTTAATTCCAGAACAACCTGTGCGCCCTCTATCTCCTCCTCAAGTGCATCCACTTCTTTTGCCCTCTCCTTCTTTTTATAATCCAGTACGGATAAATGCATATTGTGTGTATCTTTCTTTTTCCAGTCAATTCCGTACCGGCTCATAATAAGAGCAATATTATCTTTCTCTGCCTCCGCCCACTGCCTCCATTCAGTGTTCCCTTTGCCTTCACTTACAAATCCTCTGGTAGCAAGTGCCGCCTTAAGACTTGTCTTTGTCTCCAATCCTCTCTTGCAACCGGATACCCAAGGGACAAAATTCAGATGCAAATGCGGTGTTTCCTCGTCCAGATGAATATAAGCACCAATCACATATAACTGCGGATTACAAAGCTGGAACATTTTTACATAATCCTTCAACACCCATGTTGCAACCTCAGCAGCCGAACTGCCCACTCCGGTATCATCCTTATTGCCAATTTGAACAATTACCTCATAAAATAATTTTTCCTGCTTACTCCTGGATATCTTTTCATAATAGCTTTTAATCTGCCTGTCCTTGCGTTTCTGTTTTGCATTGTATTCCTTAAGCGCCTTGTCAAACAGTTTATGGTAGACTTGCTTAATATCCTCGTGAATAAGTGTAATATTATTTTTGGTGCGGCTGGCATCCACATTGTCCGCGATAAAGCTTCTTGTGTTGTGCCCGATAGAACCCTTCCCATTCATAAAACTGATTGTTCTTTCCATTGTCAAAATCCTCCTCTTTCGTTATATATGTAAGCATTTCTTTCTTATCCGTAACGAGTGCTGGATACGGCACGAGACAGCAAATTTCTTTGGGAAGGTTTTGTTACTTTTGTCAAAAGTAACGCAAAAGCACTTTTGACAGCTTCGCTATCAAAAATGCAGACCCGCAAGCGGTTTTTGCGCTCCTCGCCGGAGTGGCTGTACGGCTCTGGGAGCCGGATAAAGCTCCCTTGAGGGAGCTTATGAGCCGCAGATATGCGGCATATCATTTACCATACATGGCTCCTTTAATACCCATACTGACTCCTAATGAAAACAGTTCACCACATCATGCAATACTACCTCCTCTGCTATCATTCTTGCCTGTGTTCGTAGCCGGTACATTTCCACAAAAGAATTTGCCTGCTTCGGTTTATGTTCGCCCATCCATTCCTTTTCAATATCCTCCAGCAGCTCATAGGCAACCTCATTTACCTCGGCTGCTTTATCATGTAATTCGCCAAATCGTACCAGACTTCTGTATCGTTGCGGATATTCCTTCTGTATGTAATCCATCCACATACGACCATATTTACCGACATCTGTACTGTTCTCCTCTCCACCGGATGTAATCAACGGATAAAAAATGCCGTCTTTTTCTATGTATTTCACACCTAATTTTTCAAATAATGTTTCTTCGCTCATAGCAGTCACTTCCTTTATACAAAATATCTGTTATTCCTCATTTGGTACTGTTAGTTTCTTCATATCTGCCAATGTTCCCGGTTGTTCCTTGAAACCTTCCAATATTTCCAGCATGGAGCGGATGGGAGTAAGTAACTCCCCATCCATATCCGATGCCTTTTCAATCCTTTCAAGCTCACGCTCAATCCTTTGCAGGTTCTGCCGGAATTGCACCAACATCAACGGATTGCCTGTAGCAACCACCTTTTGATGAAGAACACTCTGGATTATATAATCCTGCTTAGTACGAAATCCGCTGAGCTTCACTCTGTTATTCAACTCCTCGTTTTCCTCTGGTGACATGCGGAATGCTATTGTAACATTCCGCCATCTTTTTTTATCATCTCTATTCTTTTCTGACATTGACTAACGCCTCCCTTTCCGTTTCCAATTGTGCTGCCATATCCGTCTGCACTGTTGGAAATAAATGTGCATAATGATATGTGATATCTACCGCCTCATGTCCGACTCTTTCCCCTATTGCCAATGCTGAAAATCCTAAATTGATTAACAGGGAAATATGCGAATGTCGTAATCCATGGATTCGGATTCTTTTCACTCCTGCAAGCTTTGCACCTCTATCCATCTCATGATGCAGATAACTTTTTGAAATAGTGAAAATTCTGTCATCATCCCTTATTCCATAAAGGCTGCTTATAAAATCCTCCATCTCTACAGCAAGAAAATCCGGCATGACAATTGTTCTGTTACTCTTTGGTGTTTTCGGATCTGTAATCACATCTTTGCCTTCCAGCCTCTGATATGACTTATTTATCCGAAGAGTTTTCTTTTCAAACTTGAAATCTGCCGGTGTCAGGGCAAGCAGCTCACCTTCACGAATACCAGTCCAATAAAGCATTTCAAATGCATAATACGAAATAGGCTTATCTGCCACACACTCTAAAAATGCCTGAAATTCATCCTGTGTCCAGAACTCCATTTCCTTATTTTCTTCCTTACCCATAGTTCCGGCTTTTCGTGCCACATTATCTTTCAGACCATACATATTTACCGCATGATTTAATATGGCACTGAGCTGATTATGAATTGTTTTCAGATAGGTAGGGGAGAATAACTCCCCATTATCTTTTTTCAGCTTCATAATCTCGTTTTGCCACTGGATGACATCTGAGGTCCGAATATCATCCAGTTTTCGTTTCCCGAAATAGGGCAGAATCTTTGTCTCAATAATGTGCTTCTTTGTAAGAAAAGTATTGCGTTTTATTCTTGGCTCTAAGTCCGTCAAATAGATATCCACAAAACTTTTGAAGCTCATACTGATACTCTGATTCTCTTTCAGTTTGAAATTACGCTCCCATTCAAGGGCTTCGCTCTTCTTGGCAAATCCCCTCTTGGTTTTCTGCTTCCTTGCTCCGGTCAAATCCTTATAATAGGTTCTCACCTCCCACATTCCAGTCTTATTATTCTTGATAACCGCCATCTATCCCACCTCCTTATCCGTAGATAGCCCGTAGATTCGTTTCATAAAATACTGCGTGCTGACACGCCCTTTTATTGTCACAAATCCTTCAGACTCAAGTTCTGCATTCAGTCGCCGTATCAGCTTATACGCATAGGATAGTGATACATCCAGCATTTCCATGACATCCTGCGCTGTTAAAAATCGTTTGTTCTCCATAAGCAAATGCCTCCTCTCTTTCGTTTATTATTCAGTTCATTTCTGAACGGTTTTGATGTGTTTTATATTAACAGTTCATTTTTGCACTGTCAATACTTTTTAGCAAAAAACATTTCACTTTTGTACTGTTGATGTTATAATCTATGTATATGTATGATTTGTACCTCGTGTTTTCATGCATGCTACAACACTCATTACACTTACAAGGAGCTGTTAAAAATGGGCGAAAAATTCACCAGCCGGGTAGGCTTTTTAATTAGAAATTTCAGAATTGCGGCAGAAATGACGCAAAAGGAATTGGCAGATAAATGCGGACTAAACGAATCCACAATCCGAAACTATGAGCTTGGAAACCGATATCCGGACGAAGCGACTTTGCTCAATATTGCCAACAATCTAGGTGTCAGTTTTTATGCATTATCAGATCCGGATGTTGCCAATATCTTCAGTGCACTCCATGTTCTGTTTGACATCGAATGGGCATACGGACTACGCCCTACAATGAAAGACGGAGAAATATGCTTCAAATTTGAAAAACGGCTTCCAAGTGCCGGTCCCCGCCCGCAGGAAGACCTCGATAACTTCAAGAAGATGGTTGAGTATTGGGCACGCCTACGAGATAAACTGGAGGATGGTGAAATAACCGAAACAGAATATTATTTCAAAGAGATAAAGTTTCCGATGAATCCGATAGATTCGGATAAGGAATATACTGTTTCGTTGAATCTTGATGATGACGCCCAACTACTGGTTCAGAATCTGAATGAGGATGAAAAGGCAGCAGAAACTGCTGAGTTGTTAAAAGACTTATTTCCTGATTTCTCTTATGTGAAGAGGAAGCGGAAACCGAAGAAGGAGTAGATATTTATATCTACTTCAAAATACTAAAAAAGGAGATAAATATGCGACGGATAATCATAAAAAATACCAAAAATATTAAACAATTAACTTTTGACATTCCAAATGATAATGGTGTTTACTTGCTAGTTGGTGCTAATGGTGCTGGAAAAACCACGTTACTCACTTGTCTTGACAGAATATGTAATCCATATGCTTTTGCTACAAACTTCACATCTGCTAATAATACAAATAATATTGACCAATATTCTGCTTCTTCAATTGAATACATAACTGAACATGCACACATTAAATTTCGGAAAGGCACCCGACGTTGGGCATGTACTCCTCGCACCAATAGTTCTCCATTATTAAAAAGAGAATTTGGATTCGAAAATACAATCTTTATTAAAGCTGATTCAAAAAGAATTGATGTACCTCAAGAAGAAATTAGAAGTGGAAACCTAGTTGATGTAGAAAGTACAATTATTGAATCACTTAACAAAATATTTGAAACCACAAAATACAACAATCTTAAACGTTTAAGAAACGTCAATGGTCGTGGAAGAAATTCAACCTACTTTTATATATTAAAAGATGGAAGGAAATATTACTCAGAAAAACGTTTCAGTACTGGTGAACTCGCAATAATAAGATTAGTAGAACGTTTACATACAACTGCGTCCAACTCTCTCTTTCTGTTAGACGAAGCCGAAATGGCTTTACATCCCCGAATTCAAAAGAATCTTTTGGATTATTTAAATGAAAAAGCTACTGAGAAAGGACTAATGATTATCATCTCGACACATTCTATCACTATGATAAAATCAACACATAGAAATAAGATTATTTTGATGGAAAATGATGCCTCAGAAAATACTGTTATTTCTACACCTTGCTATCCAGCAAAGGCAATCGGTTACGTAGATTTTGAATCAAATATTATTTTTGATACCATTTTCTTTGTCGAAGATGATATGGCTAGGCTTGTTTTAAAAGCAATGATAGCTAAGTATGCCAATATTAATACCCTCATTAAATCCATGATGTATTGCATTATTCCGGTTGGTGGATATGAGCAAACAGCCCTATTAGCAAAAAATACTAGACACCAACTTTTTGAACGCTCAAAGGTATATGCACTTTTAGATGATGATGTATTTACAGAGGCAATACATAACAATCAAAAATTTGCTCAACTATATGAGCAAAACCGTGATCTCATCTTTTCATTAAAATGTACACCAGAATCTTGGCTAATTGAACACTTGGAAAATCGAGATGCTAATCTTACTTCTTGCATCCGTAATAATTACCACTGTGAAATCAATACTATTTTAACAGACAACAGATATACTGCATGCAATGCTCAAAGTCCACGAAAACTATGCAAGCAAAAAATGGATGTAGTTCTAAAAATATTAGAGGAAAGATGTGGGGATTCTCAAGAATCCATCCTCAACTCTTTTGTCGATTTACTAATAGAGCAAGAAATGGATAACGGAACAATTCAAAGTGTATTAGCACCATTATTAAGATACTAACTTAAATTAATTATCCAGCCAACATTTCCAAAATTATTGTCATTTGATTGTCACTGGGCAAAAAACGAGCCAAGAAGCACCATAAATTCAGCATTTCTTGGCTCATGTACATTATTCAAACTCTACAAAGACTAACGCTTTTTGTTTAGGAATTATTCTCTGTAATGTTTCTCGTTCTTTTGATTATTTGATATATCCATATTATCCTGCCTATACGAGCTAATGTTATCATTTTGTTATCGGCATTGATAACACCTACTCGATAACTGTGGATAATAACTATATGTAGCATGTCAAATTATAAGCTATTTTGCTTAGAGATTCAACACAAAACTGAAATTTTACTTTTCCTTATATTCATCTGGTATTGCTATTTGAAATGTTTCACACAACAGCATCACATCATGCACATCATTTTTATCGTGTTCATATCCCAAATGAAGCATTACCTGACTCAATGGTTCAATACAAGAAACAGTTATATCTCCAACTTTTCCAATACCGGAAAAAGTTTTTGATGGAAATATATCTCCCTCATAAACAATTCCGTCATCTGTAAATTCAAAACAATGTAAATCAATGATTCTTTGTTTATCATCTTTCCAGACAGTATGACCATCCGTTGTATAATCAGTATTTACTTCCTCAAATCCATGCTGCTTAATCACATAAATATAATCATGATAATGTTTCAGTTCAACAAACAAATCAATATCATTGTGTATTCTTGATTCTCTTTTAAGAAGTGCATCAACACCCCATCCGCCATCTAAATATACTTTAATTTCGTTTTGCAAAGCATATTTTATAATTTCACATGCATCTTCTGTACGTACCATAATCTATCCTCCAAATTCAAATCTTTGTATGCTTTCCAACTCACTAAAAGCCTGAAATTTGTCAGTCTTTCATCCTTTTTGTTATCAATCACCAATTAGCTGTAATCCATTAGGATTTAGCTGATATATTTTATCGCACACCTCTTCAATATACTTTCTATCGTGAGAAATGCTAATGACAGCCCCCGGAAATTCTCGGAGCATTTTTCTTATTACCGGACCGGACAATGGTGAAAAATTTCTTGTCGGTTCATCCAGAATAAGAACATTTGCACCACTTAAGCTCATCCTCAAGAGAAGCACTTTCGCCTTTTGTCCGCCTGATAACTCCCGAATCGGATGCTCCATTTCATCTGGTGTGTATTTAAGTGAACCAAGGTATGTTCTAATTCTTGTACGCTCTTCTTTATCTCCTGTTTTATCAAGGTAATCAACCGGTGTAACATCCAAATCCAGCAGGTCTTCATAAGTTTGAGGCATATATTCTGCTTTAATGTCATTCCGATTTAGGAGTTCTTCCGCTATCTTTTTTAGAAGAGTCGTTTTTCCTGCCCCGTTGGCTCCTATCATACAGATTTTTTCTGAACCTTTTATTTTTAAATGAATTCCTTCTGCTAAAATTCTTTTGCCATCCGGAGTCACAAGCTTTGAAAGTTCATATTCTATGACCGTTTTTCCTGCGGGAATGTGTGAGTTTTCATCCCCTAATTTGACAAAGATTGCTTCTTCCTGTTCCGGCATCTGAGTCATATTTTCATCTTCTTTTTCAAATCTTCGTTCCATTGCCTTAACCGTATGCATTTTGTCCTTTAAGTTTTTGGCAACAGACGGTGCTTGTCTGGTACAACTTCTTAATGCACCTTGTACACTCTGCATAACTCTTTGATATTTTTCATCGCGAATCTTTTTCTCCCTACGGTCACTCAGTGCCCGCTGTTTTTGGATTTCAAATTTATGAAGCCGTTCTTCCACATAGCGTCTATAGGGAAGCTTTGCCACGGTATATCTCGCCTTTGTTTTTCGTATAATCTGCTCGATATGTATCACCATGTTGGCAGTACGCTCTATCAGCGTTTCATCGTGTGAAATAAAAAGCACAATGTGCTTCCAGTCATTTATGATTTTTTCCAGTAATGTAAGCGTCGCAATGTCGATGTCATTGGAAGGTTCGTCCAACAACAGCACAGAAACATCGCGAATGAAAAGCCTCATAAGTTGTGTCTTGACTTTTTCGCCTCCTGAAAGACTACCCATTGTCTGGTTACTGTAGAAAAAATCATTTTTCATTCCAAATTTTCCCGCAATAACAGACAATTCTTTAGGCGTTTTCTCCCAGAATATTTCCTCTTCAGAAAAATATTCGTATATTGTTTTTTCCTTATCTTCATCGAGCATCTCCTGCGGAAGATAACCAAGACGTTCGTGTCCCATTATCCTTTCCCCATCTGCTTCTATATAGTTTTCTACAAGCGACGGATTGTATATCCACTTCATTAATGTCGATTTCCCATTTCCCTCTTCTCCAATAATAACTGCCTTATCTCCATCATTTAGCACAAGGTTGAAATCATTAAGAATTATTCTCAGGTCTTTTTTATGTGTTAAATTTAATTTTTTTATCTGCAACATTAAAGTTTCTCCTTTTCGAAGTCTGAGCCAATTATTATTTTGAACACACAAAAACGAGTCTTTTTTGCATACGCAAAAATAGACTCGCTAAATAGCCCCTTATTTCTTTTCCAAAAGGAAAACAAAGGAAATGCCTCTTGCGATAATCCAACTTAAGCGTACACAAAACAAACCTATTCTCTACAGGCTCAATAACTATATGTGTCTTACTTAAATCAAATTATCTATTAATCATTTCCTCACCTTACACAAAATGTGCCTTTCTTTCTTCTAATGGCAATACTATCATACTGTATTTTTTGTGTCAATACATTTCACCTTATGGAAGTGCAAATTAAAATTTTCACTTCCTAATTATACATCCAACCATTACGAAATTCAATCTTTCACAACCTCTTTACAACCACAACCACAGCACTCCAGCAAACGCAGGAGCACCATACCGTAAAACGCTTATGTGTAAATCAACTCCGTTCCTACAACTTCCCTCACACAAGCCTGAATATTATTCATTCTTCCAATCCATTCGTAGGGATTATCTTTCTTTAATTGTTCCGTCACATCTTGTCTGTCGGCATATTCCTTTACCAGTCGAAGAAACATATCCTCTGCTTGCTTATCGACTTCTGCAAGATAACTATGCAGCTTTCCGCTTGTCAGCAGGTTCATATATAACACTTTATAGTGTTCCTTTAAATGCCTTGCATGTCGTTTCCCCCATAAACCAATCGGCTCTATTTCTTCTTCGGCTGGTACTGTGATGTTCGGCAATAAATAATCACCCACCTGTCTATAAGTTCCGCCCATTTCTTCAAAAATTGTCTTTGTCATTTTCCTTTTCCTCCTGTGATTTTTGTCTATCGTGATCGTGTATTATCACGCTTGCGACCTTTAACTGTTCTTGCCTGCTCCAACAAATCATCTATCTGTTTGCGACCAAAAACCTTACGGAGCAGGCTGTAATCTTTATTTTCTGCTTTTAGGATTTTGTTTTCTTCGGTCAATCTTTCATTGACTTTCTCCAAACGCTGATTGGTGCGGTATAACTGTGCATTCGCTGTATTCAGCCTATGATAGTTGTCCCACCCCTCAAAGCAGCGGGCAAGCACCGTTTTGACAAGTTGCTTCAATTTCCTTACAACCGGCTCTGCCATTTTGGTTTTATATGCCTTTGCAGTCATAAATTTCTCTGGTTCTGGCAACTGATATTTCGGTGCAGTATCAAGCTCTATTTCAAGATTTGACAGCTCGTCTTTTGCCTTATCATAGTTCAATACTCGTTCCGACAACACATCAAATTCAATCTGTTTCTGCTCGATTTTCGCACCTAATGCCGCCACTTCTTTTTCTCTTTCCTGCTTTTTATAATCCAAAACAGAAAGATGTTTTTCGTGTGTGCCTAAATGTTCCCACTCAATCCCATAACGTTCCATCACCGCCGCAAGCTGTTCTTTTTCGGACTGTATCCATTGCGACCACTCCGTATCGCCACGACTGCCGCCCTTAAAACCTTGCGTTGCAAGAGCCTGCTTTAGTGACACTCTTGTATCAAGTCCACGCTTGCTGCCTGTGGTAAAAGGTACAAAATCTATGTGCAGATGTGGTGTAGCTTCATCCATATGCAGATGAGCCGAGAACACCCGAAGCTGTGGATTTCGCTCCTGAAAACCCTGATAGTATTCATCTAAAATCTGCTTTGCCAGTTCTCCGTTTTCCGTATCGGCGTTCATATTTCCCTTACCGCCCACCTGTAAAATGATTTCGTGGAACGGTTTTTCCTGCTTGGAACTTCGGATTTTTTCATAATAATCTTTTATCTTTCGGTCTGACCTTATCTGCTTGGCATTGTATCTTTCCAATGCTTCATCAAACAATTCGTGATAAACTGTCTTTATATTTTCATTGCAGTAGTCGATATTGAGATGAGTACGAGTTCCGTCTACATTTTCTGCTCGGAACTTTCGGCTATTGTGATTGACCGAGCCTTTACCGACCATTGCACTTATCGTTCTCTGCATTTTTTCATCTCCCATCTGTAAATTTCAACATTCTCAGGTTTTGTTACTTTTGTCAAAAGTAACGCAAAAGCACTTTTGACGGGTACACCCATCAAAAATGCGACCTGTAAACAGGTTTTGCGTTCTCCGAAGGCTCTCCGAGGGGTGAGCGTGTGCCGGTGGCACACACGCCTGCGAACCGACCGAGCCAGCAGGCGAGACCAAAGAGCCGCCTTTGAAAAGGCACTCTCTGCACACTCCCCTAAACTTTATCCGGTGTCAAAGTGTGACGATGGTGACAATGTTTTTCACAGCGTGCTGCTCTCAAAAACATTGACACCTTTGACACCGTTTGTCACGCCGTCTGCTCGGTTTCTTTCCAAAGTGAAACCTTTCTTCCGTCGTGTGTGCGGCTGTTCTGATAACGGATACCGTAATCACGAAACAGCCTGCTTGCGTTGATACTGAGCCTTAAAGAAAGTACATTCGGCTTTATATCCACCGCAAGCCTTTCGCAAAGTTCCGAAGCAGTTCCTTCCCATCTGTCACTTTCCGAAAAGAGCGTATCCGCTATCTTCTCAAGCAGAGGTTCGGGCGGTTCTTTCCACATCTCCGTTTCCGATTTTGCAAAGTTCCACACCAATCGCTCGCTGTCCCTTACAAGATGGATTTTCATATCCTGCTGGTCTCTGCCAGCAACATCAAGTGTGGCATTGTTGGAAGTACGCTTGTCCTTACTGAGAACAAATGCACCGTCTGCCGCACCCATCAGACCATTCGTGCCTGAAATCATATCGAATATATCTTCCGATTTTTGTTTGCGTGTATGATGAACAATAAGCATTGAAACCTTGTAACTGTCTGCCAACGCTTTCAGCCTTGCCACAACATCATAATCACTTGCGTAGCTGTAATCTGCTCCGCCTGCTTCACGCACACGCTTTAAGGTGTCTATGATAATCAAGCCTGTGTCTGGGTGTTCCCTCATAAACCCTCTTATCTGTTCTTCCAGTCCGCCATTGACCGTTTTACATTCCGTTGCGAAATACAGATTGCCTGTCTCCTTTGCACCGAACATCTGAAACAATCGCTTCTGCAAACGTGGGTAATCATCTTCAAGGGCAAAATAAAGCACCGTTGCCTTACGCACCTTATACTCCCAAAGCGGTGTGCCTGTGCTGATATGATAGGCAAGCTGTGCCATCATAAAGCTCTTTCCCACTTTCGGGGAACCTACGAAAAGGTAAGTTCCCCTTTGGAGCAGACCGTCGATAAGTGGTGTCTGAACCTCAAACACCGTATCATACAGCGTTGTCATTGATACTGTTTTCAGATAGGAAGGGTCTAACTGTCTGAGTATTTCCCTTTGCATTTCTTCAAAAGATTGCTCGTACCCCTTGAAATCCGTATCCTGATTGACTATACTATTGTCAGTACATTTGGAAAGTGACTGTTCCGCATCTGTTGCCGCAGATACATTTGGAATAGTCATTTCTTTTTTATTCTCCATTCGCATCCTCTCCTTTCAAACCGCCGAGAATAATGGAAATCAGTTCTATTACACTCAGCAGTTCATCATCCACACCTTTTCCTGCTTCAATCCTTTTCAGTTCCGCAAGGACTGTGGCAAATTCCGTTTTCAACGCCTTATACACTCTCGGATTGCCCTGTACCACCACATCCTGATTTAAGCAACGGCGGTAACAATACTCCTGTTTTGGCAATCCTGATAGAGCTACAGCTCTGTTAATGAGTTCGTTTTCTTCGGGCGATACTCGAAACCCTACTGTGATATTCCTCCAACGATTTTTGTTATCTCTGTTCTTAGCTGACATTTTCAAAATCTCCTTTCCCTAAATCATCTAATTTTTCTGCCATCTCAATCTGCTTTGACGGAAAGAGGTGTGCGTACTGATAAGTAATATCAATACTTTCGTGACCAACTCGGTCAGCAATCGCCACCGCAGAAAAGCCCATATCAATCAAGAGTGAAATGTGGCTGTGACGGAGATCGTGAATGCGGATACGCTTCACGCCTGCCGCCTTTGCCCCTCTGTCCATCTCGTGATGAAGATAGCTTTTCGTCACCGTAAAGATACGGTCTTTCTTCTTCAATCCGTAAAGCATACCGAGATATTCTTTCATTTCCTCACACAGAAACTTCGGCATTTTAATCGTGCGGTTGCTCTTTTTCGTTTTCGGAGAAGTAATCACATCCTGCCCTTTCAAACGCTGATAGGATTTATTGATTGTGACTGTTTCCTTATCAAAGTTGAAATCTGCCGGAGTCAAAGCTAACAGCTCGCCCTCTCGGATACCGCACCAGTAAAGCATTTCAAACGCATAAAAGGAAACAGGCTTGTCCATCATCTCAAAAGAGAATTTCTTGTATTCTTCCTTTGTCCAGAACAGCATTTCCTTGTGTTCCTCACGTCCCATATTTCCCACCTTTGCCGCAGGATTGGAACGCAGTTCATAGTAGCGGACAGCGTGATTGAAAATGGCGGACAACTGATTGTGCAGCGTTTTCAGATACGTCTGTGAATAAGGCTTTTTCTTCTCATCACGATAGGCAAGCATTTCATTCTGCCAAGTAATAATCTCCTTTGTGGAAATCTCGCTGATTTTCAGTTTCCCGAAATACGGAAGTATCTTTGTGCGTATGATATGCTCTTTGGTAAGCCACGTGTTTTCCTTCAAACGGTTCTTCACATCATTGATATAAAGCTCCGTAAAGGCTTCAAAACTCATATCAAGGTCTGAAGAAGTCTGCAATTTGAACATTCTTTCCCATTCCTGTGCTTCTCGTTTGGTAGCAAAGCCACGCTTGCATTTCTGCTTGCGTTCCCCTTTCCAGTTCACATACCTTGCCATCACATACCAAGTACCGTTATCTTCATTCTTAAATACCGGCATTTACATTTCCCCCTTTCCTGCTCCGTAGAGCCTTTCGTAAAAATACTGGCGATTTACACGCCCTGCAATCGTAATAAAGCCCTTTGCTTTCAATTCCTCATTTAATTGTCTGATGAGTTTATATGCATAAGGTTTTGATACGTTTAGTTCCTGAGCCACATCTTCGGCTCGGATAAATCTGTTTTCCATATCCTTTTTCTTCCTTTCTTAAAATAATTTTTTGCTTGCCGCTTTCTCCGTGTTAAAGTTCCAACAGGCACTCCTGCTTGTCGGCAGGCGCTGTGCTGTCCCAATGCACCGCAGTACATCAGGCGCTCGCTCGTATAGGGGTTCCCGAAAAGTCGGAGACTTTTGGGGAAGAGGAGGAGCAGTGCAGCGAATGAGCTTTTGTGCTTGCACACAAGCGAACGATACGGAACTTGCTCCGACGAGGTCTTGGCGGTTTGGCTTTTCGGACGGTCATTCAGTTGTCGCATTAAGCATATTTGTTTAATTCGTAATTTATTTTACTAAACATATTTGCTATTGTCAAGTGGTTGCAAAGAAAATATTAAACATTTTTGTTTCGGTTTTTCTTGACTTCCACTAAACATTTCTGCTATACTTATTTCACTAAATATAAAAGGAGCGTATCATTATGGCTATCAGCGAAAGAATACATTTTTTCAGACTAATGCGTGGTATGACACAAAAGTATCTCGGTACAGCAATCGGTTTTCCAGAAAAGAGTGCTGATGTGCGTTTGGCACAGTACGAAACTGGTACACGCAAACCGAAAGCAGACCTTACAAATGCATTGGCACAGGTGCTTGATGTTTCTCCACAGGCTCTTGATGTTCCTGACATAGACAGCTATATCGGTCTTATGCACACTCTGTTTACCCTTGAAGATATTTACGGTCTTACTGTCAGTGAAGCAGACGGAGAGGTATGCTTAAAGGTCAACAAGGACAAAGGCAGAGAAGCATATGAACTCCTCAAAATGCTGTATGCTTGGAAAGAACAGGCAGACAAGCTATCTTCCGAAGAAATCAACAGAGAAGAATACGATAACTGGCGTTACCATTATCCAGAGTTCGACACCACACAGCGTTGGGCAAAAGTTCCATCACAGGAATTAAGTGACGCTCTCGTGGAAGCATTCAAAGACCACTTGAAAGATAAATAAGCACCTACAGGACCTGCCACTGGCAGCTCCCTACAGATGCTTTGGCAACGACAAAAAAGCCCTTAACTATGGTTATTAACCACAGCTAAGGGCTTAGTTTATAATATGGAATTTGTTCAGAGCCAAGCTCCGAACTTTAGTCTGCAAGCCACCTGTTAATTGTTCCGTTACCCATAAACCACTGGATAACAAGAATAATGGCACTTGCTATGACTGTTATCAATTTGTTATCAAAAGACTAATCGAAATCGCTGAAACCCGCATAAACACTGGCTTTTTTAAGCAACTCGATTTATTCAAACTCAATCGTTCCAGGTGGCTTACTCGTCAGATCATACATTACTCGATTGACACCCTTCACTTCATTAATAATTCTTGTCATTACTCTCTGCAATACTTCAAACGGAATATCCGCGCAGTCAGCAGTCATGAAATCGCTGGTGCATACGGCCCGAAGTGCAACTGCATAGTCGTAGGTACGTTCATCGCCCATAACACCAACAGAACGCATGTTGGTAAGAGCTGCAAAATACTGTCCAAGTCCTTTATCAAGACCTGCTTTTGCAATCTCCTCACGGTAGATATAGTCAGCATCCTGAACGATCTTAACCTTCTCAGCAGTTACTTCCCCAACGATACGGATTCCAAGACCCGGACCTGGGAATGGCTGACGGCTTACCAGATACTCTGGGATACCAAGCTCACGACCCGCTTTACGAACCTCGTCCTTGAACAGGAGACGAAGCGGTTCAACAATTTCTTTGAAATCAACATAATCCGGAAGTCCGCCTACGTTGTGGTGACTCTTGATCGTTGCAGATTTTCCGAGACCGGATTCGATCACATCAGGGTAAATTGTTCCCTGTACCAAGAAGTCGACAGCGCCGATCTTCTTTGCTTCTTCCTCAAATACACGGATAAATTCTTCACCGATGATCTTACGTTTTGCTTCCGGTTCAACAACTCCTGCAAGTTTCTGGTAGAAACGATCCTGCGCATTTACACGGATGAAGTTCAGATCATATGGACCGTCCGGACCAAATACTGCCTCGACTTCATCACCCTCGTTCTTACGAAGAAGTCCCTGATCGACAAATACACAAGTAAGCTGCTTGCCGACTGCCTTGGATAACAGAACGGCTGCAACCGATGAATCTACACCACCGGATAATGCACAGAGCACTTTTCCATTTCCAATCTTCTCACGCAGACTCTTGATCGTATCTTCAACGAAAGAATCCATCTTCCAGTCACCGGAGCATTTACATACATCCATGACAAATGCACGAAGCATCTTCATTCCCTCTTCTGTGTGCATAACCTCTGGATGGAACTGTGTTGCATATAAATTCTTCTCTGCGTTTTCCATTGCCGCAAATGGACAGTTTGGAGTCGTTGCAGTTGATACAAATCCTTCCGGTGCTTCTGCGATATAGTCGGTATGACTCATCCAGCAGATCGTTGATTTATTTACATCTTTAAACAAAATGGAATTCTTATCCACTGTTACCTCAGTTCTGCCATATTCACTGACCGGAGCAGTTGCTACCTTGCCACCGAGTACATGTGCCATCAACTGTGAACCATAACAGATTCCAAGGATTGGAATACCCAGTTCAAAAATTTCCTTGCTGTAACTTGGTGAATCAGCCTTGTATACACTATTCGGTCCACCAGTGAAAATAATGCCTTTCGGGTTCATCTTCTTGATCTCGTCAATGCTCATAGTGTACGGATGTACTTCTGCATAAACATTACATTCTCTGACCCTTCGTGCAATAAGCTGATTGTACTGTCCACCAAAGTCCAGTACGATAATCAATTCCTTATTCATGAAAGTTTCTCCTTTATTTTTCTTAACACGTTATTTTTGATTATACCATGTAATTACTCTATTTTCTACACCTAATCCTACTCTATTTTACGTTCCCGCGCAGGACTTCCAGCCCCTTCTGGTACTGTGTATCTTTCTCGCCCTGGAAATCATCGGAAGTATAATCCTCCGGAAGTTCTACTTCGATATCCGGTGCTACACCCTTCTTGTGAATATCATTTCCATTTGGTGTGAAATATTTGGCAGTTGTAAGCTTTATTGCTGAGCCATCAGAAAGCGGAATAACCGACTGTACGATTCCCTTGCCATATGTGTTCTCGCCAACAATCGTTGCTACGCCATATTCTTTTAATGCCGCTGTCATGATCTCGGATGCGCTTGCACTTTCTCCGTTTACGAGCACTACCATCGGCAGATCTAGCTGCTCTTCATCCGTAGACTCATACGTTGATAAGACATTTCCATTCTTATCTTCCTGATATACGATCTTACCGGCAGGAAGCAGATAATCACACATATCAACAACCGTTGATAACATTCCGCCCGGATCGGAACGGAGATCTATCATCAGTGCTGTCATTCCCTGTGATTTCAGATCTTCTACTGCTTTTCTGAACAAATCACCTGTATTCGCAACAAACTGTGTTACACGAACATAGCCGATCTTCTTATCTGTATCTGCCATAAAATAAGAAACGGTACTGTTTTCCAGTTTTCTTCTTGTAAGGGTTACTGTATGGTACTTCCGTTCGCTTGGTCTGTAGATCTCAAGAGTGACATCCGTACCTTCTTCTCCACGGATCTTTGTAACCAGATAATCCAGATCATCAGATTCCTGAATCTCATAATCATCGATCTTACAGATCAAATCATCCGGCTTAATATCAGCTTCTGACGCTGGGGAATCTTCTGTAATGCTAACCGCGATCGCATATCCGGTATCTTCATCCTGTCTCACAACAACACCGATGCCCGCATATTCTCCGGAACTGTCTTCCTGCAATTTTGCAAATTCCTCTGGTGTATAATATTTTGCATATGGATCATCCAATGCCTCGATCAGCCCAGCATACAGACCATTCTGCATATCCTCATCCGATGTGTCAAAATAATACGACTGATCTATGATCGTCTCCAGACTTGCAAGCTTCTCCAGTGTATCTTCATCCACGACTGAACCATTGTATTCCAGATTATCATGCCGTTTTCCGGCATCCGTATTCAAATCGCCGCTTTTTGTATTGTCCTTCGTAAAGGAGCATCCCATCATTCCCACACATCCGGCTATAACTGCCGCACCAAGAATCCATTTCTTAAAATTATGCTTCATTTTACCTTTTGCAATGCGCATCGCGCATTTTGCATCCTTTCATATTCTTAGAAATAATCATTCATATTCATTTGTATCATGTTAGCCTTTTGAATATCTCCCGAAAATTTCCTTTTATAAACGACAACAGACAAATCCAGCTTTCACCCGATCTGTCTGTTGCTTTATCCTATGTGTAATTCTGTAAAATCTCACAATTCTGACTGGTTATCATACTTGTATGAATCCCAACTTTCTGCCTTTTTACAGGTAATCCAGTGGATTTACATAAGATCCATTAATCATAACTCCAAAATGGCAATGGGAACCCGTACTGTATCCGGTACTTCCTGCCTTGGCAATTACTTGTCCCTGTTCAACACTCTGTCCTACACTGACAACCAACTGGGAATTATGCATATATACTGTCGATACACCATTTCCATGATCGATCATGATGTAGTATCCTGCAGATGAGCTGTACTGTGATACAACAACTGTACCTGCTGCTGATGCAACAATATCACTACCGGTTGGACATGGAATATCAATTCCCTTATGGTTCGAACTTGCACCTGCTGTAGGTGAAGATCTTGGTCCGAAGTAAGAACTGATCCGGCTTCCCTGTGTAGCAGGCCACATGTAAGAACCACCGCTTGGTGTATAGTACTGTGGTTCACTGCTTCCGCTGCTGCCGCCACTCTGCTGCTGTGCTGCACGCTGCTCATCCAGTCGCTTCTGAATGGCTGCCATCTCTGCATCTGCTGCATCAATCTCTTTCTGATACTGTTCAACCATAGCTGCCTGAGCGTCAATATCCTTGGAATACTCTGCAATCTTATTATTCTTCTCTGTAATTGTTGTATTTAGATTATCTTTTTCAGTTTCAAGATCAGCCTTAACACTCTCAACCTCTTTCAGGTCTTTTTCCAGTGTTGCTTCGTAATCCTGAATATCCTGTCTGGTCTGAATCAATGCATTTAACTGTTTCTGGTCATAGCTTGAAATCTGCTCAACATATTCTGATTTATTCAACATATCTGTAAAGGAAGCAGATGACATCAGTGTGTCTATGTATTCTACCTCTCCGTTTTCATAAAGATACTGAATACGCTTCATCATTGCTGCATACTGATTATCTTCCTCAACCTGGGCTTCTGCAAGCTTTTTCTTTGTATCATCGATCTCAGTATTCAACTGATCTTCTTCTTCCTCTTTTGCAGTGATCTTTGTCTGAATATCAGAAACCTGTTTATCAAGCACTTCAACATCACTGATCAACTGGTTCTGTCTCTCCTGCAGACCATCCAGCACATTCTGTGCATCTTTTTTATTTCCCTCAGCTTCATTCTTGCTGTCCTGTGCCTCCTGCATGGTAGTTGCTGAGACATTGGAAACCGGCGGTATTGCCGCAAGTGCAACTGCACATACGACAACAATTGCTGTCTTTTTGAATTTCTTCATCAATGAGATCTGAAATTTCTTCAAAATAAAACCTCCCTTAAACCTTCAAATGTTTTCTGGTAGTGATCAAACTACCAAACAAACCTACACCTATACCAAGTATTAAGCCTACCGGTACCATCGTACGGAACAGTTCCTCTTTGCTTACAAATGCAAATACTGATGTCAGAACTGCAAATCGTCCTGCCACATATTCCAGAATCTTCTGATACATAATATATAACAGATAAAGCGGAATAACAGAACCGACTGCTCCGATAATAATACCTTCTATTATGAACGGTGCACGTACAAAAAAGTTTGTTGCACCGATCAGCTTCATGATCGCAATTTCTTCCTTACGAACGGTAATACCGATTGTAATCGTGTTACTGATCAGGAAGATAGATACCAGCATCAGTATCACAACAATACCGACGGAAGCATAACCGACCAGTGATGATAATGTCGAAATACTATCAGCCGTTACCTCTGAGCTTCTGACATTTCTTACACCGTCCAGTCCCTTTGCAAATGCTACAAATTCAGCCTGTTTGGATACATCCTTCAATGTTACCTCATAAGAAGCAGAATTCTTTAACGGATTGTCATCACCAAAAGCTGCTTTTGCTGCCTCCGGATCATCATAGTTCTGCTCACAGAATTTATCAAATGCTTCATCTGCACTGATAAAATCCATTGTGTTCACATAATCGAGAACACGGATCTGCTCTCCGATCAACTGAACCGTTTCATCCGGAATATCTTCATCAAAAAAAATAGATATCGTTACGTTGTTCTCCAGATCCTGCATTCCGGACTGGAAGTTAACAACAACTGCATATACAATACCAAATATAAACAAACACGAAATAATTGTACCGATGGATGCAAGGGAGAACAATATATTTCTTCTGATGTTTGTAAATCCCTGTTTCAGGATATAAAAGAATGTACTAATCTTCATCTATATAACCACCTTGTTTTTCATCGCTGATAACCACACCCTTCTTCAGTGTGATTACTCTCTTTCGCATCTCATTTACGATATCCTTATTATGTGTAACTACAACAACTGTCGTTCCACGTTTATTGATATCGTCCAGCAGCTCCATAATATCCTCTGAGTTCTTCGGATCCAGGTTACCGGTTGGCTCATCGGCAAGGATGATCTCAGGATTATTTACCAAAGCTCTTGCCATGGCAACTCTCTGCTGTTCACCACCGGATAACTCCTTTGGATATGACTTGTACTTATCAGCAAGTCCTACCAGCGTCAGCATAGCAGGTACTCGTCTTCTGATATATCTTGCAGGAGTCTGTATAACTCTCTGTGCAAATGCGACATTCTCATAGATGGTACGATCCTTTAACAGTCGGAAGTTCTGGAATACAACTCCAATCTTTCTTCTGACCTTTGGGATATTCTTCTTTTTGATCGTTTTATAATTATATCCCGCTACACGGATAGAACCGGATGTCGGATCTAGTTCCTTTAATAAGAGCTTGATCAATGTCGTTTTACCAGATCCACTGCTTCCAACGATAAAGACAAACTCGCCTTTTTCTATATTGATATTAACATTCTTCAGAGCCGTCATACCACCCGGGTAGGTCATAGTAACATTCTCTAACTCTATCATAATGGTTTCCTTTCAACTTTAACTGTCTGTACTTTCTCTCTCTTTGCATTTGCAAGTATAGCAACTAAATGTGAAATATATGTGTAAATCATGCATACAATATATTACAAAGAGACCAGCTTTTACCTTTAATAATCTAATGACTCCATATACTTCATGTATTTTACAACCATCAGCGCGATCTTAAATGTGATCGCATCCTCAAATACACGAAGATCCAGGCCTGTACTCTTCTGAAGCTTATCCAGACGATAAACCAGAGTATTTCTGTGAATGTATAACTGTCTGGATGTCTCTGATACATTCAGACTGTTCTCAAAGAACTTATCAATCGTCGTAAGTGTTTCTTCGTCGAATTCATCCGGTGACTTGCCATCGAAAATCTCACGAATAAACATCTTACAAAGCGGAAGTGGAAGCTGATAGATCAGACGTCCGATTCCCAGATTGCTGTATGCGATGATATTCTGGTTCTCGTAGAAGATCTTTCCTACATCCAGTGCCATCTTTGCTTCTTTATAAGAACGGGATACTTCCTTAATCTCATTTACGATCGTACCATAAGATACATGAACAGAAGACATAACCTCTGTATTCAGCATATCTACAACAACCTTTGCGATCTTATTCATATCATCATAGGACTCTGTCTGCTTTACTTCCTTTACAAGAATAATATTCTTCTCATCTACAGCAGTGATAAAATCCTTTGTCTTTGTTGAAAAGATATTACGAACCGTCTCAAGTGCATTGGTATCCTTCTCATTCTTGGTTTCAATGATAAATACGATTCTTCTGACATCTGTATCGATATGCAGTTTCTTTGCCCGGTTGTAAATATCAACAAGAAGCAGATTATCCAGCAGAAGATTCTTGATAAAGTTATCCTTATCAAAACGCTCCTTGTATGCAACTAACAGATTCTGGATCTGGAATGCTGCGATCTTACCTACCATATAGGTATCATCTGTCTCACCTTTTGCAAGTAAGATATGCTCTAACTGGTTATCGTCAAATACCTTGAAGAACTGGTAATCACGAATTGCCTGACTCTCTGCCGGGGAATCCACAAACGCAAGCACTGCCTCTTCGCAGTCATCGACATCCTTAAATGTTGATGCAAGTATTTTACCTTCTGTATCAAGAACACATAAATCGGTTCTTGTAATATTCTTTAATCCATCAATCGTATCCTGAAGTATCTGGTTCGATATCATATATTCTACACTCCTTATTCTTATATTCGGATTCTGTATTCTTTCCTTATCCATTCTGCCCGACGGATAAACCTCCCGGAAAGCATACGAATAACAAAATACACTACTGTCCCTATTCTAAAACATATTTCAAAAAAAAAAAAGAGAAAATGCAGAATTTTCTGCATTTTCCCTCTTTGTTTATAAATATTAAGTATGTAGCATCTATTAGCTTACTAAGATTTCCTCTGTTTCCTTATCAAAGATATGAATCTTGCTTAAGTCAAATGCGAACTGAACTGTATCACCAGGTCTTGCTGTTGTACGAGCATTAACTCTTGCTGTGATATCGAACTGATCGATTGTGAAGTATAAGTAAACTTCTGCACCTAACATTTCATAGATATTGATTCTTGCATCAATAACGCTTTCTGGTGAAGACTCGATGAAGAGCTGCTCATCGTGGATATCTTCTGGACGGATACCAAGAACAACTTCCTTATCAACTGCATCAAGTGCGATAAGTCTCTCAGCCTTGCTGTCTGGAACTTTGATTGAGTGTGAACCGAACATTAAGAGAATGTCTGATCCAGACTTAACTACCTTACAATCAATGAAGTTCATAGGTGGCATACCCATGAAACCAGCTACGAATAAGTTACATGGCTTATCGTATAAGTTCTGTGGTGTATCTACCTGCTGAATGATACCATCCTTCATAACTACGATTCTTGTACCAAGTGTCATAGCCTCTGTCTGGTCATGTGTAACGTAAATGATGGTTGTCTGTAATCTCTGATGTAACTTGGAAATCTCAACACGCATCTGTACACGAAGTTTCGCATCAAGGTTTGAAAGTGGCTCATCCATAAGGAATACCTTAGGCTCACGAACAATTGCACGACCCATAGCTACACGCTGTCTCTGACCACCTGATAAAGCCTTTGGCTTTCTGTCAAGTAAGTGCTCAATGTCAAGGATCTTAGCAGCTTCATGAACAGCCTTGTCGATCTTCTCCTTTGGAACCTTTCTTAACTTAAGTCCGAATGCCATGTTGTCATATACTGACATATGTGGATACAGAGCGTAGTTCTGGAATACCATTGCAATATCTCTGTCCTTAGGCTCTACGTCATTTACAAGCTTGTCGCCGATCCATAACTCACCTGAGCTGATATCCTCAAGACCTGCGATCATTCTAAGAGTTGTTGACTTACCACATCCTGAAGGTCCAACGAAAATGATGAACTCCTTATCTTCAATTTCAAGGTTGAAATCCTTAACAGCATTGAATCCGTTAGGATATACCTTATAGATGTTCTTAAGTGATAAACTTGCCATTCTGCAAATACCTCCGTAAATATTATATAGTATTGTTTTATTTATTCATTCGTTCTGAACATAGTGTCATTTTACAACATTCCCCTTCTTTAAACCATATGATTATTGCCCAAAAAAAATTTTAATGTTTTGTTTGTTTTGTATACGACCGCAAAAAAACTAACATTTTGACGATTTTCGCATCGATTTAAGAAGATTTAAGACGAGAATTTTGTGAAACCTTCACCAAAAACCTCCGTAACCTGCCCTACAATGAGAAAAGAATTTTCATCAATTGTCCTTATTTTATCTTTTAATTCTACTAATTGCCTACTTGACAAAACAGAAATAATCATTACACGCCCTTCATTCGTGTAACCGCCTCTGGTATTTAATACCGTCACACCTCTTCCAATCTCATTCATGATACAGGCTTTGATCTCTTCACAATGGGAAGAAATAATATATACCAGTTTTCCATGCCGTAGTCCCTGCACGATCACATCGGATAATTTTGTCGATATCGCAATCGCAATAACTGCATACAGCATATTTTCAAATCCAAATGCCAGTCCGCCTGCCACAACGATCGCCAGATCGATCCCGCCAAGAAATAATGGTGCTCCTATATCATGCCGCAGATGATTCAGGATCAATGCCATCAGATCAACACCGCCGGAGGAAGCATTCTGCCGGAACATCAGCCCATAAGCACAGCCAAACATAACACCGCCAAGGATCATATTCAGCAGCTTATCCTGTGTTGCAAGCGGAAATGTGGGAATAGCCGCCATGAATACTGTTGAAACGGCTGTTGTATATGCTGTCCTTATCATGCTCTTCTTTTCCAATAGAAAATATCCGCAGATAAAAAGAGGTATATTGATCACCAGATTACTCAGCCAGACCGGTATGCCTGTTTCTCCGTTTCCCATCCCTTTTGTCAAATTCTCAATTATAATTCCAATTCCTGTCACACCACCCGGCACGATCTGTTCACTGTTAAAAATCCAGACAACCCCAAGCGACATCAGAAATGCTGCCACCGTAAGCAATGCATATGTTTCTATCACTTCGCCAATATTTTTCATATAAACCGCCTTTCATACAGTTTTTTATAGTATGTCCGATTTATTCCAGTGTAGTCATGTGCATCTAAAACAAAAAACAGGTACTGTCACACTTCTGTGACAATACCTGTTTTTTGTATGGGCAACCTGTACAAATACATGTTCTTCCAGTTGTTCTGTTTAATTTTTAATATCGCTAGTTCCTATAATAACGATAATATCATATCCATCAATTGATACATCACAATCAGATGCGCTTACGGAATCTACCGTTGACATCTCCGGCGAAGTTAATTCAGCAGCAAGATCTGCTCCATCATATGAACCGGATACACATACCTTTGAGGTTGCAATTGCAGACTGTGTATACGTACCAACTTCTACAGAAGTATAGCCCTTGCCTTCTAATGCTGTCTTCCATGCACCGGCAACGCCACTTGTTCCTGTCGCATTGATAACAAGGATCTTCGCATCTGTGGAAGCAACAGAACCTGATTCGTCTGAGTCATCTGATCCACTGTTTTCTCCATCTCCATTCTTGAAGGTAGGATCATTTTCATCTCCTGCTTCTGTTACAATTTCTTTTCCGTTTGTTGTTTTCTTACTGTCTTTCAGAGAATTATTCTTTACTAAGGTCTTTATAAGCAGTGCTCCCATAATAACTATTCCGATTGCAAGAATAATTACAAGTGCTCTGAGCATTGTTTCCAGAAATAATCTCAATACTTTTTTTCCCATTTTCTGGCCTCCATTTAATATATACTATAATGCATCCTAGGAACATCCGATTGTTCTTAAAACAGCCTACCAGTTCCATGCATCACAAATGCACCAAAAAAAATTACTTTTCTATGATTCTTCATTATACCTAAAAATCACCTAATGAGTATACCAAACGTACTTTTAAATTTCAACCTGCATTTCCAATTTCTTATTTATCCGCGGCAAATGATAGACCAATATAATATACAATCCTGTATTTTGTCCATTTCCCAGACATAAAAAAGAATCCTCATATGTTTTCATACAAGAATCCTTTTTCACATCTATACTCTCTGTTTTAAAAATCAACCGATTCCATATATTTTCACTTCTGTACCCGTTTTTTCCCACAGACCTCACAAACTTCTCCACTGTTTACATGTCCGCAGCCCCAACATGTCCACTCCGAAGCCTCTGCTTCCTTCTTCGGCTGCTGACTAGTTGTCATTGTAAAATTCTTCGAAACGATCTCAACATTGCCATCTTTATCTACTGTCGTTCTCAGATCTGCCAATGTATTTGCCGCAGCAACCTCACTCTTTTTCTTTTTAATAAACTTTATTCCCATAATCTCTACCCCATATCTGCGCAACTTTGCATAGATTATTTTATAGCAATATGAACAATTTTTCAATAGAAAATTAGGGAAAATGCAAACGTTTACCAGACTACTGCCAGCCACCATCAAAGGTCAGGACCTGACCGGTCAGATAGCTGCCGGCATTTGCTGTCGTTACAATAAAATCTGCGGCTTCTTTCTCTGTAGCCATCCTGCCAAACGGAATCTCCTCTTCCAGAACGGTTTTTTCTTCCAATGACAGATGTCCATTCATCGCAGTATCAATTGCACCAAATGCGATGGCATTTACCGCTATGCCGCTTGGTGCAAGTTCCTTCGCAAGTGCCTTTGTGAATGCATTGACCGCACCTTTGGTCGCTGAATACGCTACCTCACAGGAGGCTCCAACATTGCCCCATACAGATGAAATGTTGATAATACGTCCCTTATGTGCATGCACCATGTATGGCACAACCTGCCGGCATGTGTTAAATACTGACGTTATATTCGTATCTATAATCCTTTTCCAGTCCATTTCATCCATATCCGTCAGCAGTCCGACATAAGAAATTCCGGCATTATTGACCAACAGATCAATCTTCTCCCCAAACTGTTCGGTTACATGTTCTATAAACTGCTTCACAAATGTAAAATCTCCGGCATCACCGGTCTCTGCATAACAATCTGTGCCCTGCGCAAGTATCTTCTGTTGAACCTCTTTCAGCTTTTCCGGATGACGAAATGACGTTATGGCTATTTTTTTATATTGTTGTGCAAGGGCTTCCGCCGTTGCTGCACCAATTCCTGTTGATGCCCCGATAACTATTGCTGTTTTCTGCTCCATTCTTTCTGTTCTCGCTGTTCTTTCTATTTAAAATGTGATACCCAACAGATTGATCAACAACCCCCAGCACACACTAGTAACATACAAGGTTCCAACGACCATAATGTTTTCTTTCAATCTGTGGCGGTTCATACGGAACAATACCAGAAGTCCTACGCCTGCGCTGACAAGCAGGCCTGACATCATTGCTCCGGCACTGAGCATACCATCCAGATAAAGCTCCGTAATAATAACAGATGGTGCGCAGTTTGGTATCAGTCCAATCAGTGCCGCCATTGCTTCTCCAAGGAACGGTACATCACCAAGAAGTCTTCCAATCGCATCTTCCCCTGCGATACCGATAATAATATTTAACACAAAGGATACCGCCAGGATAAATACCGTAATCTTCAAGGTGTGCTTTAATGCCGACATCCAGATTCCGTCCTCGCAGTTGCAGTGTTCCTGCTCGCACAGATCATGGATATGTTTTTCTTCTATGTCTGTACCATCATAGTGGATATGTCCATGATGTGTGTGTGTACTTTTTTCATCGTCGGTATGAATAATTTTTTCATCATGCACATGCACACTTTTTCCATTATGTGTATGAGTATCTTTATTATGTGTACATTCTGCATTGACTGTCTGTGCTGCCTGAACGGAATATCCAGAATGCTTTGATTCATCTGCACTGTCTGTAATTTTAGAATTATCGTTTTTTGAAGACGCTGTACGCTTCGTTTTTCTTCCTGCCAGATATCTTCTGCGAATATATTTATTTGCAAGATCGACTGCATAACCTGTAACGACCGCAATGCACATTTTTGTAAGCAGGATACGAATAATTGTACCGGCATTTACTGTATGCGAAATAAAGATCGGGAGCATCTCATCAGAGGTTGACATAAATACTGCAAGCAAAACTCCTGCTGTAATCACACCACCACTGTAAAGGTTCGCTGCCACACAGGAAAATCCACACTGTGGAACGATTCCAAGTGCTCCACCTGCCAACGGACCAAACGCACCGGCAGACTGCATATATTGCTTCTGCTTTTCTTCTGTTCTCTGCTCCAACCATTCCATCAGCAGATATGTCACTAATAAAAATGGTATCAATTTTACACTATCGATCAGTGCATCTGAAAACGAATCAAATAACAATTCCATACTATCCATCTCATTCCTAAAAATATAATTTGCAACCAAGTTGCATTATCAGATTATAGCATTATTTTCCCCAATGTCAACTCCTATTATCAGAAATATTCAATTTTCAGCATGGAAATTCCTGTTATCTGGTTTTATTTTTCTATTTCTTTCTTTTCTTTCTTACTGCATTTGTCGCAGACACCATATAAAATGGAATCCTTGCAGCAAAGTGTGAACCCATGATCAGACAAAATGTGCTCTGATATCTCTTTCATGAAATCACAGTCCAGATGGATGACCTTTCCACATTCGGAGCATTGCAGATGTAGATGCTTCTGACATCTGGATGGCTGTTCTACATACTGATATCCTGCTTTTTCGCCCTTATCAGCCACATATTTCATCAGTGTCTTCTCTGCAACCAGCTTATCCAGATATCGGTATACAGTTGTCTTGTTTACCGAACACTCTTCCTGATCCATATACTGTATAATATCCGACACATGAACGGCACGATCTTTATTCCGGATCAGATAATCAAGGATCATCTGTCTGCTCTTTGTCTGATATTCATGTTTACGTTCCATCTCAATTCCTGCTTTCTATCTGTTCTTAAGTCTCCACTATGTAAACTGTTATTCTATGCAGTATCGATCTACTGTCACATTATCTGCCTTTTGTTACACATTCTATCTATACTTTATCTTCCTACTGCATATTCTAATTACTGCTGCACATTGTCCTGCATCTGCACCGGTACCCCCTGATAATAAGGTGTATTCGGAATATTTCTAAGATCCTGATTTCTCATATACTGAAGATATGCCAGTCCCTCATCAGAATATCCAAATCTCGCATTTGGACATGCCTGTGCAAGTACATTCAACAACTCCTGTTTACTCTTTTTTCCTCTTGCCAGTACATTAATAGCAACACGGTTCTTTGGAAAACGATTTTCGATTACATATTCACTTCCGGTTGGAATAAAGTTCGTCGATGTAGTATGCAGATAAATCAAATATACATCCCAGAGCCAGGTCATCTGTGTCGGCTGTTTCTTATTTGCAAGCACCTTATCAGAAATCAATACATATTGGTCTTCATATATTATATGCGAATATAACTGGTCGGCCATCTCCAAAAGCTGCGGGTTATTTTTCAAATAGCCGGTTTTTTCAGGTCTTACAATATTACGAATCCCCATTATGATAAATACAATTCCTAATAATGCAAATAAACCAAATAAAATGATCATACCCATTCCGTCATCTGCATTATCTGACATCACACCTATTGTGATCAATCCGAAAATCAGCATTAACACCGCTCCGCCGACAATCGCTGTGATTCCACCTTTTTTTATTTTTGCAAGTACAATATCTCTTCCCATATCAACATCCTCCTTTTTTATGTAAAAAGCATATAATATCTACATTATACGAAAAGATATCCATAGATTCAATCAAAAACTTTTCATAAAATCATTATAGATTTTATCTGCATATTCCGAAATAAAGCGTTATTGAATTTTCTTTTCTGTAATTGTTTTCTCGCAAAGAAAACCCCGAAACCGCATATCACGATTCCGGGATCTTATATTAACATTTACTATATAATAATTATCGTCAGATTTTGACCGGCATTTGATTAGCAAACGCCCTGAGCAAGCATAGCTTCTACAACCTTTTCGAAACCGGCGATGTTAGCACCTGCAACATAGTCGCCTTCTACACCGTAACGCTTAGCAGCGTCGCTGATGTTAGCGTAGATTGTCTCCATAATTCCCTTTAACTTGCCGTCAACTTCGTCAAATGTCCATGAAAGTCTCTCTGAGTTCTGGCTCATTTCAAGTGCAGATGTCGCAACACCACCAGCGTTAGCAGCCTTACCACCTACAAATAATACGCCATTCTCCTGTAAGTACTTAGTAGCCTCTAATGTTGTAGGCATGTTAGCACCCTCTGTTACAGAGATAATACCATTTGCAACTAATGCCTTTGCATCGTCTAAGTCTAATTCATTCTGAGTAGCACATGGTAATGCGATATCACCCTTAACATTCCATACACCGTGCTCGCCGTTCTTCTTCTCATGGTATTCAGCACTTGGTCTGGCTGCTGCGTACTCTGTAAGACGTGCTCTCTTAACTTCCTTAACTTCCTTAAGTAAGTCAACATCGATTCCTTCCGGATCATAAATCCAACCTGTTGAATCTGAACATGTTACACACTTAGCGCCTAACTGATGTGCCTTCTGGATTGCGTAGATTGCAACATTACCGGCACCGGATACGATACAGGTCTTACCAGCGATATCAATACCGTGATCCTTTAATAATGCGTTTGTTAAGTATAATAAACCATATCCTGTAGCTTCTGTACGAGCAAGTGATCCACCATATGTAAGCCCCTTACCTGTAAGAACACCTTCGAATGATCCACGGATTCTCTTATACTGTCCGAACATGAAACCGATCTCTCTTCCGCCTGTTCCGATATCACCAGCAGGAACATCAACATCTGCTCCGATATACTTGCTGAGCTCTGTCATAAAGCTCTGGCAGAATGCCATAATCTCTCTATCTGATTTGCCCTTAGGATCGAAATCAGAACCGCCTTTACCACCACCGATTGGAAGTGTTGTCAGTGAGTTCTTGAAGATCTGCTCAAATCCAAGGAACTTGATAATACCTAAATTAACTGAAGGATGAAGTCTTAATCCTCCCTTGTATGGTCCAATAGCATTGTTAAACTGTACACGGAAACCTCTGTTTACCTGAACCTGTCCATTGTCATCTACCCAAGGTACTCTGAACATGATCTGTCTGTCCGGCTCTGTGATTCTTTCAAGAATCGCATTCTTTCTGTAGAGCTCCTCGTTTGCATCGATACAAGGTCTAAGTGAATCAAGAACCTCTGTTACTGCCTGTAAAAATTCTGGCTGGTCAGCATTTTTCTTCTTTACGATCTCCAGCACTTCATCAACGTATGACATCTTAAAATCCTCCTTAAATTAATTATAAGTAAATCGCATCTCTGCGAAATTCATTTGGAGTAGTATTTTCTCTTTAAGAAAATTTCCACTTAAGATTATAAACAATAGACTTGAATTTATCAAGTAAAAATATGATTTTTATGAATTTTTTTATCTTTTTAATGAAAAAGCAGGATTTTCTTAAGTTGCAATGCGCTAAAGTGCTAGCAAATTAGCGGGATTTACAGGTCTTCCATCTCTGCCTTGATCTCATCCTCCGTTGCTGCCATTGCCTGTAATGTCATGGTCAGAAGCTTCTCAAGCTCCCAGTTAAGCTGTGCAGCACCACGTTCAATCACTTCTCTGGAACAACCTGCGGCAAATCCCTTGCTCTTGTATTTTTTCTTCAGAGATTTCAGTTCCATATCCTTTGTACTCTTTGACGGACGCATCAATGCCGCTGCCCAGATCAGGCCTGTCAGTTCATCTGCTGCAAACACCACCATCTCTTATTAAAACAGATCTCAAAAGACCTCAATTATTTTAACCGTCGTATTGATTCAAAAATAAATGGATGGTATTACTATTAAACGTCTTGTGGAATAATAGATAATACCATCCTTTATTTTGTTTCAAAGACTATATATTAGTTGAGTCCTTTTAGGTACTCGTCAATGCCCTTTGCTGCTGCCTTTCCAGCTCCCATAGCAAGGATAACTGTAGCTGCACCGGTAACTGCATCACCACCGGCATATACACCTGTCTTTGTGGTCTGTCCGTTTGCTTCATCAGCAACAATACATTTCCACTTATTTGTATCAAGTCCCTTTGTTGTAGATGAGATCAGTGGGTTTGGTGAAGTACCAAGTGACATGATAACTGCATCCACATCCATAACGAACTCAGAATCAGGAATCTCAACCGGTCTTCTTCTACCGGATGCATCCGGCTCACCAAGTTCCATCTTAACACATTTCATGCCCTTAACCCAGCCCTTTTCATCTTCAAGGATCTCAGTTGGATTTGTAAGGAGATCAAAAATGATTCCTTCTTCTTTTGCATGATGTACTTCTTCTACTCTGGCAGGAAGTTCTTCTTCACTACGTCTATATACAATATGTGTCTCAGCGCCAAGTCGAAGTGCTGTTCTTGCAGCATCCATTGCTACGTTACCACCGCCGACAACGGCAACCTTCTTACCAACCATGATAGGTGTGTTAGAGCCTTCCTTATAAGCCTTCATCAGGTTACTTCTTGTCAGGTACTCATTTGCTGAGAATACACCATTTGCATTCTCACCCGGAATACCCATGAACTTAGGAAGTCCTGCACCGGAACCGATAAATACTGCTGAGAAGCCTTCCTCCTCCATTAATTCATCTATCGTTACAGATTTACCAACTACAACGTCAGTCTCAATCTTAACACCTAAGGATTTTACATTTTCGATTTCTTTCTTTACTACGCCATCTTTTGGAAGACGGAATTCAGGGATACCATAAACCAGTACGCCGCCTGTCTCATGAAGTGCTTCAAAGATTGTTACATCGTAACCCATCTTTGCAAGGTCTCCTGCACAGGTAAGACCGGATGGACCGGAACCGATAACTGCAACCTTCTTGCCATTCTTCTCTACTGCCGGTTCCGGCTTAATACCATGCTCTCTTGCCCAGTCAGCAACGAAACGCTCCAGTTTACCGATAGATACAGGATCGCCCTTGATACCTCTGATACATTTACCTTCACACTGTGTCTCCTGTGGACATACACGGCCACATACAGCAGGGAGTGCTGATGATTTGCTGATCACCTGGAATGCCTCTGCAAATTCGCCCTTCTTTACATGAGCGATAAATCCAGGAATATCAATAGAAACAGGACAGCCCTTTACACACTGTGCATTCTTACAGCCGATACATCTTGCTGCTTCTGCCATTGCTTCTTCTTCATTATATCCGTAACATACTTCTTCAAAATTCTTTGCACGAACCGCAGGTTCCTGTTCACGAACCGGTACTCTATTTAAAACGTCCATTATTTGTCACCTCCACACTGTCCGCATCCACCATGATGGGTGTCGCCTTCCTTGGCTGCAAGATATGCTCTGCCTTCCTGTGTCTTATAGATCTGCTGACGCTCCATAGCTTCTTCGAAGTTTACAAGGTGTCCGTCAAATTCAGGTCCGTCTACACATGCGAATTTTACTTCGCCGCCAACTGTTACTCGGCATGCACCACACATACCGGTACCGTCTACCATGATCGGGTTCAGGCTGACAACTGTAGGGATCTCAAGCTCTTTTGTAAGCTTACAAACGAACTTCATCATGATCATCGGTCCGATTGCTACGCATACATCATATTTGTTGCCTGCGTCTACAAGCTTCTGAATCTCATTTGTAACAACGCCCTTGCTTCCATATGAACCATCGTCTGTTGTAATGTAGAGATTTCCGGCAACTGCCTTCATCTGCTCTTCCAGAATGATAAGCTCTTTGGATCTTCCACCGATGATAACATCAGCGGCTACTCCATGCTCATGTAACCATTTTACCTGTGGATATACAGGTGCGGTTCCTACACCACCGGCTACAAATAAGATCTTCTTATTCTTTAATGTCTCTAAATCTTCTTCTACTAATTCCGACGGACGGCCAAGCGGTCCAACAAAATCTGTAAAGCTGTCTCCAACCTTTAAATTCTTCATCATCTCTGTTGCTGCACCTACTACCTGGAATACGATAGTGATCGTGCCTGCTTCTCTTGAATAATCGCAGATTGTAAGAGGAATTCTCTCTCCATCTTCTGAGCCTCTTACGATTACAAACTGACCCGGAAGACAATTCTTTGCTACTCTTGGTGCTTCCACGTCCATAAGATAGATTGCATCTGTCAACGCTTCTGTTCTAACAATCTTAAACACGTTTTTATCCTTCCTTTCTCTTTTCCCGACTCTCCACACAAGACTCAGGAATACTACACTGCCGAAATCGCACAATATAGTCCATTATAGCATCTATTAACAAATACTGTAAAGGTGTAATTTTCAGGCATTTTTCATATCATTTTTACGTTACTCCAAACCAGAAAACAGATTGCTTTCTATCTGACTGATATCTTCAATCGGTATGATTGTTGCATCTGCCATGATTACTGCTCTTCTGTACAGATCAATTCGCTTAACGATACCGGAATGCGTAACATATTCTCCTCCGGCTTTTCTCTCATCCTGTACGAAATAGGTAATATCCACTAACTGTTCTGTACCTATATTAGCTGAAATAATGTTTAGTTTCTCATTCAGTTCTTCCAATACTTCATCACTGAGCACCCGTTTCTCATCTGTCCGTCTGGCAGTCTCACGAATCGCCGCCGCATGTCCTGTCAATGCCGCAAACGGCGCAAATTGTGCCGCCCGGTCATAGAGTGCCATCTGCGGATGTGTCTTTGAAACAGGGTGTTCCAAATGAATGATATCATCATATTTATGGTTGTTCTGCTCCTGCATATTATATATACCTCTTTATGCCTTATGTCCGCCAATCTGTGCATTTCTGTCTTTCGCCGTTGCTCCCTCCTGCAGGTTCATGCCTTTCAGGATCGCATTTTTTCCATATTTTTTCTTAATACTGAGCATGGCTTCCTGCATATGGCGCTCTCGTTCCAGATCTGCTTCCTCTTTTTCCCTTTGTTCCTTTACTGCTTCATAATCTGTAAAAAAATCAAGCTGCTCATACGCATCGTCATTCGTGACAGTATGTTCATCCACCAGTTTATTCGCGGTAATATTGATCCTCCGGATCAAAAGATCCTTGTCGACGATCCGGTCATACAGTTCCATTACCGCATCCATAAGCATCTGTGTCGATGAGGTCTGCCGCTTCAGATTGATCGTTCCATGTGCATGCTTCGGAACCTTTCGTCCATAACGATCCGTTGTAACAGCGCCTTTATATCTCTTCTTTCTCGCCGGATCTGTCAGATTATCAATATCATAACCGATCGTAAGCACGATCTGATCTGTAACAAGTCCCTTATCCACCAGATCAAGCGACATAAGATCAGTCATTTCCTTTACAACCAACCTTGTCTTATCAAAATCATACGGACAATGCAGTACCTGCCCGGTGCAAATGCTGTTCGTCTCCGGCTTATATGCCTTGATCTGATCCATCGTGCAAGGCTCATATCCCCATGCATGATCGATCAGCAGCTCTGCATTAATGCCAAATAACTTATACAATAAATCTTCATTATATAATTCATTTGTCTTTCCGACCGAGCATCTCGCCACATCGCCCATTGTGTATAGCCCATATTCCGCTAATTTCTTCGCATATCCCTGACCGACACGCCAGAAATCCGTGATCGGCTTGTGACTCCAAAGCTTCCTGCGGTATGCCATTTCATCCAGCTCCGCAATCCGTACTCCGTCCTCATCCGGTTCGATATGCTTCGCCACGATATCCATCGCGATCTTACAAAGATACAGATTGGTTCCGATTCCTGCCGTCGCTGTGATTCCGGTCGTCTTTAACACATCTCGTATCATCATCATGGCTAGTTCTCTGGCTGTCATATGATAGGTATTCAGATAGCCGGTCACATCCATAAATACCTCATCGACCGAATAAATATGAATATCCTCCGGCGCAATGTATTTCAGATAAATGTCATAAATCCGTGTACTGTATTCCATATAAAGTGCCATGCGCGGCGGAGCAATAATATAATCCAGCTGAAGAGTCGGGTCTGTCCCCAGCTTCGTGCTGTCATCCGATGCTCCGGTAAAATGATGATCCGGTATATTCCGTCTTCTTATATTATTTGCTTCTCGCACCTTCTGAACAACCTCAAATAGTCTCGCCCTGCCCGGTATTCCATATGCCTTAAGGGATGGGGATACCGCCAGACAGATCGTTTTCTCTGTCCGACTCGGATCTGCCACTACCAGATTTGTAGTCAGGGGGTCTCTGTTCCGTTCTCTACATTCTACGGAAGCATAGAAGGATTTCAGGTCAATCGCTATATATGTTTTATTTTCTTCCATTTATCTATGCTCCTTCCGTATATTTTATCCACCATCATCCAACCGTTGTTCTTCATTTTATTCCACGCTTCAATTATATGTAAAATGGTTGGTTTTCTCAATGGAAAAATACGGATACATAATAAAACACCACCTGTTTTCGGCGCTATGCCATGGCTATTATTGGAGCAAAAAGTCCTATGGTCTGCCAACCGAATTGCACAATCACGCAACAGATCATAGGACTTTTTTGTTTCTAATCAAATTTCTTATATTTCATCTTTTTGCTGTAAGTATATATCTGTAATCACCCACTCCGGTTCTACGATATACTCCAGCTTACCATCATATTTCTTTACAACACGACGCATACTTTCTATTCCATATCCATGATATTCACTATCCTTCTTTGTTGTTTCAAAATCTCCTTTTGAAAGTGCTTTATATCTTGTACTATCATATGTATTCTTAATCTCAAAATGAATCATGTTCTCATAACCTGCAGCTTTGAACAAAACACACTTATCACCATTACTATGTAAACAGGCTTCCGCTGCATTTTCCAAACCATTCGAAAGCAGTCCGCTCAAGTCAACATCCTGGATCATTAATTTCCGTGGCAACTTACCTTCACAATGGAACTTAACATCTGAATAAACCTCTTTCGTAATAATTCCATTTATGATGGCATCCACCATATAATTTCCGGTATATAGCACATTTTTCTTCTTCAGATCCTCATCTTGTTCCGAAAGCTGTGCCAAGTAATCTTTTATTTCCTCCAAATCTCCTTTAGAAGCCAATTCTCTAAGAACCGCCCTATGATGTCTATTATCATGACGATATTGTCGCATATCATCATCCATCATTTCCATATTGGCATATAACGCCAACCGCAGACCATCGTTCTCTTCCTGAACTTCAATATTCTTTGTTTTCAGATCATTTTCTTTTTTCAAATGGTTGGAATATAGGAAAAAGGCGAGAATGCAGGATAGTGTAAGAACGGTTGAAACTGTCAGCAAAATATACAATCTACTTTTAATGATAATATCTCCATATACAGTAAATAATGGAATTATCATGATAATTGCGTATAAACCTATCATTGCTCCATTCAAAAGCAAACATTGAAATATTTGAATTTGGCAAACCAACCAATTCCTATTTACTATTTTTGTATAAACAACTGATATTGCAGCTAATACAGCAATTACAAATATACTTCCATAAACCACTATATTTTGTATGCTATGTATAAAATACCACCATACATTTCCATGAAGTAAAATTCCCATTATTCCATAGCAAAGTGTATCCACATAATTAACTAGAAGAATTGCCAACATAAATAGTAAAATTTTATTTTTTGCATTTCCGTTATACATTACACTTAATGCCGAACCAAATATAATAATTGAAATAATAAAGTCATCGTTTTTCAAACAAAACGAGAAAAATATCACCTCTGCAAATACTATCAAACATCCTATCCATAATCTTTTACTTCTGTAAATTTTTCCTTTTAGCATAATAGAAAAAATTATAAAAAATTTAATTATTTCAACTATATTTGTAATTATTATTAAATTCATTTTATCCCCATTTCATCTTTCTTTTACAAAATTCGAAATATTTCTCTTGACATTCATGCCTATTCGAACGTGGAATATTAAATAACTCCCCATTATTTAATTCAACAACTTTTTCTATCTTTTTAATGTAATTCATATTGACAATAACACTTTTACTAATTTTTAAATAATCGGTGTTTAATTCACTTTTCCAGTCCTTTAATGACTTTCTAATTAGCATCTTATCTGTTTTAATAATTCCTGATGCATTTTCTATTGTGATATATTCTAAATACGTATATACATGTTCTGCCTCTATTGCAATAATTTTATCTTTTCGGATATGCAAATTTCCCTGATCACTCTTAATACATAGAATTTCTTGATTATTTGCTTCCTGTTCAAAAAGTTTTAATTTTTCAATCAAGCAATTCTTATCATGCAAAAAACTAACTTTATCAACAAATCCTATCACATATCTTCCAAATGCTTCCTGCACAAGCTCGTCATGACTTGTCAGATAAATAATACTGCTTCCATACCTGTATCGTTCTAACTCTTTTCTAAGCCATAAGCCATCCCTGCCCGGCATTTCTATATCTAATATAAAGAGATCAATATCCCCCTCTATCTTATCAAGATTTTTCAATAAACTCTCCGCCGACCGGAATCCATATAATTTGACATCCGGAGATAAGCATTCTCTGCATATCAATCCCACATCTTCAATTACTTTTCTTTCATCATCACAAATGACGATATTCATCTTTTGCCCCTTTCCCTTCATACTTAAGTTATATAAAATAATAAATTGTTTTCTGTCTTTTTACAATAATAACTTTGTTGTTCGACATTCTTAGACAAAAATAGTCAAAAAAAATAGTCCAGGAATTCCTGAACTATTTTTCCAGTTGATGCCCCCACCAACTGACGCAGTCATACTTGCTAAAAATATATACCATAATAATTAATTATTATTTTAACACATCCCTACATTGCCTCTAAACGCAATGCCCCTTTTATATCTAAAATAATATATTATAGTCTTAAATTTTCCGTACCTTTTATATATTCTAATATTTCCCCCCTTTTTTCTCAGATAAAGTTTCTATTTCCCAATTCCTAAAAACTTCTTTATCCATTCTAAAAACCCGAGACTATACAACATGAATTTCCCCTTTCCCTTTAGGCGCCATCAGTTGTTTGTTTCGTACGATGGTTTCAGTTTAAAGGGATAAAGTGGTATTTTCTATTTATTTGTTCTGAACTGTCGTTTTTTGTTCTGTAGCAAAAAATCATGTATAAACAATGACTATATTTTGTTATTTTATCCTCTTTAGTAAAAATGTGTCTCGGATCATTCCTTACTGTTGCCTTGTACTGTGTATCTCCCGTATTTATCGGAAGTTCTGTTGCTCCTGCGTAAAGGTTCGATATTCCTGTTTTTATCTCACTTGAGAATTTTGTCAGTTTTGTTCGCTATGTCTACTACTCTCATAGCACGGCTGTTCTACTTGATTATGTTAAGAAAGTAAACAATAAAGAATCATCATTATAAAAAGGAAAATAACATTTGCAACTGTAAATTCCAAAAAATATCTGCCCCTAAATGACCGATCCTCTTTTGCAACATATTTGAAGCTGATCAGGCTTGCCATTGATGCTATCAATGTTCCAAGACCCCCGAGATTGGTTCCGATCACCAGCTCCCGAATATGGTCTGTGAATCCGGATAACAAAATCGCAGCCGGAACATTACTCATTACTTGACTTGCAATTACCGAAGTGACCACCTCCCGTCCGGTCAATATATCCGAAAGCAGTTGACTGAATGCCGGGATACGTCCAAGATTACCGATGAATATAAATAACGCGATAAAAATACATAACAGAGAATAATCAACCTGTGTCAGAATTTTCCGGTCACGCAGAAGCAAATATAAAAATACTAACGCGAAAGGCACACTATACGGAAGAATATGTGAAACCGCAAGCAGACTTATGACAAACAGAATAAGATATGCTGTAAATTTTTCAATCCATTCCGCATCCTTTTTCTCCCATTTTGAACCGGAAGCACCCAACGAATCCTTCTGTCTTTTCGTTGAAGCTTTATCTTCAGCAGAATCTAAGTCTTTGTTCTGCTTTATTTCTGTCTTCCCATCATGACTTAACTTTCTTTTTCGAACCATGGATGCCAGACCGATCCATGCCATTAACAAAGCAAATGCGCAGACTGTATACGGCAGCATGATCTTTAAAAACTCCGCAATACCTATACCTGCTTTTCCATACAAATACAGATTCTGAGGATTACCAAGAGGTGTCAACATACTGCCAAGATTCGCCGCAATCGTTTGCATGACAATTACTTTTAGCATCCATTTGCTATCAGTGTCCGGATTCAGTTTCTTCATTATTATAATTGCAAACGGCACAAATGTAATAAGTGATACATCATTTGTTATAAACATCGACATAAAGAAACACAAGCATACAAGGATTACCGTTATTCCTCCGATCCCATGCACCTTTGATAACAGTCGTTCTGCTAATTTATCAAACACATCAATATTCCTCAAGCCGGCAACGATACTCATAAGGCAGAACAGGATCGCCAGTGTCCGGAAATCAATATACGAAATATATTCTCTGTCAGGAACTACAAAAAATACTGATATCACTGCCAGCACGACCGCGATCGATAACACGGTTTCCTTCTTTATAAAATATAAAATCTTTTTCATCCTTCTAATCCTCTTAACACATATTTTCTGCTTGCATTATTGTACTGCATTCACTTCCGCCCCACAACCTGTAATTCTGCAATTTATGATCAAGTCTTCCTTATATTTTAGATGCTTTTTTACCGGAAATATTTTATACTTTACATATAAATATTTACAAAAGCGTTCCTGTCTTGATAGTATCAACAGGTTGAAGCTCATAATCTACACAAGCTGTACAAGCATTAATAAGGGAGGGCATGCATATGAATCTCAAAGACAAAACACTCTGGCAAAGAAATGCTGCTGCGATCGGCGGCATGGTTTTATTTGCCGCCGGAATCAACTTCTTTATCGTCCCCGCCAGTCTGTATAACGGCGGTGTCCTTGGTATCAGCCAGATCATACGAACCTTACTGATCCAAGTATTTCCATCGCTTGCATCAGGAACCGATATCGCAGGTATTATCAACTTTATCTTAAATATACCTTTATTTATCATGGCATATATCTCAATCGGCAAAAGTTTCTTCAGCCGGACACTGGTCTGCCTGATCAGTCAGACGATATTCTTAAGTATATTTCCAATTCCGGCTACACCTCTGGTCAATGACAGCCTGACTGCCAGCATTATGGGTGGACTTCTCGCCGGTACAGGAATCGGTATCTCCTTACGCTCCGGCGGCTCCAGTGGCGGTATGGATATCGTCGGTATGTTCTTTACCAAGAAATACAAAAATTTCAGCGTGGGAAAGGTATCTTTGACAGTTAATGCTGTTGTCTACGGCATCTGTGCAATCCTTTTTGGTATCCCGACAGCCGTATACAGCATTATCTATTCCGCTGTCAGTACTCTGATGACTGACAAAGCACATACGCAGAACATCAATACCGAAGTTGTGATCTATACAAAAGAAGAACCGGAAGCCATCCTTGATTACATCGTAAATGAATTTCACCGGGATGCAACCTGGTGGGAGGCGCGTGGTGGTTATACCGAAGAAACAACTTATATGATCGTTACGATCCTTTCCAAATATGAATGTGTTCATCTCCGCCGCGGACTGAAAAACATCGATGAACACGCCTTTGTTGTCGTAAAAGAAGGTATGCATATTGGCGGAAAATACGAAAAGCATTTATAAAACCTGCATAAAACCTGTAATTTTCAGCATTTTTTTGCATATATAAATTGCATTTTTCAAAACACAATGGTATATTTATTCAGAAAAGAATGAAAGGAAGTAATGAAAATGAAACTTAAAAAATTTTTAGCAATTACGATGTCCGCAGCTCTGGCTATGGCTTCTCTGACAGCCTGCGGAAGCAAGAGCGATGACAGCAAAAAGTCATCCGACAAGAAGACAGCCAAAGTTATCGAGATCGATCTGACAGATGAGCAGTATGCTTTCGGTGTAGATAAGACTCAGCCGGAGTTACTGGATCAGGTAAATGCATTTATCAAGGATATGAATGCAGATGGTTCTTTTGAAGAGATCTGCAATCACTACTTCGGCGATGGCGAACCTGTTGCTGTTGAATCAGCTACATTAGACTCAAGCAAGGATCAGTTAGTTGTAGCAACAAACGCTGCATTCGAACCATTTGAGTATACAAAGGGTGAGAACTACTACGGAATCGATATGGAGATCGCTAAGGCACTTGCTGACAAGCTCGGTAAGGAGCTGGTTATCCAGAACATGGATTTCGATGCTGTATGTCTCTCCGTTGGTCAGCAGAAATGTGATATCGCTATGGCCGGTCTTACAATCAAGCCGGATCGTGAAGAATATGTAGCTTTCTCAGATTCTTACTACAAGGCTTCCCAGAAGTTGATCGTTCCATCAGACAACACAGAATTTGACGAATGTAAGACTGCCGATGATGTAAATGCAATCCTTAACGCTAAGGATTCAAGCAGCAAGATTGGTTTCCAGACAGGTACAACCGGACAGTTCTACTGCGAAGGTGATGATGACTGGGGATTCGCTGGTCTTAAGATGACATCTACCGGTTACAAGAACGGTTCTCTTGCAGTTCAGGATCTGTTAAATGGTAACTTAAATTATGTTATTATTGATTCTGCTCCTGCTGCTGCCATTACAAAATCATTAAATGCTATGCAGTAAAAATATGCTATAAGAATCACGCGTTCCTCGCGTGAAGAAAATATATGGTAACAGGTAATTGTAAATTGCTAAAACAGTTCTGCTGATTCAGTGTATCTATATTTTACAATTACCTGTTATCTGATAGATATTGAAAGGATATTTCATGGGAGACATTTCAAGTAAAATACAAAAGTTCATAGAAATATTCATTGATAACAGAGGATATGTAAAGGTTGTTGAAGGTCTGAAGAATACCGTTATCATCGCCATAACCGGTCTGATCATCGGTATTTTGATCGGAACCATCATTGCAACTGTCCGCGTCATTCCAAAATATAAACGACTGCCACGAGTTTTAGATGCAATCTGCAGCGTCTATGTCGGATTCTTCCGTGGAACTCCTATGGTCGTGCAGTTACTGCTGTTTTACTATGTTCTGCTCCCTATCGCAGGAGGTCATATGAGCGGTGTACAGGTGTCAATGCTTGTATTCGGTCTAAACAGTGGGGCTTATATTTCCGAAATCATGCGAAGCGGTATCCTTTCTGTTGATCCCGGACAGATGGAGGGTGGTCGTGCCATGGGACTTAGTTTTGCAACTACCATGCGCAAGATCGTGATCCCGCAGGCAGTCAAAAATATTCTGCCTACTCTGGGAAATGAATTTATATCTTTGATCAAGGAAACATCTGTTGTAAGCTTTGTTGGTGCTACTGACTTATATGTAGCATTTAACTATATTGGTAGTAACAGCTACGAATTCATGATCCCATATCTGGTTATGGCACTGATCTACATTGTGATGGTGCTTCTGATCAGCCTTGGTATCAAACTTATGGAAAGGAGCCTGAGAAAGAGTGATAGACGTCATTAATCTTGAAAAACACTTTGGTGACAATGAAGTTTTACGAGGCATCAATGTCACAATCGATAAAGGCGATATAATGGTTGTAATCGGTCCTTCAGGTTCTGGTAAAAGTACATTTCTTCGCTGTTTAAATTGTATGGAAGACCCGACCGGCGGTCAGATCATCTTCAATGGTGTCGACATTGCCGACCCGAAGGTTGATATCAATATCCACCGTCGTCATATGGGAATGGTATTCCAGCATTTCAATCTGTATAATAATAAAACGGTTATTCAAAATATCATGCTTGCTCCTGTACTGGTGCGTTGTCAGGATCTAAAAAAAGCAAAGCGTCATAATCGTATGCTTCCGCTTACGAACCTGTTCCGCAAAGAAAAACAGGAGAAAATTGAGATTACAACAAGTAAATCTCAGATTGTTGCCGAGGCAAGAGCAAAGGCAGAAGAACTTCTGAAACGGATCGGTCTGGAAGATAAAGCAGATGTATATCCTTCTACTTTATCCGGTGGTCAGAAACAGCGAGTTGCCATTATCCGTGCACTTGCTATGAATCCGGATGTGATCTTATTCGATGAACCGACTTCTGCTCTTGATCCTGAAATGGTTGGAGAAGTTCTCGACCTGATGAAGGATCTTGCAAAAGAAGGAATGACCATGATCGTGGTTACTCATGAAATGGGATTTGCAAAGGAGGTTGCCAATAAAGTCCTCTTCATCGATGAAGGGCAGATTCTTGAAACCGGCACGCCGGAAGAATTCTTTGGCAATCCGAAGAATCCTCGACTGAAGGATTTCCTTTCGAAAGTATTATAGACTGTGACACATAAAAGAATGCATGACACCCTTTATTTCGCAAATCGTTTGCACTCTATTCTCACGTAACGGTACTAAGCTCCCGCTTATGCGGATCGCTAAGGACCGACGTTCGAATAGGTTTGCTACATAAAGATGTCATGCATTCTTTTATTATCCACGTTATAGAAAACAGTTCGAAGTTACACAGCGTGAATAACTAAAAACTTTAAAACAGCTACTATTTATGTCGTCTGACATATGACAGTAGCTGTTTTTCGTTTATTTTTTTAATGCTTCCTCCAGGGTATGCCAGCCAAGGACTGCGCATTTTACACGGGCAGGCATATGGGAGATATCTTTTAAGGCGGAGGCTTCTTCCAGTTCGTCGATTTCTTCATCGGTTGCTTCGCCCTGTATCATCTTTAAGAAAAGTTTTCCAAGCTTCAATGCTTCTTCCTCGGTCTTGCCAACAATCATGCCGAGCATGATATCTGCGGACGCCTGTGAGATTGCACAGCCGTCTCCAACAAATGCTCCGTCTTCGATAATTCCGTTTTTTACTTTTAATTTCAACCAGATATCATCCCCACAGTTCGGGTTTACACCTTCCAGTACAATGTTCGCATCCGGAAGATCATGCTTGAATTCCGGTCGGATATTGTGCTCCGTCAGGATCTCATTATAAAAACTTCTATTCTCCATATCCCATTCTCCTTCTGACATTTGCAACACTCTCTACAAATGCATCGATTTCTTCTATCGTATTGTAGAACATAAAGCTGGCTCTTGTTGTATTATACACCTTCAGATAAGTAAGCAACGGCTGTGCACAATGGTGTCCGGCACGAACATCGATACCATCTGCTGCCATGATCTCACTGACATCATGTGGGTGTACATTGTCGATCGTAAATGCCACAATACCGGTATGGTTTGCAGGATCTTCTGAGCCGATCACATGAACATGTGGAATCTTTGCAAGTCCTTCCATCGCATGTCGGGTCAGTTCCAGTTCTCTCTGCTCGATTGTCTCAAATCCAATCTTATTAATATATGAAATTGCGGCTGCAAGTCCAGCTGCACCGGCTGCATTTACAGTTCCTGCCTCGAACTTATGCGGAAGCTCAGCCCATACCGCTCCTTCTGTCGTTACGGACTGGATCATCTCGCCACCTGTCATAAATGGCGGCATCTCTTCCAGTAATGCTTCTTTTCCATATAACACGCCAATACCCATCGGTCCCATCAGCTTATGACCGGAAAATGCAAGAAAATCCGCATCCAGATCTTTGACATCGATCGGCATATGCGGTGCGCTCTGTGCCGCATCTACTACAATAACCGCGCCGACCGCATGTGCAAGCTTTGAAATCTTCTTGATCGGATTCACACAACCGAGAACATTGGATACCTGTCCGATCGCTACAAGCTTTGTCTTCTCATTGATTCCTGCTGCAAGTGTCTCATCTGTCAAAGTACCGTCCTTCTCACAGTTCAGATACCGGACCGTTGCACCTGTCATTCTCGCTGCCATCTGCCATGGGAGAATGTTGCTATGATGCTCCATGATGCTGACTGCGATCTCATCTCCTGCTTTCAAATGACTGCATGCATAGCTGTATGCAACAAGGTTCAGACTCTCTGTTGTATTTCTTGTAAAGATGATTTCTTTTTCAGAATCTGCATGAATAAAATCACGCACAACTTTTCTGGCATCTTCATATGCTTCTGTTGCTGCAAGGCTCAGCGGATAGAAACCACGAAGCGGATTTGCATTGCTTTCTTCATAAAAACGCTTCTCTGCTTCAATTACAACTGCCGGCTTCTGTGCTGTAGCCGCATTGTCTATATAAATGGTTTTATTTGTCTGTAATAACGGAAAATCCTCTTTATAATTCTTCTCTATCATCTGCCATTACCTCCGCAAGCTGTGCTTCTACCAGCTTCTGTGTCTGCTCATCTCCTATGTGGCGATATAACATCTCGAATTTGCCGCGGGTCATGATATCCTCCGCAGTCTCCTTGTCGATGCCTCTTGATTCAAAATAAAATAATGTCTCCTCATCCAGTTCACCGATCGTTGCACCGTGAGAACCTTCTACATCATCCTCTGCACAGAGAATGATCGGGATCGTCTTATTGATCACATCATCCCCAAGCAGTAGTACATTTTCTGTCTCTGCACCTGTGGATTCGGATGCACCGTTCTTGAAATCGATCGTTCCACGAAATACTTTCTCTGCTGCATCCTTTAAGGTTCCATCTACCTGGATCTCACAATTCGTCTTCTTACCGAAGTGATTTATGATCAGGTTCACATCGATCTTCTGTGTCTTCTGTCCGAGGTATCCGATCTCGACCTGTGTATCTGCTCCTGTACCCTTAAGATCTGTACGGATTCCGTTATAGAGATCACCTTTTCCGATAAAGATCTGAAGGATATCGAACTTTGCATTTTCATCGCAGACACAACCGATATCATTTAACAGAGTCTGTTCTTCATCCTGCATAAATACCTGTACCAGACGAACACGGCTGTCTTTCTTTGCCTGTATCATCGTACGATATGCCAGTGAACCTGCCTGCTCACTTTTCTTTGTAAATGTCTCAATTATGGTTGTATCCGTACCTTCTTCTGCTGTCAGATAACATGCACCTGCCGCAGATGCTGCTGTCGTTCCATCAACAGCCAGACGGATTGTTGCCTTTGCGTCTTTGTCCAAAGCAGTCAGAACTGTTTTTTCTGTCTGCGCATCTGCAAAAATCGGATCAGCCTCTCTTCCTGCTCCACTCTCAACTGTGGCAAATTCTGCTGCATCCCCGGATATCAGGCTGTTTGTCTCTTTATCTTCAAATGTTTCCTCTACCGTCACCTTACATGGTGTTATCTCCGGATTCCATGAAACCTTTGTATCATTCATATGAAGCCAGTACCATGTTTTGGATGGAAGTTTATTAATATTGATCGTATTCTTGTCCATTGCTCATTTCCTCCTAACCTATACTGCCCTTCATTTCCAGACGGATCAGATTGTTCATTTCCAAAGCATATTCCAGCGGAAGCTCCTTTGATACGTTGTCCGCAAATCCGCTGACGATACAAGCTCTGGCATCTTCCTCACTCATACCACGGGACATCAGATAGAATACCGCATCATCACTGATACTGCCGATCTGTGCCTCATGTCCTACATTTGCCTTTCTGGTACGAATATCCATCGCCGGGATCGTATCAGATCTTGAGATAGAATCCAGCATCAGCGACTGACAGGATACTGCTGCCTTGGCATTCTCTGCTTCCTTTGCTACTACAACGGAAGAACGGAAAGTACTGATACCTCCATCCTTTGAAATAGATCTTGTATTAATGTAGGAACTGGTATCCGGTGCGCTGTGAACGACCTTTGCTCCGGTATCCAGATTCTGTCCTTTTCCGGCAAATGTGATACCGGTAAACTCCATCTTCGCACCCTTTCCTTTCAGGATACTCATTGGATACAGATAGGATACATGCGATCCGAAGGATCCGGAAACCCATTCGATCGTTCCGCCTTCCTCTACAACCGCACGTTTTGTATTCAGGTTGTACATATTCTTTGACCAGTTCTCAATCGTGGAATAACGAAGCTTCGCATTCTTACCAACAAATAATTCCACGCATCCGGCATGGAGATTTGCTACGTTATATTTTGGTGCAGAACAGCCTTCGATGAAATGAAGATCCGCGCCCTCATCCACGATGATAAGGGTATGTTCAAACTGTCCGGCTCCCGGTGCATTCAGACGGAAATAAGACTGCAACGGGATCTCTACCGATACTCCCTTTGGCACATATACAAAGGAACCGCCTGACCATACAGCACCATGAAGAGCTGCGAACTTGTGGTCATTTGGGCGAACCAGCTTCATAAAATGCTTTCTTACCATATCTGCATATTCGCCATTCAATGCACTCTCCATATCGGTATATACAACACCCTTTTCTGCTACCTCCTGACGGACATTGTGGTATACCAGTTCGGAATCATACTGTGCTCCGACACCTGCAAGAGATTTTCTCTCTGCCTGTGGGATGCCCAGTCGTTCAAATGTATTCTTGATATCTTCCGGCACATCAGACCATTTTGCTTTCATATTTGTATTTGGTCTGACATAGGTTACGATGTTATCCATATTCAGACCTTCGATCGATGGTCCCCAGTCCGGTACTTCCATATTGTTATAGATCTGCAGGGATTCCAGACGGAAGGTCTGCATCCATGCCGGATCATGTTTTTCTTTTGAAAGCTGCTCAACGATCTCAGGTGTCAGTCCTGCCTTGATCTTATAAGCATCTTTTTCATCATCTTTGAAGTCATATATATTTCTGTCTATGTCTTCTACATATGTTTTTTCTTTCATTTCTATCGGATGCTCCTTTCAAAGACTACAGGTTCTGCTCTGTCTTCTCGTATTTTGCAAATCCATTCCGGTTGATCTCCTCTACCAGAGATGCATCACCAGTCTGTATGATCTTACCCTCTACCATAACGTGTGTATGATCAACGGATAAGGACTCCAGAATCTTAGTGCTGTGTGTGATGATCAAAAGACTGCCCTTGCAGTTCTTCTGATATTCTTCAATACCGGCGGATACTGTTCTTACAGCATCAACATCCAGACCGGAATCTGTCTCATCAAGAATTGCAAGTGAAGGCTTCAGCATCAGGAGCTGTAAGATCTCTGCCTTCTTTTTCTCACCACCGGAAAATCCAACATTCAGATCACGTTCTGCATAAGCTGGATTCATCTGAAGGATCTCCATTGTACGCTCCAGTTCTTTCTTGAAATCATATAAACGCTGTCTTTTTCCTGTTTTCTGCTCCAATGCATTTCTGATAAATGAACTTAAAGTCACACCCGGAACCTCAAGTGGATTCTGGAAGGACAGGAAGATTCCTGCTTTCGCACGCTCATTGACAGGAGCCTCTGTAATATTTTTACCCTGGAACCAGATTTCTCCGCTCTTTATGGTGTATCTTGGATTTCCCATGAGTGCATAGCCAAGTGTTGATTTACCTGTTCCGTTTGGTCCCATGAGAACGTGTGTCTCACCCTTTCCGATTGACAGATCTACACCGTGAAGGATCTGCTTCTCCTCTACATCTACATACAAATTCTTTACATTTAATAACTGTTTCTCTGACATATTCGTGCCTCCTGTATATTCATCTATTCTTTCACTGTTTGTCCGGCTTTTCCTGCCACATCGGCAAGTGTCATATTATCAAAATAATTATTGATCAGATCGGCAAGTCCTTGCCAGATCGGTAATGTATAACATAATTCCGACCGGTCACACGGTACTGAATCATCCTTCAGGCAGGATACCGGTGCAAGTGTTCCTTCGGTCAGTTTGAGGATCTCTCCCACACTGTATTCCTCCGGTTCTCTAGTCAGACGATAGCCACCTCCATGTCCGCTTGCTGCTTCGATCAGATGTGCTTTTGACAGCATCCGGGTGATACTTTCCAGATATTTCTGTGACAGCTCTTCGTGTTGTGATATTTCTTTTAGTGGTATAAAACTGCCATCATGATTTACCGCCAGATAAACCATAACGCGTAATGCATACCGTCCTTTTGACGAGATGACCATAGTATTTCTCCCTCTTTCCAAATTATGCTACAAAGATAATATTCCTATTCACCTACCATGTCAATAGGTGAATAATATTTTTGTTGCTTTTTCGACTGTAAACCTTTAAACTGGAACAGTATGGCACGTATAGATAATTACGTAAGCATTAGTTACTAATATGCATAAATGATTCTGACATTACCAACCAGTGGACGCTTCCGCTCGTTTCGTCCTGCAACGGTACTAAGATGCCACTTATGTGCTATCTAAGGACCGGTGGACTCAAATGCCACTGTTTTGGTAAGTCAAACCATTCATGCTAGTTTATAAATCTGAATTACGCAATCATCTATATAATAAAGAAATAGATAGGGTTAGTTTATGAGTAATAAAAATACGAAAAGTTTTGGAAGCAGATGGGGATTCATTCTGGCTTCTGTAGGTTCTGCCGTTGGTATGGCAAATGTCTGGGGATTTCCAAATAAATTGGGAAGTAATGGTGGCGGCGCATTTCTGCTGATCTACCTGCTTTTTATCTTTATATTCAGCTATGTGGCACTTCCGACCGAATTTGCGATCGGACGAAGAGCCGGAACAGGAACACTTGGCGCTTATAAATATGCATGGGAAACAAGAGGTAAAAAAGCCGGTACTGCAGGTGGACTGCTTGGGTGGCTTCCACTTGCAGGCTCCTTATGTATCGCGATCGGTTATGCGATCATCGTTTCGTATATTTTAAAAGCCTTCCTTGATTCTCTGGTCGGAACTTTAATGCATGAAGATACAGCAGCCTGGTTTGATTCATTTTCATCCAAACCGTTCTCCGTGATCCCGCTTCACATTATCGTGGTAGCCGGAACGCTTCTGACTCTGTTCTTCGGTGCACATAGTATAGAAAAGACAAATAAGATCATGATGCCGTTATTCTTCATCATTTTTCTGATCCTTGCAGTCCGTGTTGCTATGCTTCCGGGCGCAGCAGAAGGATATAAGTTCATGTTCACACCGGACTGGTCAAAGCTTGCTGATCCTATGATCTGGATCTGGGCAATGGGACAGGCATTCTTCTCCCTGTCAGTTACGGGAAGCGGCATGATCGTCTATGGCGCTTATCTGTCAAAGGATGAAGATGTTGTCGGGGTTGCCAGACATACTGCGATCTTTGATACGATCGCTGCCGTTGTCGCAGCACTGGTCATTATCCCGGCATGTTTCTCTTATGGCGTTGATGTCGGAGCAGGTCCAAGCCTTCTCTTTGTTACCCTGCCGACCATCTTACAGAATATTCCGCTCGGACGGTTATTTGCAATTATCCTGTATATAGCAATGATCTTCGCCGGTGTAAGCTCCCTTCAGAATATGTTTGAGGCGGTTGCTGAATCACTCTTACACCAGTTTCCGAAGCTCAGCCGTACCGCAGTCCTAATCATCATCGGTGTGTTATGCCTTGGCTGTGGCATCGGTATGGAAATGATCTCCAAATGGGGACCTTGGATGGATATTGTTTCGATCTACATTATCCCGATCGGCGCAACCATCGGCGCTGTCTCATGGTTCTATGTCATGAAGAAGGATGAACTGCTCGAAGCTGTTAACTGCGGCAGCAAAAAGAATCGTGGCACACTCTGGTATTCCATCGGACGCTACCTCTATGTACCACTTGCCATTGTATTATGTGCAGTTGCGTTGTTTAAACATATATCGTTCTAAAAAACAAAACGGCGGGGAGTTCCCCCGCCTGTTCTTTTGGTTGGATCTGGGTCTTTCGACCAGTCCATAACTGTGACTTGCCACACTTATATGGTATGGCGATATCACAAAAATGTATCCTATTCAAATAAAACAAATAACTTATTTCTACTAAAACCTAATTTTCACTTTCACACCGTCACCTGCGTTTTTCATCTCACAGGTAAATCCATGGCGATCCATGATGGTTTTGACGATGGATAAGCCAAGCCCGGTTCCTTTGTGTCCATGTCTGCTGTTATCCCCTTTGACAAATGGATTCCAGATACTCTTTAAAACATCTTCCGGAATCGGCTCACTTGTATTCTGAATGGAAAGGCTCTCATTGCTCATCTGAACTGTGATCTTTCCATCCTTTGTAACATACTTAACCGCATTATCCATCATATTCATAATTGCCTGATACATCAGAGTCTCGTCTGCATCGATCTGGCAGCTTCCCTGAATGTCAAGCCTGATATTTTTAGTTTTAATTGTTTCCGCATATACCTCTGCTGCCGTATTTATGATGCTTCCAATATCAACTTTAGTCTTATGAAGCTCTGTATTTAGATCCTCTGCCTTTGCCATATCAAGTATGGATGCAACCTGTTCATTCATTGCCTTTACTTCATTTAATATCCCATCCATATAATACTGGTTCTTCTCAGGATTCTTTCCTGATTTCAGATTCTCGGCATACAGAGAAATAACGGCAAGCGGGCTTTTGAGATCATGCGCCATCGCATTTGAAGTTGTTCGTCTGTACTGCTCCATATCATACGCTGATTTATAAGATCTGTACATTATATATGCGATCACAAGTGAGATCAATGCACTTCCAAGCACTACTCCAAGCCATGTGTAAATGATCATATGTCCCATCAATGACTTTGCAATATTATAATGATAATCTATGACCGCAAAAGCAGTATTATCATTGTTGATAGGAAATGCATAGACTACATGTGTGCCGTATGAACATTTTTCTGTATCTTCCACATATTCCCAATTGGAATTATTCTGATAATCATTCACGATATCATCCGTACCTGTATACCGGTCAACCTTTAACGATATTGGTATACAGCCAACGACTCCATGCGGAATGGTAAATTCCGAACTCTGATCCAGCTTCACATAACCATCCGGTATCTCTGATACCGTTCTTTTCTGTTCCTCCCCATCTGCAAAACAGGTATAGGAAGCCGGATAAAACTGCATTCCTGACACATAGACCTCATTCATTTTATCGAATGAAAAATCCGTAGACATATCCTTCATTTCAGGAACAGCAGTTCCAAATATATCATTATCACAATACAACATATATTTGTTCTCAGATGTATCATTGATCTGAAGAAATACCTTATCCTTCTGATCCGTGATCTCGGTCAGATTACCGGCATCGTCCTTCTGATACAGATGAATAAATCCCTGCATACTGACCACCTCGCTGTCATTTAACACAGCCATTGACAGATTATTCAAATATATCATATTTCCAATATAATGATTATACGGTGTCTGGAACTCGTACTCTGCGTCTTTCTGTTCTTCAAGCTCCGTCTGATAAATATCCCAGTATTTTACGCCTGCCTGACGGACCGTCTTTTCTGCTGCCTGCACATTGCTCGATATATTATTCTGAAATGTCAGGTTTAAAAATGCTGTAATGATACCCCCAAGTATCGATGTTACAATAATAAACGGAATAAAAATCTTTAAAAAGAAAGAATAAAACTTCTTCTTTTTTCCATAATATTTCTTTTCTTTTTTCTTCATATGATAGTCCACCTCTCTAATCTGATTACTCCATCCGATATCCTTTTGCAAATATAGTCTTTATCAGTTTGCCGCTGTCACCAAGTGCTTTGCGAAGCTTCTTTACATGGTTGTCAACCACACGGTCGCCACCATCGTAATCATAGCCCCACAACCGGACAAGCATATCATCCCTTGTCACGATCATGCCCTTATGCTCCATCAGGTATTTGAGCATCGCATATTCTTTTGGTGCAAGCCGGACCTCTTCTCCTGCTGCCTCAACAAGCAGTCTGTCCGGATACATCCTGATGGCTCCCACCTGGATCACCTGATCCTTCGTCCACAAGCCTTTCGACCTACGCAAAAATGACTGGATCTTCGCCTGAAGCTCTGCCATGGAAAATGGTTTCACAACGTAATCATCACAACCGAGATCGTACCCGTAAAGCCGGTCTTCTTCTCTGCCTCTGGCTGTCAGAAAAATGATCGGAACGTAGCTCTTTGCCCGGATGGCTCTGCATATCTCAAATCCATCTGCCCCCGGCAGCATCACATCTAAAAGTGCCAGATCATATTCATGTTCGTACACCAGAGCAAGTGCCTCGTCTCCGTCCGCCGCCCAGGTAAATATGATCTCACTCTCTTTCATGTAATCCATGATGCCCTCTGCAATTCCTGCTTCATCTTCTACAAGTAAAATGTTGTAACTCATAACGTTCCCCATTTCCAGAATTCATTTTTAAATCTTTTGATATCTTAGATTCTGAACCTATCATACATGGCAATTATATCCTATCTGTATCCTGTTGTACACAAATGTAAGTTTTCAAAACGAAAAGAACGTCCTTCTGCCTGGTATCAATGCCCATTATATAACTCGTTACGATTTCTGTTTGTTGCACATAACTTATTCGTAAATACTCCTGTGCTAACTCGCCTGCGGCTGAGCGGAGCACTTAGTGAAGACGAGCGTTAACGCGAAGTCTGAGGTTAGTGCGTGCCATGTAAGTACACTTAGTGAAAACAAGCGTTAGCGTAGTTTGAGCTTAGTGTAGCTTACTCTGATCTGGTTATGTGCACCGCACAACGAAATCTCACTGATGTTATATTAATAAACATTGATACCAGGCAGAAGGACGTTCTTTTTATTTTTTCTTCTTATTATTTTGCTACTACAAATTCTGTTTCATCCAGATCTTCGGAAGCTAAGATATCAAGCAAACGAAACGCTGGTCCGGTTGGGTGTGTTCTGCCACACTCCCATGCCTCTACTGTTTTCTTCGAAACACCCATATAAGATGCAAAAACTCCCTGTGTCATTCCTGCCCGCATCCTGATCTCACGAATTTCTGTATTTGAATATTCTTTCACTGGCATTATCATATATGTTTTTACGCGAGCTTTTCCCTGTCCTTTTTCATACTCTATTGCTTCTTCCAATCCCTGTTTTAAATCATCAAATAATGAACCCATAGAAATCATCTCCTATTCTTTGCCGTTTCCTCTGTGAACTACCCATTGTCTAAAGCCAATGGGCTTCCTGCTTCGCAGACCTCGTAACCTACTATCTCCACAGGCGTTAATTCGGGCAGTCCCTGCCCTATATTATTATTTTTATGCTATTTGTCTTAATCCTTCTTCCAGTATATTCTTTGCCGCATTGATATCTCTGTCATGATTTGTTCCACAGACAGGACATATCCATTCCCTTACGGACAGTTTTTTTGTTTCTGTATTTTGGTATCCACAGACGGAACACAACTGACTACTGGCATAGAATGTATCTATTTTGACATATTTTCTTCCATTCCACTTTGCCTTATATTCTAACTGTCTTGTCAGCTCATACCATGATACATCACTTATGGACTTTGCCAAATGATGATTTTTTACCATGTTTTTTATCTGCAAATCTTCCGAAACTATCACTTGGTTTTCGCTGATAATCTCATGGGACATCTTGTGCAGATAATCTTTTCTGGTATTTGTTATTTTTTCATGGCATAATGCTATCTTTTTCTTTGTTTTGTAGTAATTTTGACTTCTTTTCTCTTTATGGGCTAACTGCCTTTGCAGTTTCACCAGTTTCTTTTCGTATTTTCTGATGATTTTTGGATTTTCGTATTTCTTTCCAGCTGAAGTAATACATAACTCCTTAATACCTAAATCTATTCCTGTATTTTGATTTATATGTGGCAGTTCCACGTGTTCTGTTTCCACTAAAATTGATACATAATACTTTCCACTCGGAACTTGTGATATCGTTGCCGATTTTATCTGTCCGATAAAATTTCTATGCAGTTTTGCTTTTATTCCTTTTAATTTAGGCAGTTTTACTCTATTGCACCCGAAATCTACTGTTATATTGCCATTCGTAAAATTTGTTGTATATGACTTATGATTATCGTGTTTACTCTTAAACTTCGGATAACCTGCGTGTTCCTTGAAAAACTTCTGGTATGCAGCATCCATGTTGTAAATCGCATTTGTCAGAGCAAATTTATCCACTTCTTTCAGCCATTCATATTCTTTCTTTAATTGTCTGTTGCAGTAATTGTTACAGTCAGTTTTACTAACTGATTTTTTCTCTTTCTCATATACTTCTTTCCGGTATGCCAGTGTCTGATTATATACAAAACGGCAACAGCCAAATGTTTTTGCAATCTGTATTTTCTGCTCATTATTAG